>QWCE01004631.1_pt1 | contig 13394 bp, 9 predicted proteins | sample 1972531 | NCBI WGS metagenome assembly QWCE01 (sample SAMN09866716, study PRJNA288562) | Human gut metagenome isolate term4_stool, whole genome shotgun sequencing... | reverse complement strand
TTTTTTGCCAATAAGATTTTTATATTCATCATAATTGTTTTTAGAAAAATTATTTAAGTCTTCCTCTGTTTCAATATTATTCTTTTTCATAAATATTATTTGATTTGAATATTTGTCTAATTTTGTAATTTCTTTTCTAATTGAGTATGGTAGATATTGTTTAGGATGCCTCTTTGGAAATATACCCAGTAAATAACAGTAGTATAAGTATAAGCCATAAATTCCTTTATGCGATTCATTAGTCTTTAAGTATTCTTCAAAAATGGATTTTTGAGATATAGGCTTAAATACAATTTGTCTTGATAAATATAATCTTTTGCTAATGCTATTTTTAGAATATTCTTTGCCAAATGCTTTTTCTATTCTAACTTTATCCTCATTATCTTTATAAATAGTTATAGTGCCATTTTTAGAATATATTTTGTATCCTAACTCTCTCATTCTTTGAACAATTCGTAAGCAACCTTCGTAGATTTTATATTTCTGCTTACTAAATTTGCAAGACCAATCGATTTTGGTTTTGAGTTCATCACTCATATTGATTTTCTTCTTAATTATTTTAATCATATCACATCACACCTTTCTTTGCAATAACGCACAAAAAAATCAACTATTTCTAGTTGATTTAATCATTAACGTCACATTGGTGCGACGATTTTACCTTATGGAGCAAGTGAGGAGAATCGAACTCCCATCTCAACCTTGGCAAGGTCGCATATTAACCATTATACTACACCTGCAAAATTAATAACAAAAACATTTTAACACTTATAAATAAAATATGCAAGTAACTTTTAAATATTCCACATTAATTTTAATTTGCTTATAAACAAAAAAATGATATAATATTATGAGTAAGAAGGGATTATATTGACTAAAAAGAAGAATAAATCATATAAATTTGTAAATAAGTTTGTCCGTTATATTATGTCTAATAGATTATTTATTTCCTATTGTTTTTTATCATTAATAGGAAGTGTTTTAATAAGAACATTTACTGTTAGCAATACATTTGATTACAAACCACTTATAGTAGATTTAGCTTTAATATTAATAATTGGAGCATTTGGTTATCTATTTAAAGGTAAGAAGCAGTTTAGGTATTATTTTACTTGGATTATAATTTTTAATGTAATAAATATTATTAATTCAATATATTACACTTTTTATGTTTCTTTTGCTTCAGTTGGATTACTAGCTAGTATTTCGCAAGTAGGAGATGTAGCAGATTCTCTCGTAGAAAAACTTAAACTTACAGATTTTATTTATATTTTAATTCCTATATTATTTTATTATATCCATAAGATTTTAAATAAAGACAATTATTATATCTTTATGAAAAAAATCGAAAATGGTAAGAAAATGTGCGTTAATACAATATTAATTGGTGTATTACTACTTGCTTGTACTCTAGTAACAATGACTAAAACAGATTATTCTAGATTAGCTAAACAATGGAACAGAGAATATATTGTGGAAAGATTTGGTATAATAATGTATCAAGGAAATGATATTGTTCAAAGTTTATACCCTAAAATCAATTCTTTATTTGGCTATGATGAGGCAGCTAGAAAGTTTAAAGAATTTTATCAAAAGAAAAATAGTGAAGAGAAAAAAACTAATGAATATACAAATATTTTTGAGGGTAAAAATATAATATTCGTTCATATGGAAAGCATGCAAGCATTCTTAATGGATTTAGAGTTTAATGGAGAAGCCGTAGTTCCAACTGTAAGGGAACTTGCTTCAGAAGGAATGTTTTTCTCAAAATTCTATCCTCAAATAAGTGTAGGTACATCATCTGATACTGAATTTACCTTAAATACTTCATTAATGCCAGCAAATAGTGGAACCGTTTTTGTTAGCTATTACAATAGAAATTATGTTACAATTGAAAAATTATTAAAAGAAAAAGGTTATTACACTTTCAGTATGCATGGAAATAAAGCTGATATGTGGAATAGATCTAAAATGCATCCTCAAATGGGATATGATGAGATGTTCTTTAAAGAATCATTTAATGTATCAGAAGAAAATACAACTGGTTTAGGAATAAATGATTATGCTTTCTTTGAACAAGCAATGCCAATCCTAAGAAATATTGAAAATAAACATGAAAAGTACATGGGAACAATATTAACATTATCTAACCATTCACCATTTAATGACTTAGCAAAATATGGCGACTATGATTTAACATATACAACAAAAACTATTGATGAAGAAACTGGAAAAGAAAAAGAGGAAAAAATTGATTATTTAAAAGATACTAAAATGGGTAATTATATAAAGAGTGCTCATTATGCTGATGGAGCTTTAAAAGAATTTATCGAATATATAAAAAATGATGAATTATTTAATAATACTGTATTTGTATTCTATGGAGATCATGAAGCAAAACTATCTAAATCAGAATTTGAATATTTATATAACTACGATAAAGAAACAGGAAAAGTAAAAACCGAAGAAGACGAAGGATATTACAACTATGATTATTATGCAAATGAATTAAATAAAAATACTCCTTTAATTATTTGGACTAAAGATGAAAAATTACGTAAGAAGATAAATAAAGAAGTAACATATTATATGGGAATGTATGATGTACTTCCAACTATTGGAAATATGATGGGATTTAGTTCAAAATATGCTTTAGGACATGATATTTTTGATATTAAAGATGATAATATTGTAATATTCCCTAATAGCAATTTCTTAACTAGTAAAGTATATTACAATAACTCTACAGGTTTATATCTTCCTTTACAAAATGTTGCTTTAGAAAGTGACTACATTGACAAATATAAAACATATACTGAAGAATACTTAGATATTTCTAATAATATTATAGTTCATGATTTAATTGAAAAAGAGGGACAAAATATAGATAGTGGTGATACAAAATGACAAAAAAAAGAAAAGTAATAATAATATTAATAGTAGTACTAATTCTAGCCTTAGGTTCTATTGCTGCTTATAAAATAATGCATCAAAAAAAGGAAGAACCAAAAATTACAAAAAGCTTAGATACAATAAAAGGCTTTGATTATAAATTAGAAGATCGAGATAAAGAAATATACAAAACAGAATTTAAAAAATTAAAAGAAAATTTAGAAGGCAAATCTATAAATTATGAAGATTATGCTAAATCAATTGCTAAAATGTTTATCATAGATTTATATACAATAGATAATAAAATTAATAAATATGATATAGGTGGAGAAGAATTTGTTCATCCTGATGCTTTAGAAAATTATAAATTAAATGTTAAAGATACACTATACAAATATGTTGATGATAATACTTATAGCGATAGAGATCAAGAATTACCTGAAGTAACAGAAATTAAAATTGATGATTTTAAAACTGATACATATAAAATAAAAGATGAAGAAACAGATTGTTATCTAGTAACTTTAAGTTGGAAATATAAAACAGATTTAAAATATGATGATAAAGCTTTAATAACTATAGTAAAAAAAGATAAAAAATTATATGTTGTTGAAAAAGCTGAAGTAGATGAAACAGAAGATGTGGATAAATAGATAGTTTATTCACATCTTTTTTTTAATATGTTATAATATAAAAAATAAATGGAGTGTGGATAATAATGAATTTTTGTGATTATCATTTTTTAGAAGGGGTAAGAATAGCTAAATATTTTATAACAGTATTAAAAATACTGATACCAGTTATATTAATAATATTAGGTAGTGTTAACTTATCTAAATCATTGGCTAACCCTGATAAAGAAAATTTACCATTGGTTGCTAAAAAGTTTGGAATATCAGTGGGAAGTGCTGTTATTATCTTTTTCTTACCTACAATAATAAGTATTGTTTTTTCCTTAGTAACAAATTTAAATGATACTTTAAAAAACTTTAATGAATGTATAAAAAATGCAAATACAGAATATATTCAACAATTAAAAGAGGAGACTGAAAGACAAGCTAAAGAAAATAATAAAAAAGATGGTACTGACTATGAAGTGAAATACAATAAAGATTTATTAAAAGAAAAAGAAAATTCAGATAATAAATCTGATTCTAAAACTAATAATGGAAAAATCATTGTAATAGATCCTGGACATGGAAAATCTTCAAATTCAATGTCTGATAGTGAAAAAACATCTGCCGGTTATACTAAAAATAATGGTACATGGGGAGAATGGAGACACTTTAAAACTGGTACATGGGGTCAAGAATGCCAAGGTTCAGGTGGACCAACGGATCGTGAATGCTGGTATAGAATGGTTGATGGAGATAGAGATAAAGAGCCTGAAATAACATTAAATATTTCTAACGCAGCAAAAAAATATCTTGAAGAAAAAGGCTATACAGTTAGAATGACGAGAACTTCTAATAATGAAAATCCTTCATTTACTAAAAGAGCATCATATGCTTTTAAAAATAATGATTCTTCTGTTGCCCCAGATGCTCAAGCTATCATTTGTATTCATTCCAATGCTAATAATGGCTCATCAAGTGGAAGTGCCTACATATCTTTAGCTGGAGGAACATTCACACAAAAATATATACCAAGTGATTATATTAACAAGTCCAATCAACTTGGAAAAACTATAAATGATGAAATAGTTAGTCAAACAACATTACCAGCATATAATTCAGGAGTTATCAATAACGAAGCATACTTAATTTTATTTCATAAATCCCCTGTTATAGTCGCATACATGGAAATCGGATTTTATGATAATGCTTCTGATTTAAATTATCTTCAAAATAATTATGATAAAATTGGTAAAGCAATTGCTGATGGAGTAGAAAAAGGGTTAAATTAAAAAAATAATATAAGTATGAGGGAGTAAATTTATGAATTTTTGCGATTATCATTTTTTAGAAGGGGTAAGAATAGCTAAATATTTTATAACAGTATTAAAAATATTGATACCAGTTATATTAATAATATTAGGTAGTGTTAACTTATTTAAATCAATAACAGATCCAGATAGTATGATGCCAGCTATTAAAAAATTTGGCATTTCTGTAGCTTCAGCTGCAATAATATTTTTCTTACCAACAATAATTAATGTGGTATTTTCTATAACTGTAGACTTAAATGATACATTATTAGTCTTTAATGAATGTATAAAAAATGCTAATAGTGAATATATATCAGTATTAAAAAAACAAGTTCAAGAGCAGGCAAAAGAAAGCTTAAAAAAGAATAGTAGTGATTATGAAGTTTCATATAGTAAAGATGCTTTAGTTTCAGGAAGTTCTAAAGATGTTTTAAGTGCTGCAGAAAAATTATGGAAAAATGATATAGCATCAGGTAAATTCACTTCATATGGAGGAGTTGGATCAATGCCACCTAAAGGAACTAATATGGACTGTAGTGGCTATATAAGCTGGGTATTATATGAATATGGTTATACTGAAGATTTTAGTGAACAAAAAGCCACAGGTTATTACATGACTACCAATTTTAAAGAAAAATATGGTTGGGAAGAAATATCAGTAGCAGCAGGAGAAGATGTTAGTGATAAACTTCAACCAGGAGATATATTAGTTCGTGATAATGGTGGTGGTTCTGGTGGAGCTGGACATATGAATATAACCGTTGAAGTAAAAGACGGTAATGTTTACTCTTATGATTGTGGAGATACAAAGGCTAAAGCATGGAATGAGGCTCATGGTGAACCACTTGTAAAAAATAGATTTGCTAAAGAGGACATTCGCCCAGGAAAAATAATTCGTGTAACAACTAAACCAAAATCAGATAAAAAAAATAATAATTCTTAAAATTAAAAGCCTTAATGGCTTTTTTTAATATCTAAATTTAAGTATAAAAAAACTACCATTTGGTAGTTTATATTATTCAGTAGTATCAGGTATTGTTGGATCAGGATTTGGTGTAGGAGTTGGATCTGGTGTAGGGGCAGGCGTAGGAGTTGGATCTGTATTGTCATCCTTTTTATCTTCATCTTTACTAGTATCATCTTTTGATGTTTTATCATTATCATTATCACTATCATCTTTAGTAGAGCTTGTTGTACTATTTTGAGTATCACTTTTAGTTGTAGTATCTTTTGTTTTAGTATCAGTAGTAGTTTTACTATTTGTTGTATTAAAATTTGTATTCTTATTTGCTTTTTTTAATATCTCTGATGTTAAAGCACTAGCTGAAGTAGCTTTTCCTGTTTTTCCAGCTACACTTAATTCATATTCAGTATTAATTGAGAAATTAAAGTTTTTAATTAAATCTGCTTTTTCTAAACCTAAATTAACTTTCATTAAAGTAACGATTTCCTTTAAACTAGCTCTATTATATTGGAATGTATACATGTTCATTCTTGTTGATGGGTTATAGATTGACAAATCACTACCAGTAAGATACGTATGATCAATAGTTATAAAGTCATCTTTACCAGACAATGTAGTAGTTAACATTTTCTTAAATACATTATAGAAAGATAACATTTGATTAGTACTCATATTAGTATCAATATTTTTACTTATTGCATCTAGAATCTTATAAAAATCATTTACACTGCGAATTGTCTTTGCTTTTTTTGCTATTCCTTCAACAACTAATTGTTGATGTTGAACTCTTTGGAAATCTCCAAGCGGTAATGTTTTTCTATGTCTAGATAATGCTAAGGCAGCTTCACCTTTTAAAGTTTGTTCACCTGGTTTTAGACATATTTCATTATCTCCAAATAAGCGGTTAGAATCTTGTTCACAGAATGAAACTGGTACATCAACATCTATCCCATTTAAAGCATCAACTAAATCAACAACCCCTTTAAAATTAACTTTAACATAATAATCAACATCTATATCTGTTAAATTTTCAATTGTATCTATAACACATTTTGTACCACTTGCTGCAGATGAATTAATTTTATTTTCAGCATTATTTCTACAAGCAATTGGCACATAAGTATCTCTTGGAATACTAAACATTGTAGCATTCAAAGTTTTAGGGTTAAATGTAATCATCATTAAAGTATCACCATTAAAAGCCTGATTAGCATTTAAACCATCTTTTTCAGAATCAACTCCTAATAATAATATTGTAAATGGCTCTGTAAGTTTTTTAGTTGAAGCAGTATCTGCACTTGTTTTATCTTTATTTTCCATTTTTTCACTATATTCATAAACAACTTTAACATCGTTTTTAATATTTGCAAATAATTCCTCAGAAGAGAACAAGACACCATAATTACTAGTTACAAATACAGCATCTATTTCTTTAGCATAAAGATCTGTTAACATTTCATAATAATCATCATACTTAACTATTTTATTATCTGAAATATTTTCTTTTTTCATTATTTTTTTAGCCAAGATATTACCTTCAACATCATCTTTATCACTAATCATTCCAATTTTTTTAATATCAGAATTTTCTGTATCATTTAAAGCTATCATATTAGAAGTATAAGTAACATATTTTTTGCTAATATTATCAACTTTATTATAAGTTTTATCAATATAATAAGAGGCAACTAAGAATACACCACTTAATAAAATACTAAATATCATCATTACTATAAAAGTCTTTTTCCTCTTAGTTATAAGGGCTATTAATCCACCAATTAAATAACATATCAGGAATAAATAAAATATTACTAAAGCTATAATTCTGAGTGCTGTTTCAATTCCACTTAAACTTGTTAAATTAATTGTCAAAAATATTAAAGAACCTGTATATAAAATCAAACTAATAATAAACAGGGTTAATAAAACTTTGCTACATTTTTTTAATTTGTTAAATAAAACTTTCATTCAAAATACCTCTTCTATATTATAATGAAACATTATACAATAAAATATACTTAAATACAACTTGACATAAATTCGTCAATAAAATATAGCTATCGACAATTTTTTTTACTTTTTTACTTCTTTTTGCTATAATTGTTATGATATAAAGGAGTTGATAGTGATGCTAAGGAAAAATAAACAAATTACCATATTTATGTTGGCTTTAATGTTATTTTCGTATTTTGTTGCACCATTAGTAACTTCAGCTGCAGTAAAGTATTATGGTAAAGTTTTAGCTAGTGACGGCTTAACTGTTAGACAAGGACCAGGAACTAAATATAATAAGATTGGTGAGGTTGCTTTTAATACTCAAGTTGAATTAGTTAGTGGATCTCCTGTTTCAACTAGTGGTTGTTCAATGGGATGGTATCAAATAAATTATAATAGTTCAAAAGAAGCTTATGTTTGTGGAACATATCTTTCTATAACTTCACAAGGCAATACATCAAATACACCGGAAGATGACTATGAACGTCAATTACAAAATTTGGGATTTCCATCAACTTACTGGTCATATCTAAGCGAACTTCATAAAAAACATCCAAATTGGACTTTTGAACCTATAAAAACAAATATTTATTGGTCTACTGCTGTAGCCAAACAGAGCGTAGTTGGTGTAAGTTTAATTCAAACCAAATATGATGGTTGGAAATCAACAGCTAGTGGTTCTTATGATCCAAGTACCAAAAAATTTATTGTTTTAGAAGGAAGCAATTGGTATGCTGCTTCTTCAGGAGTAGTTGCTTATTACATGGATCCTAGAAACTTTTTAGATGAAAAACATGTATTTATGTTTGAAAAATTAAATTATGATGCATCATACCAAAATGCCAATGCTGTTAAGTCTGTATTTAACGGCGGCAATATGTCAAATTACGCAGATAGTTTTGTATCAGCTGGAGCTACTTATAATATTAATCCAATTTATTTAGCAAGCAGAGTAAGACAAGAAGTAGGAGCTAGTATAGGAGTAAGTAAAGCAACAACGGGTGAACAATTTACTTATGATGGAAAAACATATAGTGGTTTATATAATGTTTATAATATTGGAGCAACAACTGGAAGAAATGCTGTATTAAGAGGTTTAGTTTATGCAAATGGTGGTAGTAATGGATCTGCTACAAGTCATAATAGACCTTGGAAGAGTATAGAAGCCTCAATATCTGGTGGAGCACAGATGATTGCATCATCTTATATAAGTAAAGGACAATATACGACTTATTTACAAAGATTTAATGTAGATCCTAACTCTAAATACACAGCATTGACACATGGATATATGACAAATATACAAGCTGTATACAGTGAATCATTATCAACATACAATTCTTATGCAAATATGAACTTATTAAATAATTCATTTAAATTTGCCATTCCTATATACAATAACATGCCAACTAATACAGAATTACCATCAACAACATTAGATGAATCTACACTTCCAAAAGATGATAGTACAAATAATAACAACAATAATAATAATGGAAATAATAACAATAACACAGTTACAATAGATCCTAATAAATTAATTAATACTGTTGGATTAAAAACTGATGGTTCTACCATAACAGGAATATACGAAGGAATGGAAGTAGATTTATTAACTGCTTCATTAAGAAATAATGGCGGCGACGTATCAACTTCTGCTCATGGATATTTAGCTACTGGTGATAAATTAAATATTAATAATAAATCTTATACAGTTATACTTTACGGAGATCTTAATGCTGATGCTAAAATTGGCCTAGCAGATTTAGTACAATTAAAAAAATATATATTAGGATATAATAATTTAAATAGTGATAAACTTAAAGCTGCAGATGTTAATAAAGATGGAAAAGTAACATTAACTGACTTAGTATTAATGAAGAAAAAAATCTTAAAAATATCTGAAATAAATCAATAGGAGATTAAGTCTATGAAAAAAAATATAAAATTACTTACTTTCGCAATAATATCTTACTTTTTAATAATGGGGAGCATCAACGCTGCCTCTTTATCTTTAAGTAAAAGTAGTTCAACAGTAAGTGTAGGATCAACTGTAAAAATAACTGTAAGGCCTACTGGTTTTGGAAATGGTGATGGTGCAGAATTTTCAATATCATATGATCAAGAAAGATTTTCTTTTGTTTCATCATCAAGTCAATGTACTGCCTTAAATTGTGCAATATTTAGTGATGAAGTAGCAACATTGACATTTAAAGCTAAAACAAACGGAAGTGGAAAATTTACAGCATCAGGAACATATAGTGATGGTTCTATTGAATCCAATATTTCTGGTTCAACTTCTGTAACAGTTGGAGCTAGTAATACAAATACAACTCCAAATGAGGGTAAAACTTTAAGCAGTAATAATTATCTTTCTAGTTTGAAAGTTGAAAATCATACTTTAACACCAGAATTTAATAAAGATACCTTAGAGTATAGTTTGAATTTACCAAGTGATACTGAATCAATAAATATAATAGCAGATAAAGAAGATAAAAAAGCTAATATAATTGGTACCGGTGAAGTAAAAGTATCAGAAGGAATAAATACTTTAGAAATCATTGTAACAGCAGAAAACGGAAATAAAAAAACATATGTAATTAAAGCAACTGTAGAAGAAAAAGATCCAATTAAAGTATCATTAAATAAAAAAACATATACAGTTGTAAGAAATAAGGATTTATTAACTAAGCCAGAAAATTATGAAGAAAAAACAATAACAATTGATGGCAAAGAAACTCCAGCCTTCTATAATGAAATAACTAAATTTACATTAGTTGGTTTAAAAGACGAAAAAGGTAATATTAATTTATATATATATGATCAAAATAAAAAAACATATACTCTATATAAAGAAATGAAATTCAATAATATTAATCTCTATCCTTTATCTATAAATAAAAACATAAAAGGTTATAAAAAATATGAAATTAAGATAAATGATTTAAATGTAAAAGTTTTGAAAATAAAGAAAGACTCAAAATTTGCAATTGTTTATGGAATTGATTTAGATACAGGAAAGAAAAACTACTATTCTTATGATATAGAAAATAATACTATTCAATTATATAATGATGAATATTCTAATTTTTTAATAGATTATATGTATATTGGAATATATATAATTTTAGGTTCTTGGGCATTACTATTAATTTTTATAATTATAATAATAGTATTATGTGTAAAGAATTCTAAAAGAAAAAAGAAGATTAGAAATATATTAAGCAAATTAAGTAATTCAGAAATTAAAGACAATGAATTGCCAGAAACTGAAAAAATAGCTGAAGAAGTAATAGAAAATAGCAAAGAAGACGAAATGTATAAACTTTTTGATGATTAAATTAGTACATATCTTATTATGTACTTTTTATTTGATTTAAATAAATATTTTTTATATAATTAGGGAGGTGAGATTAATGGAAAAAGAAACAAAAAAGAAAAAAACAACTAATAATAAATCAAAATCAAAAAAAGCAACTAGTCCTCAAACTAAAAAAGAAACTGTAAAAAAATTAGAGGAAACTAAAAAAAAGGTTATTGTAGAGAGCGATTCAATTAAAGAATCAAAAGAGATAGAAACAAAAGCTGTAACTAACAAAGATAAGAAAAAGCAAAAAAAAGAAGAAAAAAAATTAATAAAAATAGAAAATGAAGAAAATAAAGTAGTAAAGAAATTTATAATTGTACTACTAGTAGTTGTAGTTTGCGTAGTTGCAATCTATCTGTTTACTAGAGCATTTGTTAGTAAAGATTTATTTAATAATAAAAAAAGCAACAATAACACAACTGAAACATCATTTAACTATGATATAACTATTTTAGGTTCTGCATTTAATAGACCATATGATGAATATTATGTTATTGCATATAAAAAGAGTGATGAACAAGCAAATTATTTTTCAACAATTATTCAAACATATACTCAAAAAGAAAATCATATAAAGATATATATGGCTGATTTAGATGATTATATGAATAAATCATACTATGATAAAGATAATGTTAATAAAAATGCTACAAAAGCATCTGAATTAAAAGTTGGAGATTATACTTTAATCAAATTTAATAAAGGCAAAATTGCTAAATATATTGAAGGCAAGGATAATATTGTTAAAGAATTAGAATAGAAGGTGTGAAACCTTCTTTTTTCTTTAATTTTTAAAATTGCTGTGTTATCATGATATATAGATAAAGTAGGTGTTTAGGTGAAAGCAAGTAAGATAAATAAATTTAAAGAAAAGCAAAAGAAGTTAAAAAGTAATAATGGAATCCAAGGATTTAAATTATATGAAGTTATTATAATTACGATTATTACTGGAATTTTATGCTCAATAGCAACAGGTTTTATTTTTTATAAAAAGTACGAAACTTCAGCTATAGCTTCTTATGAAAATTTAAGTAACAATAAAAATGTAAATGAATTTTTACAAGTTTATGCTTCAATTATTAAAGAATATTATCAAGATGTTAATGAAGAAGAATTAGTTGATAGTGCTATAAATGCTATGTTTAGTTATTTAGGAGATAATTATTCTGAACATTTAAGTAAAGATGAGACATCATCATTGTTAGAACAATTAGCAGGTGAATATCAAGGAATAGGGGTAGAGATATATCAGGACAAAATAATATATAATGTGTTTGATGATTCTCCTGCTAAAGAAGCAGGATTACAAAAAGGTGATAAAATAATAAAAGTAAATAATGAAGATGTTAGCGAAAAAGATAATAGTTATGTAGCAACTAAAATAAAAAATGAAAATGATAAAGTTGAAATAACTATTTTAAGAAATAATGAAGAAAAGAAAGTTACTGTAAAAAAAGATAAATTATATATCCCTTCAGTTACTAGTAAGGTTATAGAAGAAGAAAATAAAAAAATAGGTTACATAGATATTACAACTTTCTCTAATACTACTAGTAAGCAAGTAAAAAAGGCTCTTCTAAGCCTCGAAAATGATAATATTGATAGTTTGGTCATAGATGTTAGGAATAACGCTGGTGGTTATTTAATTAGTGCTAAAGAAATTGCTAGCATGTTTTTAGAAAAAGAGAAAATTATATATTCATTACAAGAAAAAGATAAAACTCAAACATATAAAGATACTACAAGTGAAAAAAGAGATTATCCTGTAGTAGTTTTAATAAATGAATATAGTGCATCAGCTTCAGAAATATTAACTTCTGCTTTAAAAGAAAGCTATAATGCAACTCTAGTAGGTAAAAAAAGTTATGGTAAGGGCAAAGTTCAACAAACTTTAAATTTAGAAGATGGAAGTATGGCTAAGTATACTACAGCTAAATGGCTAACACCAAATGGCAAGTGTATTGATGGAGTAGGTATAACTCCAGATTATGAAATTGATTTAGATGTTGATGAAAATAATCAAACAATTGTTGATACTCAATTAAATAAAGCAATAGAAATATTAAAAAATAAACAATAGGCTGCTGTATAGCCTTTTTTTAATAGAGAATTAATATCAAATATAGTATAATTGGAAATGAAAGTTGTGATAAGATGAATAATAATATAAAAGTAGGAGACAAACTAAAAATTCATTGTTATAAACATGATGGTCGTTTAGAACGAGTTTCTGACGAAGCAATAGTATT
>QWCE01004630.1_pt1 | contig 13397 bp, 14 predicted proteins | sample 1972531 | NCBI WGS metagenome assembly QWCE01 (sample SAMN09866716, study PRJNA288562) | Human gut metagenome isolate term4_stool, whole genome shotgun sequencing... | reverse complement strand
ATCTAACATTTTTTATCCTTTTTATGTAATGTAATACAATTATATCATAAAAAAAATGGATTATATTACATAAAATTTTAAAATTATTATAATTTTTTTGCCTTTAACCCATAAAAACAAAATTCTTTTTTGGAAATTTTAACTTTACTCCGATAGACGAAAAACCAAAAGATAAAAAAAGAGGTGGGGTTTTATTCTACACCAAGGTATTCTTACCAAAAGAAAATGAGCAAGATATCAATGCTGAAAAGCTTTTATTTGATGATTTTCAAAAACATACAGAAGTTTTAAAGCGTATGTTGAAAGAAGATGATGAAATTAAGCCTTTCAATAATGTAAATAATACATTTACAAATATATTTGCTAGTTCCTTAGCAAATAATATGGAATTTAAAAAAGTTTATAATGATGAACCTTTTAGTATTTCTGTGATGATTAAGAAAAATACAAAAGATTTAAAAAATAGGCGTTAGATTTCGTAAATTTATGTAATCTTTTATAATTTATGGAAAAACTAAGATTTTTCCCTAAAACTCTCAAAAAAAAATCAAATCTCATTAAATTTTAAAAATAATTGCTATTTTATATACTTAAATTTTGAAAAATCAGTTTTTTTATGTAGTTCTTCGATTTCATTATATATTTTTTCGTATTTTTCAAACTCATCTTTATAAATATATCCATCTTTTAAATAAAGATTCAAAAGATGGATATTAAAAAATTTGTATTCTATTAAATTTCCAAAATCAAAACATTCAAGATATGGATAAAAAACATTTTTAATTAAGTAAAATGCGTTTTCTTTTGTGATTTTAATTTCATCAAAAAAGATATTTAAATTGGCGTGGTAGTTTTGTATTAAAAGTGTTTTTGTGATAGTTGGCTTAAATTTAAAGCACTCTTTTAAAATCATTAAGGCTTTAATTCTATTTTTTTTGTTTTTAGAAAACTCAAAAAAATCTTCATTCAAAATTTCATCTTGCGAAATTTTTTCTCTTTCATTTATAAGGCTAAAATATTTTGAGTTTTTATAAAATTTATTTACATACCACATTTTATTTTGATATTGCTCCAAAACAAAAATAACCGTTCGTCTGCCTATTGACTCATCAATATTTTTAATTCTTATCAAGCTTTCTTTGACTAAATCTTTTTGTAAAATTGAGTTATCATTTTCCAGAATAACCTCTTTTATTTTTTCACAAATCAGTTCTGTTTTTTCTTTTTTATTTTCCATTTTATTTTTCCTAATTAAAAACGACATCGCATTTATTTTTTAAAAAAACCATAGCTATAAAGCACGATAAAATAGTAATTTAAATGCAGTCATAGTTTCTTTTATATACTTATTTTCTTTATCTTTAAGAATATCTTTAAGAATATTTTTATAAATGCTTATAACTACGATATTATCGTCATTTAATGAGTTTTTAGACAAATTAGTATAATGTTCTAAAAATACCACCATATTTTTAACCTTTTTACCAATCTTTTAGTGTTTTACCTTTTTTCTCAGTTGTGTTTACTATGTCTTTTTCAATTTGCTCTTTAAAAGCGTCTTCTTCTGCTTTTCTTTTTTCATCTATTTCATATTTGTCAAAAGTTAGTTCTTCTGGTTTAATATCTGCTTCAAATTTATGTTCTTTTTTGTTTCCAAGATTTATTTTAGCCTTTTGTGCTTCTTGTGTTTCTTTAATTTCATTTAGTTTTTCAGCTACACCTTCATCTGTTTTTGACATTAAACTTGCATTGTCTATTTTTAGATTATTTGTATCGCTGTCTATTGTTTCTTCAAAAGCGTCCATTATTTCTTCTTGTTGGCTCTGTTCTTCTAACATTTTTTCCATTTCTTTTAACTCATTTTCTTCTGTTTTTCTTTGTTTGTTTTCTTTTTTGAAACTTTCATCTGCTTCCTTCATTAATTCAGGGTTGTCCATTTCTTGATTAATGAGTTTGTCTAATAAATGTTCTTCTTTTACTTTATTTTCGTTTTTGTTTTCTACATTGTTTATTTCATTGTTTATTTCAGGTTCTTGAGAGTTTTCTATGTTAATATTTTTATTGTTTTCTTTTGCCGTGTTTTCTTTTTTGCTTTCTGTATCTTTATTATGGTCCTCAACACTTTTTGCTTTATTTTCTTCTGTGTTTTGACTGTTTTCTTGAATGCCTTTTATATCATTGTTAGTTTCAGTCTTTATATTTTGTTTAGTATCTGCGTTTAATTCTACAAGTTTATATTCTTGTTTTTCAAATCTATTCATATTAAAAAATCCATTAAGTGGATAAATTCTAGGATTTTCTTCAATGGATGACAATACAATTTCATCATTACCCTCTAGCTTATAATATTTCCTATTTGAAATTTTACTACGCTCATCGTTGTCATTAAAAATTACTTGTTTCATTGTAAATACTTTTTTGGAATTAGCTTGATCACAATTGCTCATCTTTTGAATAATATTCTTCTTGTAAATAATACTCATCTAAATAATGTATCCTATATGGAGTAAAGCATTCTCTTGCGTCCTTCTTTACATCTTGTAAAATTTCTTTGTTTTTAAATCTAATAACTCTTTGTTTAGTTTCTTCATCAAAATCAGAAAGAATGCCACTATAATGCTCACAAAACTCTAAAAATTGCTCATCAGTAAAATAATTCATAACAATATCATATAATTCACGGTCATAAAGCTCTGGAAACATCATTATAAAATCTGTATCACTAAGAGAAAGCAAATGAAGCTTATCTATACCACCAGCAAATTCTAAAAACGATACTGTATCAAGATAGGGAACTTTTATCTCTTTTGCTTCTTCATCAGCCTCTTCTATAGTATCAACATATCTAATTTCTTCAAGATAAAACTTTCTTGCTTTATCTATAAAGATTTTATAATCATCTAATGTCTTACAAACAACAATTATCCCTTCATATCCAACATCTAAATAACTACAAAATTTTTCTTCTTTTAATGAAAGTAAAAAATCTGCCCTATGAATTAAAGTTGCATAAGAGTTTGCAAGATTTATTATTTCTCGCTCTTTAAGCGTATATTTTTCAATCCACTTAATATCTTCATATTTTTCTTCTTTATATTTCCAATACTCATCCCAAGCTTTTAGATACGGATTTTCATACTCTTGCATTTCTTTCCTTTTCAAAATTTTCAATTATTTTTATTAGCTCTTTTTTGTCTTTTGCATTTAAGCTTTTATATATGTCATTTAGCTTTTTTGTAAAATTATATTTTTCCATTCTTTTTTTACTTTTTTCTAGCTCTTCATTTTTTAAATTATTTAGTAAAAACTCTATACAAGCTCTTGATAAATCATTTCCATATTCTTTTATTTTTTCTCTTTCTGTTTTTTTAATTATAGATAAATAACCATTTTCATCTTTAACATCATCAATACCTTCTATCTTATAAAAATCAGACATTTTTCTATTTAAAATAGCTTCAACATAATTTTTAATAGCAAAAAATGCTTCTTTTTCGTCTAAATTTTTATTAAAAATTATGACATCAATGTTTTCTAATATTTTTTTTGTTTTTGGAGACCTTCTTGATTTTCTAATAATCTCAACAGGCACACCAAAATTTCTTATCATCCTTTTTTCTGAAAAAGTTAGGCTATTTTTTATTATAGAGTTTATTATTTCATTTTCTGAAATATTTACTTTTTTTGAAGTTAAATTTATTGAGTTTAAAAGCTTGCTTTCAAATTTGTTTAAGTTTTCGCTATTATTTCTGATTTCTTTTAGTGTATTCTTAATTTCTTCTATCTTAAAATCTTTAAGAAAATTTGAACTAGTTCCAAAATCTGGGTATATATCACAACATATTCCAAAAAGTAAAGATTCTATTTGTGCTTCATTGCTTAAATTTCGTCTGTTTGTGTTTTCTTCAAAAGCTAACAAATAAACACTACCCAAATCATTTTCTTTGCTTAAAATTCTAACTGGAATATTTAATATTTTTTCATTTTCAGCTTTTGACTCATTTAATGTCTTTATTGCTTCAATTCTTTTTCTGCCTGATATTAACTCCAATGTTTCATCATCTACTCTATAAAAAATCAGTGGATTAATTATGCCTATTTTATTTATACTAGATACCAAACGCTTAAAATCGCTCTTTTCTTTAAAGTCTAGTTCTAAATATCTATCTAGTAAATTATCTATTATTTTATACTCATCTATATTTATAGTTGAGATATTGTTTTCAAAAGTCATTGTATTTCCTTTTAAAAAATCATACCATATATTTACCAGATCATTATTAAAAAAATAAAATTTTAATTTTTTTTTAAAAAAATTCATTTTTTTATAATTAAATAATAGTAAATAAAATATTTAATGCTTGTATTTAACTATTAATACTTTTATTGTTTGTAGGTAATAAGTGAAATTTATGTTAATATAGATGAAATTTTCACCTATTGCCTACATTTCTAGTTTTTAACCTACTGAAATCCAATCTAATATCTAAATTTGGTAGTTATTTGCCTTGTAATCTAGTTTTTAACCTACTATGATCTCTTTTGTAAAAATTCCAAATCTTTTTGATAATTTAAAATTTGGCATAAAAGCCAGTTGTATATTTTATTTTTTATTGTGATTTTTGCGGTATAAGCATAATAAATAAAGCATAAATAATATTAAATTTAAAATATTATTTTTGATATAAAAATTTATATTTGCTATATAATAAATCTTGCATTATTAGAATAAACAATACAGCAAGAACTATCTTTTATAAAAATAAGTATCTTTTCTTTTGAATTAATAAATTTTTAAAAAATTATGAAAAGTGCAATTTTCAATACAAAATTTAGCAATTATGATATTATGGGCTTTTGTTAAATTTAAAAAATCTATTTTAAGTTTAGAAAGCTTAAAGTGGGTAAATTTATTTAAGATCCAGATTAAAATTTCAAAAATTTGACTAAATATTTAAAAAGTTATTTTTAAATTATTTTTTAGATTTAATAGTGAAATATAATTTTTTTATTATACATAAAATCTGGTTCAATTATGTTTTTAAAATATTGATCTTATTTTAATTTTATTGAATAATACAGGATAAATAACAATAAAATAGACATCTGATTTACCTAAACACTCATAATTCTTTAAAAAGATTTTACTTCTTACCAAATTGGTTGTTTTAATAACTCAGTATACCAAATCAAATTTTTGTATAACCTAAAGTAATGAAATTTTTAACAAAATTATTCATAATATATATTTTAATGTTTTAATAAAAAAAATTAAGGACTTTAATTATCATCAGTGTTTGGCTTTTATGTTAATAAATTATTCTTTATTTTTAATATTAATTATCATCGCCTTTTTAGTTAATATTGTTTTTTTACTAGTAATAAAACAATATAGTAATTGTTTATTAATTGTATAATATTTATTCTTTATGCTCGTTCTTTATAAGATAATCTGTAAAAAATAGTATATTCTCAAAAGTTTTTAGAAAAGTTGAAACTGGTTTATATAAGTTATTTTTATTATACATACTAAAAATAATTTCTAGTTTTAAATCAGTATCTGTTTTTATATTTTCTACTTTTGCAATATGTTTATGGTCTCCCAAATTTACCATTTTTCCAATATATGGAGAAAATATACTTTTAATTTCTTCTTTATTTTTTATGGAAGCTTGTTTAATTTTATTTAGCTCAATATTTGTCATAATTTCAACATAATAATTTTTATAAAGATGTTTTAAAAGTCCTTCTTGCCTTGCTTTTGAAACTTTCATATTTGCTTTATCTTTATATACAAAACCTTTATCTGGTGTCATTATCACGTCTCCACCAAATTTTTTCTTTTCTTTTTGGGTTTTTAAAAGCTCAGTATGACAATAATTTTTATTTAAAACTAAAAGAAAATTTTCCAGTGCTTCATTAATTTTTTCAGCACTGAAAGTATAAAGGGTTGATGAAGTATCTATTACTCCATTTTTTTGTCTAAAACTATACTCTTTACTTTCTAAAAGATTTAAAAATTTCTCAAGCTCTAGCTTATATGGAGTGATTTCTTTTGTTCTAAATTTGTCTAATGTTTTTTTATTAAAATAAAAACAAATGCTATAATTTGTTGAAAAAACCTCATATTTTTCTATATCCAAATGTTGTCTTAATTCAGGAAGTATAACGTCATCAAAATTTACAATATTTACTAAAAAATGTTTTAAATTATAGTTTGGATCAAAAGCACTATCAAATACTATTGCAAGTTCTTTTTTACTAAGAGTTATTTCATTATTAACATCCATATAATTAGCACTCATTTGAAGCTTTGAAACTAATATTTCATAAAATTTAATAGAAAATTTGTTTTGTAAAGTGTTAATTACTTTAAAGCTTAAATGAGTATAATTTGTTTTTTGCCAGCAACAAACTGCAATTTCTTCTGAAAAAGTAGCTTGAAAAACATCGGCTCCTTTAACGGAAATACCTATATCTTTACCATAGTCATCTTTTACTTCAACAAAAACTTCACTTTCTATTTTATTTTCTTCTTTATTTATAGAATAAAATTTTGGAAATGCTAAAAGTCTTGTGGATTGATAAGAAATAGTTTCTTGCTTTTCAGGGTTATAATAGTTTTCTAATTCAAATTTTACCTCTTCTAGTCTTTTAATGCTTGAAATAAAAACCCTCTTCCAATTTCTTTGATTATCTACGAGTATTCTATAAATTTCCATTGGAAATTGCAAAGTTACAGCTCCTTTTGGTGGCTCTTTTCTTTGTCTTACAGCATCTTCTAATAGTTTATAAAAAAAATTTAATACTTTTAAATCTTTTGCATAAATTTTTACAGGACTTTTTTTATTGGTTTTTCCATAAATTATAGAGTTTGATTTTAATATTTTTTCAAATTTATACTTTTCATCATCTTTAAATACAACTACTTCGCCCAAATTATCATTAAAATTTTCTTCTAAAATTTCATTTTGATTTAATTCTTCATCCGTAAAAAGCGATGTTTGCATAAATTTCCTTATTTGATCATACTAAGTAGTTTATATAAAAAGAACTTAAAACAATATTATTTTCACTTATTACCTACAAAAATTAACAAATTTATAGAAATCTGTAGGTAATAAGTGAGAAACATCATATTTTTATTTATTTTGTTAAAAATTTTTAACAATAAACACAAAATTTTTAATTTTAGTGACAAAATTTCACTTATTACCTACACTTTCTTCACTTATTACCTACACTTTCTTCACTTATTACCTACACTTTCTTCACTTATTACCTACATAAAAATTTTGTTTTAAAAAGTTCTTTTAATACCGATAAAATAGTAATTTAATTTAACAAAAAACATTAGTTATTCACATACCCAAACTATAAACTCTTAAATTTATTATTTTTAAACTAAACATTTCAAAAAAGTAATCAAAAAACACCAACTTTTTTAAAAACAGAAGTTAAAGGCTTCATTTTGCAATTCCCTCTTCTTTTAACCAAATATTCATATTTTCAACTGCAAATTCCATATTTTTTTTAGAAGCTTCTTCATAATTTCCTTGCTTGTCAATTTTTAACACTGTTATTAAATCATATATCATTTTAACAGTCATTGTTTTATCGTTTTTATAATGATATAAAATTCTGTCTTTTGCTTTTTCATAAATATCATCAGCTAAACCATCTTTTATCTTTTCTAAATAATTTAAAGCTTCTTTTTCGGTTTGTAAAACTATGTATTTCATTTCATATCCTTTTTTTATATTTTTAATTTATAAGTGTTAAAATTGCCATTTAAAGAACTACTCTTTTTTATTTCTTTTTTAACATCACAATTTTGTAAATTTTCATCAACACCTAAATATTTATTAATAGCTTTAATATCTAAATTTTTATCTATATTGCTATCAAATATTAATTCTTGTTCAAAAGTATTGTCTTTTGATAAAGTCCTAGTAAATATTTTTAAGTTATCTACTAAGCCACTACTTTGAACTTCTTTAATATTTTTAGCTAAATTTTTTACAACTAAATCGTGATGATTTTTATCTGTGTATCTTGCTAAAAGTGGATTGATCTTTAGTGCTTTGTTGTATCTTTCAAGGCAAGATTTCCAGCTTATTTCTTTATCACAAGTTTGAATAGCAACTATTGTTTTATATCCTGCTTCTTTTAAAATTTTAAGAGTGTTTATTGGAGTTTCGGAAGTTCTAAAAGTTCCTTCAATAGCGATATTATATCTTTCATCTAGTGCTTTTTTAATTATAGCCTCAGTCATCTTAGCTGAAAAAAGAGCTGTATATTTTGGAGAATTTTCTATAAAATTTTCTTGAAATTCTTTATAATTAGGGTGATATTTTCTATAATCATCTGCATTTATAATTACAACATCTTTATTATGCTTTTTTCTAATTTGCTTTAAAAGTTCAGATTTTCCAGCACCTGGTTGACCACCTAAAATATATCCTTTTGGATTATTGGATTTTTTTAAAACCGATTTATTTAAAATTTCAGCATTCCACACAAGGTTAAATTTTAATCTAACTAAGTTATCTACGATATCCATTTTTAACCCTTATATGCAAATTATCAATTTTTCGCATTGTAACTTCATAGTCTATGTTTTTATAATCTTCATCCATAATTTCTTGCCATAACAACCCTGCTTCTTTTCTTATTTTTTCCATTTCTTCGTTTTTTCCAAATTTTTCTTCGTATATAAAAGTATCAGGAACCATCGAAGTGCTAAATTCAAGCAGTATATCTTTTTCCATTAAAGTTGCCATTTTTTTATCCTTTATTTTGCATTAATCTAAGAAATTATATAGTTTATTGAGTTTATATTTGTTTAAAATGTAGGTAATAAGTGAATATTTTGATACTTTTAGTCTATCTTTTATATACTTTTTATGCATAAAAAGTATATTTTTTCACTTATTACCTACAAAAACAGATATTTTTTTCTAAATAAACCCATATATTAAAATTTATGAAAATTTAAAAACAGCCCTAAATAAATACTATTTTATGGTATTATTTTTTAATTGATTTTTTAAAAAGGACTAAAAAATATGCAAACTAGTAAACAACTTTTAAAAGATATAAAGAATAAATTTCAAACAACTCTGCAAGCTCAAAATTTAGCAATTACAAACGATGAAAGGTTACTTGACTACCTACTTAAACTCTCACCATATAAGGATGAGTATAAAAAAAGATTTTTTATAGAGAAAAGTGGAGCATTGATATTTAATAAGGATGAGTTTATAACTTTTTTGGATACTGAATTAAAAGGCTTAGGTTATACTAGATTTTTAAATAAAATAGGTCTTTCTAATGATAATAAATTTTTAAAATCAAATGAAAAAGTTGTATTAAACTTTCCCAATAAAAAGATCTATTTCTTATGTCTGATAAAAGAGACAACATAATATTTGTTTTTTCTTTATTTGTTAGTCTTGATTTATTATTATTTTTTAATTTTCTATTTTTATTTTTTATGTGGTATTTTTTTAAATTCAAATTTGTAAAATTAAAAATTTGATCTGATATATTTTTTTCTTTTAATATTTTTATAATTACTCCAAGAGTTAGATTAGATAAAAGTTGATTATTGTTTAAAATATCTTGTTTATCTACTGGATATCTTTTTTTAATATTAGAGATTATGCTATTGTAGTTAGTTATTGTTTTACTTCTGTAGTTTTCAATCCAGACAATATTGTTTGAAACTTCAATCATATAAAAATTTAAAATATTTCTCAAACCTATTTCAATTAAAGCTAAATCTTTTGTAATTCTTTGAATTAGGTTTAGATTATTATTATGTCTTTTTAATTGAATTTCTATATCTCTTTTATCTTCTTGTAATGAGTATGATTTTAGTCTTTCTTGTGAAAATAAGTTTATTTTATTCTTTTTAAAATCATCAATTTTTTGTTTCATCTTTTATCTCTTTATTTTTATAAATTTCTAAAATTTCATCAAGACTTAAATTTAAAGTTTTAGCATATTCTTTTAAATTTGAAATAGTTAAAATTATTGTTTTAAGATCTTCCATATTTGTTCTTGCACTTTCATTTGAAATATTAAGATTTGCTTCTTCTCTTAAAACTTTTTTGATAATTCATTATCTTCTTTTCCAAACGTACGATATATCCCAAACCGTTCAAAATACTAGATTCTATTTTTTCTAATATCATTAAATCCATCTAATTATAGGACGTTTTCAGATTTTTAGTCCCATCCCAGTACCAGTATTGGAGAAATATTGTTTTAATATAATATCTCTTAAGCTTGTTTATCAAGTCTTCAAATTAATGTCACTTCAAATTTACTTCATTTTTACTTTTTGCTTTGAGGGTTTAAATCTAAATATATTACATGGTAATTATTCAACCTATGGATATAAGACAAAAGATTTAGAGAACTTAAAACGAGGAGATTTTGTTATAATATTTTGACAAAATATAAACATTGATAATAACGGCAATGAGCATAAAAATGTCCGTATTTTGTCTTTTAAGCTCTTAAAATAAAAATAACAAGTAAAGAGTCAAAACAAGGATAAAAAGTCCATATTAGGACAAATAAAAAGCTTTAAGATAGACGACAAAGTTAAGTTAAACATGAAAGACCATAGCAAAGGTACAGAGAGGTAAATATCAGCAGTCTTCGGACTACCTTTATTTTTTTACCTATTTTTCAAATCAAATTTATTCAGACTGTATATACACTTAAATTCATATAAAAACATGGCTTGTAAAAAAAATTCAATCACAATAATCGCATTTTAAATTGTGATGTTTGCAAGCTAAATTACGGACTTCACTTGGAAGTTTTCCCTTGTACCTTTTGTAATAAATGGAAAATTTGCTATGGGATGTGTATCCAACAGATTCAGCTATTTCTTTTATAGGAAGTTCGGTATTTAAGAGAAGAGTTTCAGCTACATTCATTCTTTTTCTTTGAGTGTATTCTGTAATGCTTTGACCATATTTTTCTTTGAACAAATTTTTTAATTTGGTCCCGCTCATTTTAGATATTTTTTCAAGCGTACCTTGATTTACATTCGTTGCAAAATGATCTTCTAAAAATCTTGCTACATCTTCAAGCGCTTTATCATCATCAATTTCAATTTTATATTTTTTTCTATTTAGGTAGGTATCTATTACAATGCTTACCCATTCATTTGCTTTGGCTTTAAAGAAAAAATCAGCGGCAGGAGCGTCCATCTTACAATTTAATATTTCCATTGCAACTTTTTCCAAGGCCTTTGTAAGAATAATTTGATTAGTTTGAAGTAAAGACCCATAAAATGATTCTGGGTTAATGTTAATAGATGATAGATGTTTTTCTAAGAGCTCTCTTTTAAATCCTATAGAAACAGCAAGATAATAGCAGTTCTCATGTAATAAAAATAGAAAGTCATCTCTTATATTGTCAAAATCAAGAGTACATAAAGAGTTTGCGGTAATAGTTTGATAAGGATTAAACTTTTCTCCATTTGCACTGACTATGTAGCTTGAATATATTGACACATAGTCTGCCATGCTATATGTGCTATTTTGAATTATTTCTTCTTTGATATAAAAATCATGGACATCAATAATAAACCCATCTCCTTCATAAAACCAATATAGACCTTCTGCATAAGTTGAGTCCTCTTTATTCCAACAAAAAGTGTGCCCTGCACTTGAATATTTTTTATTGTTTTTACATTCATCCACTTTCATATAATCTTTTACAAAATCGTAGTAACTCATAATTTAAATATCCCTTTTAGACAATATTCCAATTAGCCTTATTAATTCAAAACTATTGTATTGTAATTATAATCGATGTATAATAAAAAAGCAATAGTACTTATTGTCAATTGAACAAATTTTTATCTAAAAGGAATATCAAAGAAAGGAGATAATATTATGAAGATTTACAAAAAACTATTTGCTTATGTACAGGATAAAAAATATCTTGGGGTTTTGGCTATAGTTTTTTCTGCTATATCTGCTGTGCTTACGGTATATGGATATTATTTAATCTACAAATTTCTAGATAATTTAATAATTAATTCAAATTTATCTGGTGCAAAGAGCTTAGCATTAAAGTCTGTCTTAACACTAACAAGTGGAGCGATATTTTATTTTGTTTCAGGAATGTTTTCACACTTATTGGGATTTAGGCTTGAAACTAATTTAAGAAAAAGGGGGATTGATGGCTTAGAGAAAGCAAGCTTTAGGTTCTTTGACTTAAATCCATCTGGTCAAATAAGAAAGATCATAGATGACAATGCCGCACAAACCCATCAGGTAGTAGCACATATGATACCTGATAGCTCTCAGGCAATAATTACACCAGTACTTGTTCTTGTACTTGGCTTTATAGTAAGTATAAAAGTTGGCATAACATTGCTTGCTCTTACTATAGTCGGCGGCTTAATTTTAGGGGCAATGATGGGCAATCAAGAATTTATGAAGATATACCAAGAAGCCCTATCTAAACTAAGTGCTGAAACTGTTGAATATGTTAGAGGTATGCAAGTTGTAAAAATATTTAGAGCAAATGTAGAGTCATTTAAAAGTTTTTACAAGGCGATAAAAGATTACTCGAAATATGCTTATGATTATTCCCTATCTTGTAAAAAGCCTTATGTTTTGTACCAATGGTTATTTTTTGGTTTAATTGCAATTTTAATTATTCCTATAGTTTATTTTATGACTAGCTTAGGCAGCACCAAGGTGATTTTACTGGAGCTTATCATGATTTTATTTTTATCAGGAGTTATCTTTGTTTCATTTATGAGGATGATGTGGTACTCCTTGAACATCTCTAGAGGAAATTATGCGGTAGATACTTTAGAGGCACTTTACAAGGATATGCAAAAAGACAAATTAGTGCATGGTAATGTCAATAATTTTAAAAACTATAATATAGAATTTGACAATGTAAGCTTTGCTTATAACGATAAAGCTGTCATTGAAAATTTATCATTTAAATTAGAAGAAGGAAAGTCCTATGCACTTGTCGGTTCATCCGGATCAGGTAAATCAACTGTAGCAAAACTTATATCAGGTTTTTACAATGTTAATGAAGGTAGAATAAAGATAGGCGAAATAGCAATAAACGAATATTCTGACGAAGCCTTAATTAAAGCTATCTCCTTTGTTTTTCAAGATTCAAAATTATTCAAAAGAAGTATTTATGACAATGTTGCTTTAGCTAATAAAGATGCGACGAAAGATGATGTTATGAGAGCCTTAAAATTAGCAGGATGCGATTTGATACTAGACAAATTCCCAGAAAGAGAAAATACAGTCATAGGCTCAAAAGGAGTTTATTTATCTGGAGGAGAAAAACAAAGAATTGCAATTGCTAGAGCAATTTTAAAGGATTCGAAAATT
>QWCE01004624.1_pt1 | contig 13408 bp, 14 predicted proteins | sample 1972531 | NCBI WGS metagenome assembly QWCE01 (sample SAMN09866716, study PRJNA288562) | Human gut metagenome isolate term4_stool, whole genome shotgun sequencing... | reverse complement strand
TATCTGTGATATCCTAAATTAGAAATTGTGCTTATAGTACTAAACGGAGGTGCACATAATGACCACTAAGAGAACTTATCAACCAAAGAAGCGTCACCGTTCACGTGTTCATGGTTTTATGAAACGTATGGCAACAGCAAATGGCCGTAAGGTTTTAGCAAGACGCCGTAAAAAGGGTAGAAAAGTCTTATCTGCTTAAGCCACTGATATTCAGTGGTTTTTTTAGTTTAAAGTTAGGATGAGTTATTTTGAGAAAATCCTATCGTGTAAAATCAGAAAAAGATTTTCAATTGGTATTTGAAACTGGACAGTCTATGGCTAATAAAGCCTTTGTCTTATATCAATTAGACAAGGTTAATCAGCCACATTTTCGTGTAGGTATATCTGTTGGTAAAAAGGTTGGCCATAATGCGGTTTTGAGAAATCGTATAAAAAGATGTATCAGAGCAGCAATCACTGAAGATAAGCATATGATAAAAAAAGATGTCGATTTTTTAGTAATTGCTAGACCATATGTAAAAGATCTTGATATGAAATGTATAAAGGCAAATTTAGAGCATGTTATGAAACTGTCTAATTTATTGATTAGTGATATACCATCGCAAGTTGAGGAGAATTAAAGTGAGCGACTTTCTATCAAAGAAAAATTTAAAAAAGATAATAGTAATCGCAACGATTTTACTTATTTCATTAACCATAACGGGGTGTGTTTCTACAAGTAGTAATGGTTCTGTACCGCCTTTGTCAAACAATAGTGGCAGTTTTTGGGATCGTTATATTTTATACTATATTTCAAGTTTTATTTTATGGCTTGCAGCAATATTACATAACGCATATGGCTGGTCAATAGTTGTATTTACTATTATTGTTAGGGTTGTATTATTGCCATTAAATGCTATTTCAATTAAAAGTATGGCTAAACAGCAAAGTTTACAACCTGAGATGGAAGCTTTACGTAAGAAATATTCAGATAGAGATGCTGAAACTCGTAGAAAATTACAAGAAGAAACTAGTAAGTTGTACAAGGAAAGTGGAGTTAATCCATATTTAGGCTGTTTACCTATGTTAATCCAGATGCCGATTATGATTGCTTTGTGGCAAGCTATTTTAAGAACTCCTGAATTGCAAAATGGACGGTTTTTGTGGATGGATTTAGGACATCCTGATCCTTATATGGTTATGCCAATCTTAGCAGCTATTTTTACATTTATTGCAAGTTACATAGGGCAATTATCTCAAGCTAAATCATCTAATAATGCAATGACTAAGGGCATGACATATGTTATGCCAGTATTTATTGGTGTGATGGCATGTAGTCTGCAGTCAGCATTATCCTTGTATTGGGTAATTTCTAATTTGTTCCAAGCGATTCAAACCTTCTTTTTGCAAAATCCGATAAAATATTATCGTGAATTAAAGCTTAAACAGCTGCAAGAAAAAGAGCGTAAGGCCAAGTATAGGAAAATATATAAGAAATTCGGTCGAAAAATTAAATAGTTATCTATAGTTATTAGATAAAGTAGTCAAAGTGCTTTATCCATCAATGTAGTGGTGGAGTGGGCACTTTTTTTATACAAAATTAATTAAGGTGAAATTATGGTACAGGTTTTAACACAATATGATACTATTGCTGCAATTGCCACACCAATCGGTGAAGGCGGTATATCCATTATTAGGGTTTCGGGTGAAAATGCGTTAGAAATAGTCAATAAAATCTTCCGAGGAGCAAATTTGAATAAAGTTGCCTCGCATACTATTCATTATGGACATATTATCGATTATGCTAATAAAGACGTAGTAGATGAAGTTTTAGTAACAGTAATGTTAGCTCCTAAAACATTTACTCGAGAAAATACGGTTGAAGTATCCTGTCATGGTGGATTATTAGTGACACAAAAAATATTACAGTTGATTCTTGATAATGGAGCTAGAATGGCTACGCCAGGGGAATTTACTAAGCGTGCATTTATTAATGGACGAATTGATTTAACGCAAGCTGAATCGATTATGGATATTATTGAAGCTAAGACTGATCGGGCTAGACAAGTAGCAATGAAGCAATTAGAAGGTGGACTTCTTTTTGAAATTAGAAAATTGCGACAAGAACTTTTGAATACCATGGCACATGAAGAAGTTAATATTGATTATCCTGAATATGATATGGACGATGTTACTTCTAAAGAAATGTATGACAAGGCTCAACAAGTTATCAAAGAAATAGATAAATTATTAGCCACTGCTCAAGAAGGAAAGGTAGTTAGGTCTGGACTTGCAACAGCTATTGTTGGTAGACCTAATGTTGGTAAATCTTCGTTATTAAATTACTTATCTAAAGAAGAAAAGGCTATTGTAACTAATATAGCAGGTACTACTCGTGATACTTTAGAGGAGTATGTATCATTAAAAGGTATTTTATTAAAACTAATTGATACAGCAGGAATAAGACAAACAGATGATATAGTTGAAAAAATTGGTGTAGAACGTTCAAAAAGAGCTATAACTGAATCTGATTTAGTTTTGTTGCTAATAAATTCTAGTGAAGAATTAACTGAAGAGGATCAGAAATTATTAGAATTAACGCAAGATAAAAAAAGGATTGTCATTTTAAACAAAGCTGATCAAGTGGCGAAAATAACTAAAAAAGATATTCAAAAAATTACTGATAGTCCTATTGTGACGATTTCAGTATTAAAGAAACAAAATATGATTGGATTAGAAGAGGCAATTAAATCTTTATTTTTACAGGGAATTACTGATTCAAAAAGTGAAGTTATGGTAACAAATCAAAGACAAAACGATTTACTCAGAAAGGCCAAGCAATCATTAATAGAGGCTATTGAGGCTATTAATGATAATATGCCATTAGATCTTGTGCAAATAGATCTAAAAGAGGCGTGGGATAGCTTAGGTGAAATTACGGGTGACACAGCACCTGATGAATTAATAACACAATTATTTAGTAAGTTTTGTCTTGGAAAGTAGGGTATTCAAAAATGAAGACATATAATTCTAACGAATATGATGTGATTGTTGTGGGAGCAGGACATGCTGGATGTGAAGCTGCACTAGCTGCAGCCAGAATGGGTGAAAAGACACTTTTATTGACTATCAATTTGGATATGGTAGCTTTCATGCCTTGCAATCCATCTGTTGGTGGTCCAGCTAAAGGAACAGTAGTACGTGAAGTAGATGCCTTAGGTGGTCAAATGGGCAAAAATATAGATGCAACATATGTTCAGATGCGAATGCTGAATACAGGTAAGGGTCCTGCTGTGCGTGCATTACGTGCTCAAGCAGATAAGTGGAAATACCACGAATATATGAAAAATACTATTGAAAATACACCTAATTTGACTTTGCGACAAGGAATGGCTGATGAATTGATTGTTGAAGAAGGTATATGTAAAGGCTTAATAACCAATACAGGAGCAAAATATTTAGCCAAAAGTGTGGTTTTAACACCTGGTACAGCTACGCGTGGCAGAATTATCATTGGTGAATTAACTTATTCATCTGGACCTAATAACTCCTTGCCTTCTATCAAGTTAGCTGAAAATTTGGAAAAATTAGGTTTTAAGATGCGTCGTTTTAAAACGGGAACTCCTCCACGTGTGGATGGTAATACGATTGATTATTCTAAAACTGAAGAGGAGCCGGGCGATAAGGAGCCAAGACATTTTTCATATACTACTAGCGATGATGATTATCTTAAAGATCAATTATCTTGTTATATGACATATACTAATCCCGTTACACATGAAATAATTAGAAAAAATTTAGATAGAGCACCTATGTTTTCTGGTGTGATAAAGGGAGTGGGTCCTCGTTATTGTCCATCTATTGAATCTAAGATTGTTAGATTTGCTGATAAAGATAGACATCAAATATTTTTAGAACCTGAAGGTTGGAAAACAAGAGAAATATATGTTGGCGATTTTTCAACTTCAATGCCTGAGGAGGTTCAATTAAAGATGTTACACTCTGTGGTTGGATTGGAAAAAGCAGAAATGATGCGTCCAGGGTATGCGATAGAGTACGATGTAATTGAACCATGGCAATTAAAGCATACATTAGAAACTAAAAATATTCGTCATTTGTTTACTGCAGGTCAAATGAATGGCACATCAGGTTATGAAGAAGCAGCAGGGCAAGGACTAATTGCAGGTATTAATGCAGCATTAAGTGCACAAAATAAGCCGGGATTTGTATTGGGTCGTGATGAAGCTTATATTGGTGTTCTGATAGATGATTTAGTTACCAAGGGAACTAATGAACCTTATCGTTTGTTAACTAGTCGTGCTGAATATCGTTTATTATTACGACATGATAATGCAGATTTGCGTTTAACAGAAAAAGGGTATAACTTAGGTCTGATTTCCGAAGAGCGTTATCAAGAATTTTTACGTAAAAAAGAAGCAATTGCGACGACTATGAAAAATATAAAGTCTATAACAATTCATCCAACTGAGGAAGTACAAAATTATTTAAAGGATATCAAGCAGGATGCACTAAATGGAGCAGTTAATGGAGCTGATTTCTTAAAACGACCACATGTAACTTTTGACGCTATTGAAAAATTAACAGGTAAAAAATTAGCGGCTGATAGATATGTCAAAGAGCAGGTTGAGATTGCTTTAAAATACGAAGGTTATATTAAGAAAGAAAAGATTATGGTGGATCGCTTGCATCGATTAGAATCTAAGAAAATACCTGAAGGTATTGATTATGCAGCAATTCCAAGTTTGGCTACTGAAGCTAGACAAAAATTTGAAAAAATACGACCTGAATCTATTGCACAAGCTGAAAGAATATCAGGTGTTAATCCTGCAGACTTAGCTGTTTTGACAGCTTATATACAGCAGGGCAGAATTGCAAAAATTAAATAAAATTAAGCAAGGCACAAAAAAACGACTTTATTGTTAGGCGTATCGTCTAAGTTATAAAGTCGTTTTTATTAGTTTAAAAGTGATTTTACTATAACATACATACTTGACATTCTTTAGAGCCAGTACATTTGAATTTATCTGTTTTTATAACTTCATCAGCAGCTAGATTTTCACTACCTTCTAGTACTTCTTGTCTAACACGAACGTAGTAAATGGTTGCACATTTCTTCTTAAAAGCATAGATATAAGCTTTATTTAAATCTCGTGTAGTAGCTTTATCTGTCATAAATAAAGTTAATGAGATAGCTTGATCTACATGTTTTTGAGCAGCAGCTACTATGTCTATAATAGCTGCGGGACCTACTTCATAGGCACCTTTTTGATAATATTTGTAATTATTGTTATCAATTTTATATGCGGGAACGTATATTCGTCCAACCATTCCTTCTTTTCTAGTTTCAACAGGAGCTACAACTGGTTGTAAACTTGGGGTACAAGAAGATAAGTAGCTGATAGAACCCGTTGGAGCTACAGCTAGTAAGTGCGAATTAGCTAAACCATATTTTTTTATATTGTTTACCAGATTATTCCAATCTTCACGACTTGGAATATAAAAATGATATTTATTTAATAGATCTTTAATAGTAGCTGTTTTTGGTAAATTATCATGCTCAGTATATTTCTTAAAGTAAGAACCGTCAGCATATTCAGATTCTTTAAAACCAGAATATGCTCCAAATTTTTGAGCTAACTTGTTAGAAGCTTTGAATGCATAGTATGCAGTTGCGTAGAAAAACATATCAGTAAAATCAACTGCTTCGGGTGAATTGTAGAATATATGGTTAGTTGCTAAAAAGCCGTGTAAGTTCATAGCTCCTAATCCGACAGCATGGTTCGCTAAATTACCTTTTCTGATTGAAGGGGCACATTTCAAATTTGATTCACGTGAAACATGATCTAAAGCTCTGATACTATTAGCAACTAAATGTTCAAAATGTTCCGAGTCATCCATAGCCTTTGCAATATTGAGTGAACCTAAATTACAGCAAATATCATGTCCAGTTTTTGAAAAACTTAAATCTTCATTGTACTCACTAGGTGTGTTGACTTGTGCAATTTCCGAACATAAATTTGACATTACAATGCGTCCTTCTTTTTTGTTTGGATTTCTATCATTAACAGTATCTTCAAACATAATATAAGGATAACCTGATTCGAATTGTAATTCAGCAATCGTTTGAAATAATTTACGTGCACTGATATATGTTTTCTTGATCTTAGGATTGGCTACCAATTTATCATATTCTTTGGTGATTGAAATATCGGACATAGGTTTGCCATATTCTCGCATAATGTCATAGGGGGAAAAGAGAGCCATGTCTTTATTTTCTTTTGCTAGTTGAAAGGTGATATCTGGAATTACAACACCTAATGATAAAGATTTTATTCGTATCTTTTCGTCAGCATTTTCTCTTTTTGTATCTAAAAATTTAAGTATCTCAGGATGATGAGCGTGTAAATATACCGCTCCAGCTCCCTGACGTTGCCCTAGTTGATTTGCATAAGAAAATGAATCTTCGAGCAATTTCATTACTGGTATAATACCACTAGATTGATTTTCTATTTTTTTAATCGGTGCTCCAAATTCGCGAAGATTAGTTAAACACAAAGCCACTCCGCCACCACGTTTAGATAATTGCAAACTAGTGGTAATACTTCGGGAAATAGATTCCATATTATCTTCAACACGAAGCAAATAGCATGATATATATTCGCCACGTCTTTTTTTACCAGCATTAAGAAAAGTTGGTGTAGCTGGTTGAAATCTATTGTGAATAATGTCCATTAATAATGAAGTAGCAAAGTCTTCATCACCATCAGCTAAGAATAAGGCATTCATTACCACACGGTCTTCGTAATTTTCAAGATATTCTTTGTGGTCATTAGTTTTTAAGGCGTAGGCATTGTAAAATTTTACAGCTCCCATAAAATTAGGAAAGGTAAAGTGTTGATCGTATGCTTTTTTTGTTAACTTTTCGATAAATTCAATATTATATTTAGCTAGTAAATCTTTGTCATAATAGTCATTATCAATTAAAAAATTTAATCTTTCTCGAAATGATTTGAATTTTTTAGTATTCGGATTAATTTTTTCATCTATGTATGCTTTAACAGCTTTTTTATCAGCTTCAAAGTTAAAATGACCATTTTCATCTTTAAATTCTGTTAATGCATTTAAAGAAATATAAGTTTCATTATTTTTCATCGTTATTTTGTTTCCACCGTTCTGTTTTTAATATATTTAAGACATTTTCAACGTCTTCCATTGTACCTAGCAATTCGAATTGATATAAAAAAGGAACATGTAATTTTTTGGATATTATAGGTCCAGCTACAGCAAATTGATCTCCAAAGTTAGTGTTACCTGAAGAAATTACGCCCCGGCAATAGCTTCTATTATCTTTATCATTTAAGAATTGTATAACTTGTTTAGTTACAGCACCATGCATATGCAATCTACCGCCGCAATAGGTAGGAACAATTAGAATATAATCTTCATTAACTTTTATTGGAGTACCATCTAATGGAATTCTTACAGAACGCCAATTTAATTTTTGTACAAACCTGTGTGTATTATTTGATGATGTAGAAAAATAAACTACTAATATTTTTTTATCCATTTTAAAACTCCCAATCATCGTCTGTTGTTTCTTCAGTTACTCCCATTACATATGATGAGCCATTACCAGAAAAGAAGTCGTGATTTTCATCCGCTCTGGCAGATAGTTGAGCTAAAACTTCGGGTGCGATATGTGTCTCAGCTTCGGTAAATGGAGAATCATAACCTAGATTTTGTAAAAATTTTCCTGCATTATATATGCTGAATCTGATAGCATCTTCAGCAATATCGAAACCTTTATATAGCTCTCGTAAATATGCTTTTTCAAGGTCAATTAATTTATAAAGTAAAGCAAAAACAAAATCTTTCATTTCTGCTTGTCTTTGAGGAGCTAATTTTGCAAGTTTCTGCTGATACTTATAACCACTGTAATAATTATGGATAACTTTATCTCTTAAGATTAAGCGAATAATATCGGCTGTATTTGGTAATTTGTTTCGTGATGATAAATAGAAAGGTAAATAAAAGCCACCATACAATAAAAATCCAGGCATCATAGCAGCAGCGACTTTAGATTTTAAAGGATCATTACCTGTGTAATACGGTATTAACGCTTTAGCTCGTGCTTGCAATGCTTCATTATTGATTACCCAGTTGTGGGCCTCATCTATTTGATCACTATTACATAGTGTAGAAAAAATAGTACCATATGAACGTGCATGAACAGCTACCATAAAAGCAAAGTTGGCATAAATAGCTTGCTCATGATCTGTTTGAGCATTTTTTATTTGGGCTACATCACCGATAGATGCTTGTATAGTGTCTAGCAAAGTTAATCCTGTAAAGGTACGTGTAATTAATTGTTGCCAATCTTTTGATAAACTATTCCATGAAGGTAAATCATTTGATACGGGAATTTTTTCTGGGAGCCAAAAGTTTTGTGTAACTCTGTTCCAGACTTCTAAATCTTTATCATCGTCAATCTTGTTCCAATTGATTGAACGCATATTAAGACCGTTATCATGATAAGCAAAATGAACTGGTGCTTGTGAATGATCGTAATAACTTTCTGACATAAACATTTCTCCTTACATAAAAAATCAACTTACAATCTAGCAGTTAATTTCAATCTAAAAAACAATCTAACACAATATCTTGTGCTTTTCAAATAATAAATATCATTATATAGTATCAAAAGGCTAAGGTATAGGGATAAAAAAGAAAAAATAAATTTAATAATATCTTATGTTACATGTGAAACAAAAAGAGCAACTATCTAAATAGTCGCTCTTTAAGATGATAGATATGGTAGTTAAATTTTAGGTGTATTATTTTTCAAATGATACCAAGATACCGCCATTTTCAGCATAAAAAGTACATAGAGCAGTACATAAACTAAATGATATGTCAGCATTTGGAAAAGTACTTGTAATCGTACTAGCAACCAATTGTGCTTCAGATAAATTGTTAACATGGTCAATTTCTACTTTGCCACCATTATATCCTTGATCTATCATCGCTTGTAATAGCTTAGGATAACATTTTTTCATACCACGAGCTTTGGATATTAATGCAAATGTTCCAGCGTCAGTAACTGTACCAATAATATTTAAATTAACTAGCTTGGAAAGTTTAGCAATAGTTGGATTGATTCTACCGTTATTTGCCAAGTTCTTCATATCTTTTAATATAAATACCATTTGTAATGTTTGCTGGTATTGTTTAACATCCTCAATAACTTCATCAAAAGTCAGGTTTTTATTTAAATCTTGTGCAATTCTTTCAGCAATCATTCTCATTTGCGGACCTGCTGATAGAGAATCGAAAATCTCAATTTTTACGTGAGGGTATTTTTCTTTGTATAAATTTGCCGCTTGAATAGCAGAATCATAAGTAGCAGATAAGCCACTAGTGATAGTGACTACATAAATCTCGTCTGCACCTGCAAATGCTTGTAACCAACTAGCAATGCTAGGACATGCGGTGCTGGTTTTTTGCTTGGTGTTAATAATAGCTTGAATAAAATTGTCAATATTGATATTGTTATCATCTAACCAAATATTATTATCTATTATAATAGACAGGGGGACATTAATATGTTTTTGTCCTAAAATAGTACTAGATAAGATATTGGCACCAGAATCGGTAATAATTTTTTTAATCATAGGTTGAGCCTCTATATTTTTTACATTATCTTGATACAAGTTTTTGATAAACTTATATCAAGATATAGAGTAACACAAAATAGAACAAAAGTATAAATATTTATATAGGAAGTGTATTTAATATTGAAAACAACGGAATCAGAATTAGTCAAAGACATTATCAACTTTAGGTTACCCAGGTATGATGAATTGCCAGTAATGGGTTTATATTTGGAACAAGTAGCTAATTACTTGAATGAATATTTGCATGCAATTAGTGAAACTCCCATCACTAGTTCAATGATTAGTAATTATGTTAAACATAAAATTATATCTAAGCCGATAAAAAAACTATATGATAGAGATCAAATAGCCTCGTTAATTTTTATAGCTCTTGCCAAAAACATTTTACAATTAAATGATTTAAAAAAAGGTCTTGTTATTCAGCAGGGCAGTTATAGTACAAAAGTGGCATATGATTATTTTTGTGTAGAATTAGAGAATAATTTACAATACGTATTTGGCTTAAAAGATGAAAATAAGATGGAGGATAATGCTCCTAGTCCTGAAAAAATTATGTTACATAATATGATTTTGACAATTAGTTATAAAATTTATTTGACGAAGTATTTTGAATTATATGATATAACCAAAAATAAGGGGTAACTGATTTGATATATAAACAAATAATTTTTGATATAGATGATACAATTATTGATTTTGACAATACTGAATATGTTGCCTTGAATAGTTTGTTTAAATTTCACGGTTGGAATATAACGCCTGAGATTCGAAAGAACTATCATGCATATAATCAAGGACTATGGCGCTTACATGAACAAGGAAAACTAACATATGAAGAGCTATCTGAAATTTGCTTTCGAGATTTTATCAAGCGAGAATACGATATAGATGTAAATGGTAAGCAAATCATGGCTGAATATAGGCATTATTTTGGCAATACACATAAATTAATACCTGGAGCTAAAGAAGCTTTACAATATTTTAAAAATCAAGGTTATTATTTAGCTGCTTTAAGTAATGGTGAAACATTTATGCAGAAAAAGCGTTTAAAATTGGCAAATGTTGCTCAATATTTTGATTTAATTATAACTTCTCAAGAGGCTCAAGCATCTAAGCCTAATCCTGCTATCTTTGATTATTTTTTTAGTCGCAGTAAAGTAAGTGTCATCAAGATCGAAAGATACCCTATTTAATCCATCTTTCAAACCCTTTAAATCGATTTTAAGGTCTTGTAAGTCCATAATCGGGTTGCAAAGTTACGAATATTTTTGTGATTATGAAGAAGATAAGTATAAAAAAAACTAATAAACACCTTATATTAACAGAGTTATAGGATAATAAAACGGTTTTATACACTAGCTTATTGCCAACTACATACTTATACATAACTATTGCTGTCTGATAAAACTTTTTGATTCCCTATAAATTTAGGGCTGACTCCGGCTCAGTAGAAATTTAGTGGGGATATTTTCATAATTGTTTTATTTTTCTTTCCTTTGTATTATGGAAGAGAAATATCTTTATCAGTTAGCCGAGTTAGTTCTTCCCAGCGAAGTACTTCGGTATTTTTCAATAGTTAGGCTAGAAAAGGATTCTACCTTGTTTCGTATTTATTTAGATGAGAAGATGGAAACGGAACTTCTCGATGACCTCCACTTTGAATCAAAGGGTTTTATGGCAGTAGTTGATATAACGGACTTTCCTATTCGTGATCACAAAGTAATCCTTTCCTTTCGCCGTCGTCGCTGGGTTGATACTCGTACAGGTAAAAGCTTCTCCTTGCCCTTACCCATAGATCTTACTTCCTCTGGAACTCGTTATAGTAAAGAGTTCGGAGATTTTTTAAAAGAAACGTATGGAGACATCCCCAGTAACCTGCCGTACGCTTGAGGATTTTTATCATATAAATGGACATACTTTTGAGAAACAATACAAGGAAACTTTAAGTGGTTATAGGGGTTGGGAACAGTTATCCCATGCTGATAAATGGGTGTTGTTTCCTGAGAATATAGGTAAGTTTCTTGCCATTGACGAGGTAGCTCTCTCAAATGGTGAATTATATACCCTCGTTACTAATCGTGATAAACACGGTAAAGAAGGCTGTTTGGTAGCCATTGTAGCAGGTACAAAATCAGATGAAGTCTGTAAGATATTAGATAAAATAGATGAACAACAAAGAGAACAAGTAGAAGAAGTTACTTTAGATTTATCTGATACAATGCGTAAAATTGTACATCATTGTTTTCCTAAAGCTCAAAGAGTTATTGATAGATTTCATATCCAAAAGTTAGCCTGTGATGCAGTACAACAGATAAGAATAGATTATAGATGGGATGCAATACAGGAAGCCACTGATGATATGGAAAATGCTAAATTAGAGGGAAAAAAATACGAACCATTTATTTATGAAAATGGAGATACGCGTAAAGAGTTATTGGCAAGGAGTAGGTATTTACTATTTAAGTCTGCTGATAAATGGACTACAACACAAAAGCAGAGAGCTAAAATATTATTTAGAGAATACCCCAAACTCAAGATAGCGTATGGACTATGTCATTCGTTAAGGATGATTTTTGCTAAAAACACTATTAAAGATGCTGCAAGACTAAGCATGGCTAAGTGGTATAATAAGGTAGAAGAAGCTGGATTTCATTCCTTTAATGTGATTGCTGCAACATTCTATGAACATTATAATGATATACTCAATTTCTATAATAACAGAGCTTCAAATGCGGCAGCAGAATCGTTTAACTCAAAAATAAAATTATTCAGAGCCAATCTAAGAGGAGTTACGGATAAAAAATTCTTTATTTTTAGATTAAGTAAACTATATGGATATCCCCACTAAATTTCTACTGAGCCTAAAAATAGCTTCAGCCATACAAGGGCATAGCAATTTATTCCTAAGTAAGAATAAAATATTCCCCCAAAAATATAATCGGCTTATCGCACTTTAGAGTATTGCTATCTTGCATCATCTCCACACAAAAAAGCCCCCCCATGTATCGCTTTAGATACTAATGGGAAGGCTTAGAATTATATGATTTTTATGAAACTCCCACAAAACTCTAACAAAAAATGATTTTGAAGAGCTTTATTTATCAATACCAATCATACTATTTGGGAATAAATAGCGTTTTGTAGAAGTTGCCTTTACAGGATTATGTATTACACTGCTTTAAATCTTCTACTAAAGCTTGGTCATAATCTTTGAATAATATGATAGGCATATTCCCTTTTCCTACTTGCACACCCTTTAAAACAGAGCGTTCGTTTACTACCCCTGCAAGGCTCTTTGCTTCATTGCAAATAGAGCTTTCTATCATAATTCCTCTTTCATACTTAGGAATACTATCTGTATTTGGTACAGAGTCGGTAGTAATCACTGTATCTCTTTGTAGATAGTTTGCCATATTATACGATATTAAGCTATAGTCTTTTGCAGGAATACTATCACTTGTAGGCTCCTCTTTTTGAGTAGGAATACTATCGCTTACTACAATAGTATCACTAGGTGCTGTAGGATTACTTACTTGGGCAGAAGCTTTACTTGCCCCAACATAAAACAGTGTTAATGTTGCAAATGTTAATAATTTCATCGTTTAAATGTTTAAATGTTTAAAAAACTAATGTGTTAAATGCAATTGCGGAAGTAAAGGTAAAAGGTTTTGTCATTGCTGTGGCAATATTGCGTAATATTTATAATTGAATAACATTGCAAATGCCTTTCTTCA
>QWCE01007880.1_pt1 | contig 13427 bp, 10 predicted proteins | sample 1972531 | NCBI WGS metagenome assembly QWCE01 (sample SAMN09866716, study PRJNA288562) | Human gut metagenome isolate term4_stool, whole genome shotgun sequencing... | reverse complement strand
CGGTGCACGAATTCAGGAAGGGGTACGTTCTTTGGCCGGATATGCCGAGATATTCCTGCGCAACTCTATGGCATCCGGAGTGATTCCGCAGATTAGCGCGATCATGGGCCCATGTGCCGGAGGTGCGGTTTATTCTCCTGCATTGACAGATTTTATCCTGATGGTGAAAAATTCCGGTTATATGTTTATTACAGGACCGGATGTGGTGAGAAGTGTGACACAGGAAGAAGTCACTAAAGAGGAACTCGGCGGAGTAGGCGTACACATGACAAAGTCCGGTGTAGCTCATCTTTCTGCGGAGAATGATATTGAGTGTATCAATTATATTCGTGAACTGATTTCCTATCTGCCGGGAAATAATATGGAAGAGCCTCCGTTTGTAGCTACAAACGATTCGCCGACCCGCCTGACTCCGGAACTGGCTAATTTGATTCCAACCAATCCGAATCAGCCGTATAATATAAAAGAAATGATTGAAGCAGTGGCTGATGATAATAGTTTCTTCGAACTTCAGGCAGAATATGCTGCGAATATTGTGACCGGCTATATCCGGCTGAATGGAAAAACAGTGGGAGTGGTGGCTAATCAGCCATTGGTACTTGCAGGCACGCTGGATATTAACGCATCTGTCAAAGCTGCCCGTTTTGTCCGCTTCTGCGATGCTTTCAATATCCCTTTACTGACACTGGTAGATGTGCCGGGATTCCTTCCGGGAATCGATCAGGAATATGGCGGAATTATCCGCAACGGGGCAAAATTGCTTTATGCTTATTGTGAGGCTACAGTGCCGAAAGTTACGGTTATCACCCGCAAAGCATACGGTGGCGCTTATGATGTGATGAGCTCCAAGCATATCCGCGGAGATGTCAATCTTGCTTTTCCTACTGCCGAAATAGCTGTGATGGGACCGGATGGAGCTGTGAATATTCTTTTCCGTAAGGATATAGATAAGGCCGGAAACCCCGAAGAAAAACGGAAAGAACTTCAGGATGATTATCGCGGGAAGTTTGCCAATCCTTACCGGGCGGCGGAATTGGGATATGTGGATGAAGTGATTGATCCGGCGGTAACCCGTTTGCGGTTGATTCGAAGTTTCGAGATGCTTGCCAACAAACGGCAGTCTAATCCTCCTAAGAAACATTCGAATCTTCCGCTTTAATAAGTTGAGAGTGGAGAGTTGAGAATGGAGAGTGTTCATTAAAAGAATAAAAAGATTATGATAAAGAAAATATTAGTAGCCAACCGCGGTGAAATAGCGATGCGAATCTTCCGTACCTGTCGGGTGATGAATATCTCGACGGTGGCTGTTTATACCCATGTAGACCGAGGAGCTTTGCACGTGCGTTATGCGGAAGAAGCCTATTGCATCTCCGAATCGCCTGAAGATACTTCCTACCTGAAGCCGGAATTGATATTATCCATTGCCAAAAAGACCGGAGCTGCTATTCATCCGGGATATGGTTTCTTGTCGGAGAATGCGGATTTTGCCCGTCGTTGTGAAGAAGAAGGAGTGATTTTTATCGGACCGAGTGCGGACATTATTTCCAAAATGGGAATCAAGACAGAAGCCCGTAAGATTATGCGTGAAGCAGGATTACCCATTGTTCCCGGAACCGAGACACCTGTGCAGGGGATTGATGAAGTGAAGAAGGTGGCCAATGAAGTAGGTTATCCCATTATGCTGAAAGCACTTGCCGGAGGTGGAGGAAAAGGAATGCGCTTGGTACGCACGGAAGAAGAAGTGGAAACGGCTCTTCGTTTGTCGCAATCCGAAGCAGGGACTTCTTTTGGCAATGATGCGGTATATATTGAGAAATACATCGAGAATCCCCATCATATCGAAGTTCAGATCATGGGAGATAAATATGGCAATGTGGTCCATCTTTACGAACGTGAATGTTCCATTCAGCGTCGTAACCAAAAAGTGATAGAGGAAAGTCCTTCTCCTTTTGTGAAAGAAGAGACTAGAAAGAAGATGTTGAAGGTTGCTGTGGAAGCCTGTAAGAAAATAGGATATTACAGTGCCGGGACATTGGAGTTTATGATGGATAAAGACCAAAACTTCTACTTCCTCGAGATGAATACCCGTTTGCAGGTAGAACATCCTGTGACGGAGGAATGTACGGGAGTTGACCTGGTTCGGGATATGATAACAGTTGCTGCCGGAAATCCGTTACCTTATAAACAGGATGATATTCAGTTTAGCGGAGCAGCTATCGAATGTCGTATTTATGCGGAAGATCCGGAGAATAACTTCATGCCTTCTCCCGGTGTGATTACTGTTCGTGAAGCTCCCGAAGGGCGTAACCTGCGTCTTGACAGTGCCGCTTATGCCGGATTTGAAGTCTCTCTGCATTATGACCCGATGATTGCCAAGCTATGTTGTTGGGGACGTACCCGTGCTTCTGCCATTTCCAATATGGCACGTGCTTTGCGCGAGTATAAGATTTTGGGAATTAAAACAACAATTCCTTTCCATCAACGTGTATTGAAGAATGCAGCTTTCCTGAAAGGCGAATATGATACAACGTTTATTGATACGCGCTTTGATAAGGAAGATCTGAAACGCCGTCAGAATACCGATCCGACAGTGGCTGTCATTGCTGCCGCAGTGAGACACTACGAGCGGGAGAAAGAAGCGGCTTCCCGTGCCACAACGCTTCCGGTGGTAGGCGAATCGCTCTGGAAGTATTATGGTAAGTTGCAGATGACTGCTAATAATTATTGATGTAAGACTAAAAAATAACAGAACAGATTATGGGTACAACATTAGCTACATATTACGCCAAGCTCCAGGACATGCCGGATAGTGAATATAAGGTGGAAATACTGGAGGACGGACCAATCAAGAAGATTGCAGTCAATGGCAAAATATATGAGGTCGATTATAACATGGGTGGGGACTCTATCCATTCGATCATCATCGATCACCACTCGCATGGAGTGCAGATTTCTCCCTCTTCCAATAATTCATATACAATCATGAATAAAGGGGAGCTTTATCAGATTGAATTGCAGGGAGAAATGGAGAAGATACATAATGCCCGCACTGCTGCCGAGTCTGTGGGACGTCAGGTAGTACAGGCACCGATGCCGGGAGTAATACTGAAGACGTATGTAAAGAAAGGAGACCGTGTGAAACGTGGCGATCCGCTTTGCGTATTGGTGGCAATGAAGATGGAGAATGAGATACGTTCGGTGACGGATGGAGTAGTTAAAGAGGTATTTGTGGAAGATGGCATGAAGGTGGGATTGAACGACCGGATCATGGTAATTGAATGATTTTCAAAAAAAAACTAGCTTTTGCGTACTTATCTTCAAAAAAATATTTACTTTTGGCAGATAAGTACGCATTTATTCTGATATATCATGAACACCGAACAAAACCAAAAAGCACTATTAGAACAGCTGGAAGCGCTAAAGAAAGAAAATGAGCAGCTCAAAAAGGAGCTTTCTATTCTTAGGAATGAGAATATAAGTAATCGTCCCGTTAGTTTCAAAGAAAAATATGCTGTCAGGATTCTGGACTCTTTGCCGGATATGCTGACTGTCTTCAATCAGAACGAAGTAGGCATTGAAGTTGTTTCCAATGAAGAAACCAATCATGTCGGAATATCAAACAAAGATTTTAAGGGAATGTATATGCGGGAAATGGTTCCACCGGAAGCATATCAGAATATTCACTCCAATATGCGTCAGGCTGTCAGCACGGGAGCTGTTTCAACCGCCCATCATGAATTGGATTTTAATGGTGAACATCATCATTACGAAAATCGTATCTTTCCGTTGGATGAGGAGTATGTATTGATTATGTGTCGTGATATAACGGAGCGGGTGACCACGCAAAGGCAACTGGAGGTTTTCAAGAGTGTACTCGATAAAGTGAGTGACAGCATTCTTGCCGTATCGGAAGACGGGACATTGGTTTATGCAAATAAGCAATTTATAGAAGAATACGGAGTTACCCAACAGATGGGTATCCAAAAGATATATGATCTGCCTGTCTCTATGACAACAAAGGAGGCGTGGGAAAGACGTCTTCAGGAAATACGTGACAATGATGGCACTTTTGCTTATCGTGCTGCCTATATGCGGAAAGGTGAAGATAAAGAGCGGATGCATCAAGTATCTACATTTCTGATTCGTGAGAATAATGAAGAACTGACTTGGTTCTTTACACAGGATATTACTGATGTTATAAAGAAACAGGATGAACTTCGCGAACTAAATCTATTGCTGGATGGTATTTTGAATAATATCCCAGTCTATTTGTTTGTGAAAGACCCGGAAAATGATTTTAGGTATTTGTATTGGAACAAAGCATTGGCCGACCATTCAGGTATCCCGGCGTCTAAAGCGATCGGACATACGGACTATGAAGTATTTCCGAGTCATGGAGACGCAGAGAAATTCCGTAAGGATGATTTGGAATTACTTCAGACCCATAAGCGTATTGATATGCAGGAAACGTATCTTTCCGCCACTGGGAAAGCGCGTATTGTACAGACATTAAAGGCGCTTGTGCCGATGGAAGGACGCAAACCGTTGCTGATTGGTATCTCTTGGGATATTACTAATCTTCAGAATATTGAGCAGGAACTGATAAAGGCAAGGATTAAGGCGGAGCAATCCGACCGATTGAAAAGTGCTTTCCTTGCTAATATGAGCCATGAGATCCGGACACCACTGAATGCAATTGTAGGATTCTCTCAATTATTGCCTGCTGCCGAAACTGCTGAAGAGAAAAAGCTCTATTCGGGTATTATCAATCAGAATTCGGATATTTTGTTGCAACTGATTAATGATATTCTGGATTTATCGAAGATAGAAGCCGGGACACTGGAATATATCAAGCGTCCAATGAATCTGGGAGAAGTTTGCCGGACAATTTATGCTGTTCATAAAGAACGTGTGAAAGAAGGGGTAACTCTTGTTTTTGATAATGAGGATGAGAATTTATTCATTGAGGGAGATCAGAACCGTATCATGCAGGTGATAACGAATTTCCTGACTAATGCGAGTAAATTTACGTATGCAGGAGAGATTCGTTTGGGTTTTGAGCGGACGGATAAAAATATTCGTGTATATGTGAAGGATACAGGAATAGGAATAGAGCCGGAAAAAGTAGACCATGTCTTCGAGCGTTTTGTCAAACTGAACTCTTTTGCTCAAGGCACAGGATTAGGGCTATCTATCTGTCAGATGATTATCGAAAAGATCGGTGGAGAAATAGGGGTGACTTCTGAATTGGGTAAAGGCTCTACGTTCTATTTCACGATTCCTTATGAAGAAGCCGGAGAACTCGGCGAAATCTTTAAAATGTCAAAGACGGAATCTAAAGGAAATACTGTAAATCGTGTGCAACAGATCAAAAAGATTTTGGTAGCGGAAGATGTAGAAAGTAATTTCATCCTGCTGAAGAATCTGATCGGCAGGGAATATACATTGCTTTGGGCTAAGGATGGGGTGGAAGCCATTGAAATGTATAAGCAGTATCAACCGGACTTAATTCTGATGGATATAAAAATGCCACGCATGGATGGATTGGAAGCAACGCATATCATTCGTTCTTATTCCAAAGAGGTTCCTATTATTGCTTTGACGGCTTATGCTTTTGAAACGGATAAAGAATTGGCTTTGGAGATGGGATGCAATGATTTTGTGACTAAACCGGTTTCGGAAAGAACTTTGAGAAAGGCTTTGGATAAATATTCGACTATTGTTTAATGAATAGATGCGACAGAAGAGAAAAGCCCGCAAAATCAGTGAATAATTGTAGAATGTTCTACCATTACGCGCTTACGCAGCAGATATATAAGAAGGTTCCAGCGGATTTATAATCCGCTGGTCTTTTGTATCAGGATTTTTAGTCCGCTTGTCGTGTCCGATCGTTTAAAAACCTTTGTCTCTTTCGATTTTAATCGTACATTTATCCTCTCTAATCAAATTAGTATATCAATGGATACTGCGAATCGAGTTTTAGATGAATTATATTTTGTTACTTCTACCGTTGTCGATTGGATAGATATCTTTACCCGTCCTAAATACAAGCATATAATTCTGGAGTCACTAGCCTATTGTCAGGAGAAAAAAGGCTTAAGAATTTATGCCTGGGTATTAATGAGTAACCATTTGCACATGATTGTCAGTTCCGGAACAGAAGCAACAGCTTCGGATATCCTTCGAGATTTTAAAAAGTTCACTAGTAAACGTATTATGGCAGAACTCGAAACAGATCCTCAAGAAAGTCGTCGCGAATGGATGTTGGATCGTTTTCGCTTTGCCGGAGCTAATGACAAAAAAATATCTAAGTATCGTTTTTGGCAAGAAGGTAATCATCCCGAATTAATTTATTTGCATGACTTCTTTCTGCAAAAATTGAATTATATTCATAATAATCCGGTGAAGCAGGAGATTGTTGCACGACAGGAAGATTATTTATATAGTTCGGCGGTGAGTTATGCGGGTGATAAAGGACTGCTAGAGGTGATTTTGGTTTAGGAAGGTAGAGGTTAAGGAGCGGATTACAAATCCTGATACTCAAGCAATCGGATTGCAAATCCGATTGAACAGAGCAGATTGAACAGAGAACGGAAACCTACTTTAAATGATTTTATGGCGAACTTTCATGTAAGATGTGATGTTGTTTAGATAGAAAAATGTATCTTTGTAATGTAGTAAGTTTGATTCATTCATGCATTTAGAAAGAGTAAGAAATGAAGAGACCAGAGATTATAGAAGCTATTCGTGAAACATTAAAACGTGTTGCTCCCAATGCGCAGGCTATTTTATATGGCTCTGAGGCGCGTGGGGATGCCAGGCATGATAGTGATGTTGATTTACTCATTTTAGTGGAAGGTGACAAAATGACATTGGCTAAAGAAGAAGCTATCACATTACCTTTATATGAATTGGAATTGAAAACAGGTGTTAGTATTAGCCCGATAGTTGTTTTGAAGAAATTTTGGGAGAACCGGCCTTTTAAAACACCTTTTTATGTAAATGTGATAAACGAAGGTATTGTCTTATGAAAGAAATTCTAGATAAGGAAAGTAAGAAAGCACTGGTCGCTTATCGGATACAACGTGCTTATGAAACATTGAGAGAGGCTGAGGTTATGATACGTGAGTCATTCTATAATGCTGCTATTAACAGGCTGTATTATGCATGCTATTATGCAACTGTAGCTCTTCTTTTAAAATATGATATTCAAACGCAGACTCATAATGGGGTGAAGACGATGCTTGGTCTGCACTTTATTTCGACAGGAAAACTTCCTGTAAAAGTAGGAAAAACTTTTTCTACATTATTTGAAAAAAGGCATAGTGGAGATTATGATGACTTTGTATATTGTGACGAAGAAATGGTAAACAACTTATATCCACAAGCAGAGACTTTCATAAATAGTATTCAAGAATTAATAAGAGATAAAGAGTGGGAATCTATATAAGGAAGGTGAACCGTCCCAGTGGATTTTGAATCCGCTTGCTTCACTTATGTGTTGTTGATTTTTAAAAGAAGAGATTATGAGCAATAAAATTTATCCTATCGGTATTCAGAATTTTGAAAGCCTTCGTCAGGATGGTTATTTTTATATTGATAAAACGGCATTGATGTATCAAATGGTAAAGACCGGGCGTTATTACTTTTTGAGTCGTCCGCGCCGTTTCGGAAAGAGTCTGCTCATTTCTACTTTAGAGGCTTACTTTCAAGGAAAAAAAGAACTGTTTACCGGCTTGGCAGTAGAAAAGTTGGAAAAGGATTGGATTAAATATCCTATATTGCATCTCGACCTGAATATCGAGAAGTATGACACTCCGGAAAGTCTGGATAAGATATTGAATGATAATCTGGAATATTGGGAAAGCCAATACGGCACCCGTCCATCCGAGACATCTTTTTCCCTGCGTTTTGCAGGTATCATTCAGCGTGCTTGTGAGAAGACCGGACAACGTGTAGTTATTCTGGTAGATGAGTATGACAAACCTATGCTGCAAGCTATCGGTAATGAGGAACTGCAAAAGCAATTCCGAAATACTCTGAAGCCTGAGTATGTCGAAATTTGTGGTGTCAGCGAGCGTGAAATCCATGAAAATCTGGAAGCGGAACTACATGAATTTGCAGCAGCACGTGGAATAACGTATGACAAACTCTGTGAAGATTTGAGAGAGTGTTATGACGGTTATCATTTTACGCACAATTCAATCGGCATGTACAACCCGTTCAGTCTGCTGAACGCTTTCAAGCGTAAGGAGTTTGGTAGTTATTGGTTTGAAACGGGTACGCCTACCTATTTGGTGAAATTGCTAAAAAAACATCATTATGACCTGGAGCGGATGGCACATGAAGAGACCGATGTCCAAGTGTTGAACAGTATAGATTCTGAATCCACCAATCCCATCCCGGTAATTTATCAGAGTGGATACCTAACCATTAAGGGGTATGATGAAGAATTTGGAATGTATCGCTTGGGTTTCCCCAATCGCGAAGTGGAAGAAGGTTTTATCCGCTTCCTGCTTCCTTTTTATGCGAACGTAAATAAGGTCGAGTCGCCTTTTGAGATTCAGAAGTTTGTTCGTGAAGTGCGTTCCGGTGATTATAACTCTTTCTTCCGCCGTCTGCAAAGTTTCTTTGCAGACACTACTTACGAAGTGATTCGGGACCAGGAGCTACATTACGAAAATGTTCTTTTTATCGTTTTTAAACTGCTAGGTTTCTACACCAAGGTAGAGTATCATACGAGTGAAGGGCGCATCGACCTTGTCTTGCAGACCGATAAATTTATTTATATCATGGAATTTAAGTTGAACGGTACGGCAGAAGATGCTTTACAGCAGATTAACGACAAGAATTATGCTCTTCCTTTCGAAATGGACGGACGTAAACTCTTTAAAATAGGAGTAAATTTCAGTGCGGAAACCCGTAATATTGAAAAGTGGATTGTAGAAACAAAAAACTAGCCCGGCAAATAGTGAGGCTAGTCTTTTGAAGTCATAAGTCTTTTTATTCTTTTATTTCCGGAACTAATATAAATTTCGTATCCGGGAAATACTTCTTCAGCCAGTTTTGAATGAAGTTCATCGTATCATTCTGAATCGTTTTATCTTTTACGGTAGGATACATATTATAAAGTACTGTATCCAGTACAATACCGTGTTTTTGTATGGCTTCAAGGCTAAGCAAAGTATGATTGATGCTTCCCAATTTACCGGAAGTAACAAAGATAAGCGGATAATTCTCTTGGGCAATGTAGTCTATTGTCAGAAGCTCTGTTGTTAGCGGAACCATTAAGCCACCTGCGCCTTCGAGCAGAACAAAATCATAGCGTTCGCTCAACTCTTCCGTAGCACGTTTGATTTTGCCGAAGTCAATGGGACGGTTATCCAGTTGGGAAGCTAGATGCGGAGAGGCGGGATAAGAGAAAATTTCCGGCATAGTCAGTCCTTCTTTGTCTTCTTCTGTAAAGGGGATTCCCATGATACGACGATGCAAATCAATATCCTCGGAGTGACCGATGTTTCCTGTTTGGATAAACTTTTGAGTGATGGTACGCTGTCCGTTCTTGTTCCATTCACGAGCTAGAAATCCGGTGGCGTAGCTCTTGCCGGCATCGGTGTCGATACCGCTTACGAAATATACATTCTGTTTCATACTTTTTTCTTTTTTGCGATGATATAAATAGGGTGATAGGTCAGGGACACTGAAGTGCCCTGGGTAAATTCTTGTGTGTAACGTTCACTGAATAACTGCAAGTCACGACGTGTCCGCAGTTGTTGGGAAGAGGTGCCGGATATTCCGGTTACTCCTGTCTGCTTCAAATGATAAAGTACTTTTAGTGGGTTATCAAACGAAAGAGAAATAAGTTCTTCTTCCGAATGGAGTATGTCAAAGTGGGATGACAAGGCTTTAACAAGCTCTTCCCGTGAACGATAAGGGAGCCCGTTTCCTGTTAACTCTCGTATCTCTTTCATATTCTCTTTACCGAAAGTGCTGAAAGCGAAATAGCCTTGATTATTAAGCAGGGTGTTGCACCTTTTGAAAAAGTTTTCAGGAGATTCGAACCATTGCAGAGCCGAGCAGGAAGTAATTAATGTACTTTCAGCGGGGAAAGGAACTGTTTCTGCATCTCCCGGAAGAAAGGAAACCTGTTCTTTTCTTAATATATCCTCGCAACAGTACTTCATTTCCGGGCAAAGGTCGTTTAGCAATAATTCTTTCGGCCGAAGGGCCTGAAGTAGCATACGGGAATAAATACCTGTACCGCATCCGAACTCAATCACTTTTGAACAGGGAAAAGAGATGTGTTCTGTAAGCAGGTGAATCATTTTATCTGCTATTTGCCGTTGTACGTTTGCTTCCTGGGGATAAGTAGCAATGGCTTTAGAGAAACGTTCGGCGATTAGTTGTTTATCCATAAATCGATCATTAGTTGATTTGCATGATTACATTATCAAAAAGGTCTTGTTGATAATGAGCGGCTTCTGTATATTCAAGGGAATCCACTTTGTTTCTCCATGCCAACCATTGGCTATCCGGCAGGAAGATACGGTCGCTCTTTCCTATGATGGCTCTTTGCCATGCAAAATCCGACGGTGGCAATGATAAGTATTGCTTTTGTATGGCAGCAAGCTCTTCTTTGAGCTCTTCAACGGGACGTTGGGGAGCTACTGTCTGAAAAGCCTTGTAATCGGCTGCTGAACCGCACATTCTTCTTTGAAACTTTTGCAGGGATTGTTCATTCAGTCCTTGCAGGGTTCCTTCAAAAATGGTAGGAGTAATCCCTTTCGTTTCATGTATAGGAGAAAGAGTCCCATTGATAGCGATACTTTGGGAAAGGGGCAGGGATGGATATTGTTTCATTATCTGTGAGGCTGCCCATACTCCCATTGACCAGGCAATGAGGGTGATTTCGGAATATTCTTGCAAAATGTCGGCATCGAACTCTAATGAACGATAATCATAGCAAATCATCCAGTCCTTATCGGTCGGGTGAATTTGCAGGAATGGAGTTTCATCCATTCCCCAGCCTGCGAAGAAAAGCAATAGATGCTTTTGATTATTCTTTATGATAAAATACTGTTTCATCCGTTTATCAGTTTGATGAGTTGGTCGATTTCATGTTCGGTGATGTCCGCTGTCAGTGAGAAGCGGATGCGTGAAGTCCCTTCGGGAACCGTAGGCGGACGTACCGGCAATGCGTAAAATCCTTTGCGTTGGAGTTCTTCTGCTTTCAATATGGTATCTTCACTTGCTCCGACAATCATAGGGACAATATGGCTTACCGAGGGGCAATTGTATCCTTTGGTTGTAAGGGCTTCCTTTAGCTTTTCACTGATTTGTAGCAGGTGAGTTCTCTTATGTTGTAAAGCTGGAAGACGTTCTAACACCCATGAAGTCCATTGAATATTAATGGGCGGAAGTGCAGTGGTGAATATAAACGTGCGCATTTTATTGATTAGATATTCCCGAATGAGTTGTCGACAGACAATATAAGCTCCTGCCGAGGCAATGGCTTTCCCGAATGTACCTACCAGAAAGTCTATATCGTTGATACATTCTTGTTCTTCAGCACATCCTAATCCTTTTTTCCCTCGTACACCAAAAGCATGAGCCTCATCTATATAAAGAAGAATATTGGAATAGCTCTTTTTGAGTTGAATGAGAGCGGGAAGATCAGCTTCATCGCCATCCATGCTGAAGATACTTTCGGTAACAATAATAATCTGCTCATAAGCGTTATGATTTTCAGCAATCAGTCGCTGCAACTGGGAAATATCATTGTGACGATACCGTATACATTTAGCTGATGATAATTTAATCCCGTCTATCAGGCTTGCATGCACCAGCTTGTCAGCAAGAATCAGGGTGTGAGTATTGCAAATGGCAGGAAGTATTCCTGTATTGGCATGATAACCACTATTGAATATGAGTGCACTTTCGGTTCCGAACATGGTGGCTAGCTGTTGCTCCAACTTCTGATAGTCACTAAAATTACCGGTCAATAACCGGGAAGAAGAGGAGGTGGGCAGGAAAGTTTCGGGAGTGAGCGTCCTTAAGAATTCTTCCCTCAATGAAATGTCATTAGCCAGTCCGAGATAATCATTAGAAGATAGGTTCAACATTCGTTGTCCGTTCAGCAGAACATCTCGCCCTTTGTGGATTAGCGGTGGGAGAGAACGGTAATTCTTTTTCTCTTTCAAGGTCTGGAGTTCCTGGTTTATATACTCTAATGTCATGAATTGTTATTTTAAGTAATCAGTATTCGATAGATGAATGATTGAAAGTGTAATCTGTTGTTTATAAGATGTTTATCGTCAGAAGGACTATCCCGGAAGTTTCTCACCGACCAAGGCATCCTTCCTCGGTGAGGAAAGGTCCGTTCCTCACCGAGGAACACCCTTTTGCTCACCGAGGAACAGATCTTTGGGTGAAAATCCGGTAATATTCTTTTTATCTGTCATCTTTTTTGAATAACTTTAAGTAACCCGGAAGTCAGTTTGCTTAATTGTTCCGAAGTAATGATGAAAGGCGGCATCAGATATACCAGTTTGCCAAAGGGACGTACCCAGATTCTTTCTTCCACAAATCGTCGTTGCATATAGGCCATATTTACCGGACGCTTCATCTCAATGACTCCGATAGCTCCGAGTATTCGTACATCAGCTACTTCCGGAAATTCCCGTGCAGGTGCCAGTTCTTCTTTCAGTTGAGTTTCAATTCGCTTCACATTCTCTTGCCAACCGGATTCGAGTAATAGGCGAACGGAAGCGCAAGCCACTGCACACGCAAGTGGATTACCCATAAATGTAGGCCCGTGCATAAAAGCTCCCGGTACATGGTTGGAGATGGTATCTGCTATCCGGTTACTGGCTAATACAGCAGAAAGTGTCATATATCCTCCGGTCAGTGCTTTGCCGATGCACATGATATCCGGTTCTACTCTGGCGTGTTCCCACGCAAAAAGTTTGCCGGTACGTCCGAATCCCGTTGCTATTTCGTCGAAGATTAGAAGAATATTGTGCTTCCGGCAAAGCTTTTCTGCTTCACGCAGATACTGCGGATGATAAAACCACATGCCACCTGCTCCCTGTACCACCGGTTCCAGGATAAGCGCTGCCAACTCTTTTGAATGTTTTTCAATCATCTCTTGCAGAGGTAGTATATCTTCCGGATTCCATTCTCCGTCGAACCGGGAAGTGGGGGACGGGACAAAATAACGTACAGGCAATGCTGAACCGAAAAGACTGTGCATACCCGTCACCGGATCACATACAGACATGGCATTCCACGTATCACCGTGATAGCCGGAACGGATAGTCACGAAATTATTCTTTTCCGGTTTTCCTGCTGCATACCAATATTGTACAGCCATTTTCAGTGCCACTTCTACGGCTACCGAACCGGAGTCTGCATAGAATATTTTCTGC
>QWCE01005682.1_pt1 | contig 13427 bp, 9 predicted proteins | sample 1972531 | NCBI WGS metagenome assembly QWCE01 (sample SAMN09866716, study PRJNA288562) | Human gut metagenome isolate term4_stool, whole genome shotgun sequencing... | reverse complement strand
CTGTGCTTTTGTGTTGTCTCAAGCACAAGTGATATTCTATAGCAAGATTTAATAAAATGCAAGCACTTTTTTGTATTTATTTAAGAACAATTTATCTTTTTTTATAATTTTCTTGTTTTTTCATCATTTTACCATGTTTTTTATATTGATATGTGCCTTTATACCCCTTATAATTCTATTATATTCCCAATTTTAAGAGAAAATATTTATATTTAATATACATTTATTAAGAAAAGAGAGTTGATATGAAGTTAAAAAAATTCGAACAACAGCCAAAACACGTTGACAATATTCCAATTGAGGCTATTAATCTTGATTCTGAACAGGAACAGCCGCCAAAACCTGACAAAGCTGTTGGCAAGAATGTATTCCAGCCTAACAGCAAATACTTTACAATTGTTATATATGGTCTGCTTTTTGTGCTAGGTGCAATTCTTATATATAAGTTCATTGGTAACTGGCCTGCAACCGTCAAGTCATTGAGCAATATATTCCATATACTGTCACCATTTCTTATTGGTGGCATGATTGCGCTTGTTCTTTATCCGTTTATCAAGACCCTTTATAACAGGTTCTTCATGGGGGTATGCCATATCAAGTCCAAGAAAGCCGCCAAAATGCTTTCAATTCTTGTTGCTTACCTGATAGCAGTTGGCGCATTTGCAGTATTAATAGGCTTTGTTGTGCCTCAGATATACAAAAGTATTACAGAGATTGCCAATCAGGCTCCTGTATGGTACGAGAATATCCGCAACTGGTTCACTGAGTTTGAAGATAAGCACGCCAATTCTTCTATTGATTACAATTTCATTAATCAGAAGATTGAAGATGCTCTTCCTAAACTTGTTGACTACATGACTGGTGCACTTACCAATATGGTTCCTTACATTCTTAATACATCCATGGCCATTCTTTCAGGTGTGTTAAACCTTATTATTGCAATTATTGTATCCATCTACATGATTTCTGATAATAAGAATATCTTTTATCATTTTAAGAGATTTTTATATGCTGTGCTTCCTAAGAAAACAGCAGACAATACTCGCATCATCTGTAAGAATTGTGCAAGCATTTTTATTAATTATATTATCGGCAAATCATTTGACTCAATTATTGTCATGATTATCTGCTTTATTATCATGCTGATTCTCAAGCTGCCATATGCAGTGCTTATAAGCGTGATTGTCGGCATAACTAACATGATTCCGTATTTTGGACCATACATCGGTGGTGTGATTGGTGGTGTGATTATTGTTATCGCAAGCCCTATCAAACTTATCATATTTGTAATCATGATTGTCTGCATCCAGCAGGTTGACGGTCTGCTTATCGGTCCGCGTATCATCGGCAGCACTACAGGTCTTAAGCCTGTATGGGTTGTATTTTCTATAACCGTAGGTGGTGCGCTGTTTGGCGTAATTGGAATGTTCCTTGGAGTTCCCGTATTTGCCGTATTAAGCTACCTGTTAAACATTACAGTGCAGCATTTTCTGGACAAAAGAAAAGTCACCGTGCAGCCTTATGACTCGCCCGATGACCTCTAGATTATTTTTTGGTATTAAGAATTCTCACGACATCGTCGAGGGAATTCTTAAATCTTACCACTCTGTAATTCGCACCTTTATGCACATACATCACTTCTGATACTTTCCTTGCAAATGCTTTATTCTTCACAACAATTCTCCAAAAGCCTTTATATAGTATATGCATTTATTATTAATGATTTCTTACTGCGATAAGTTTACAGATAGGATTGCCCATCTGTGAAAATCTTGTCTCATACTCTGTCATTACATTACCCTCGTTAAGTACAGAGTCATTATGTAAGTCAAATGTGACAACAGGAAGCTCCCAGCCCGCCTCTTTAATCTCTTCTAATGAAAAATCGAATAAATCTTTATTATCTGTTTTGAATTCCACCTGTCCGTCCGGCTTTAATATAATGTCATATCTTGCCATGAACTGTCTTGAGGTAAGTCTTCTCTTCGCATGTCTGTCTTTGGGCCATGGATCTGAAAAATTAAGGTATATTCTGTCTACCTCTCCATCTCCGAACACCTCACATATAGCCTCTGCATCCATTCTGATGAATCTTAAATTAGGAAGCTGAAGTTCGTCCTGTTTCTCAACAGCTCTTAAAAGCACGCTTGAATACTTCTCTATACCCACATAATTAATATCAGGATTATTTGCTGCCAGTGTTGTTATAAATGTGCCTTTACCCATACCAATCTCAATACGGATTGGATTATCGTTACCGAAAACCTGTGACCATGTGCCTTTCATCCCCTCTGGCTCTGTAAACACATATTCATTCTCTATCATTACTTCCCTTGCTCCGGGTACATTTCTAAGTCTCATAACCCACTCCATTCCTATTTCTAATAAATATTTAGCATTTTTCTATGCCTTCATGTTTCTTTGTAATATATTTACCATAAATATCACTTTTTGCCAAGCGGGGTTTACTTATGTACAATCCTGGGCTACAATGTATTTGTATATTTTATTAATCGGAGGAATTATCTCTATAATGAAAAAGCAATTTTTAAAAGGATTACTTATAAAGATAGCCAGCGCGGCATCTGCCACTGTTTTGGTGTTCTCAGCTTTTGCAGCAGATACACAGGCCGCAGCATACAGCAAAGTCTACAGCGAGACAGACACAACCAGCACAGAGGCTGTATGGCCGGACGCACCTGATGTTAACTCAAGCAGCTGCATTCTTATTGATGCTGATACAGGTTCCATTCTTTTCGAGAGGAACTCTCATGAAAAATGTTATCCAGCCAGCACAACTAAGATTTTAACAGGACTCCTTACTATTGAGAACTGCAATATGGACGATGTTGTAACATTTTCACAGTCAGCTGCTAACTCAATTAATGTATATGAGGATGCCAACTTAAGTTCAAAAGCAGGCGAGCAATTTACTGTCAACCAGCTTCTTCACGGACTTCTGCTGTATTCTGCCAACGAGATGGCTTATGCCCTCGGTGAACATGTGGCTGGCTCAATAGATGCATTTGTCGATATGATGAATGCCAAGGCAAAAGAACTTGGTGCTTTGAATACACATTTTGCCAATGCAAGCGGATTATATAATACCAACCACTACACAACGGCATATGATATGGCAATGATTGCAAGAGGGTGCTATAACAATGCTTCTTTTGTCAGCATTGATTCAACTGCCGATGCATATGTAATTCCTGCAACTAACATGTCTGCACAGCGTACAATAAGACACCGACACAAGATGTTAAAGGGTCGTGCCTACTATTATGAATACTGCAAGGGTGGCAAAACAGGATATACTGATGAATCACAGAATACACTTGTTACATTTGCAGAAAAAGACGGTATGCGTCTTATATGCGTTGTATTTAAGGAAGCCACAGATGAGATAAGATATGTTGATACAAGAACCCTTTTTGACTGGGGATTTGCCAATTTCCAGAAATCAACAACAACCGGAAGCCAGCTCGGAGCAATGTTCTCTAATGACAACTATTACAACTCGGCTGTTTTCTCAACTCTTTCACTAAACTTTGGACTAAATGCTTCATTTATCACAATACCTAATAAAAGTTCATTGTCAAATGTATCAATGACGGTTGATGATAATTATGACATGACCAATGAGAATGGTGTTATGACAACACATCTTAAGTTCTTATACAATGATAATACTGTCGGCACAACTACACTTAATATATCTGCTGCCGGAACAGATACCGGAAGCCTGCTGCCATACATTAATAATGATGTTTCATCATCTTATAAACCAAAAACATGTATCAGAATTAATATATGGATACTTGTTGGAATTGGTGCCGTTATTCTTTTTATCATCTACATTATTGAAGAACGGGCAAGAAGAAAAAGACAGAGAAGACACTATAACAGAAGAAGACGCAGATTATAATAAACAGAGGATTCGGAGCTAAACCCTGAATCCTCTGTTTTCTATATTATCAGTCTGTGTTTCATTACTAATTCCACCTTTTGAATATGTAAGGCCTGAATATACAGCCTGTGTATTCTTCATAAGCGGCTCAGAATCATCCTGTTTACTAACCTCATAAAAGGATGCCCTGAGTTTCTTTAAAAGCCCTGTAATTCTGTTAATCTCATTATTATCAAGACTTACAGATGCTGAAATAAGTGACCTCTTCATATGATTATATATTACAAAAAGATTAGCTGATATCTCATACTGCATATCAAGTCCGCATATAAGCTGGTCTATAACCTTCTGTGCCATATATATATTATTATGCGCATGCTCTGTACTATCACTCTCACATGCATCATTAAGATATTCTATAGCCATATCATACAGAATCACAACAAGCTGTGATGCTGTTGCCTGTGTAATTCTATACTGAAATGTCTTAATTGTTTCTTTAGTCATAGCATCCCTTTCCTATATAACCATTGAATCTTAAACTACTGTAATAACTGTAATACCTGTGAAGGTCTTTCATTAGCCTGTGCAAGTATTGACGTAGCTGCCTGTGTAAGAACTGTTTCAGAAGTATAAGTAGTCATCTCTTCTGACATATCAGTATCTATCATTGTTGATAATGACTTGGTAAGGTTCTCACTTGAAACCTCAAGGTTATTAGTTGTATGATCAAATCTGTTCTCGTATGCACCGATTCTTGAACGTATTTTATTAGTCTTATTAATAGCTTCATCTACAGTAGATATCGCCCTTGACGCTGTATACTGAGTCATGACATTCATATGCTCCGTGCCAAGTGAATAAGTTGTTATTGCTGGAATATCAATAACAATAACCTGATCCTGATTAGCACCTACATGTATGCTCATAGTTCCAACGTCTGTGACTTCCTGACTTATAGTTCTTGCTGTACCTGCACCTGCAACTGACTGTCCATCATTGTTACTGTCGTCAAATACAGTACCTGCCGCATTACCTGGAACATCCATTGAAAACTCTTTGTTATTAACATCTGTTACTGTAATTACAGTTCCCTTTGTTGAAAGAATTGCCGAATCAGCAAAACCAATTCGCTTTCCATCATCTCCTGTAGCAATCTCTGCCTTAACATCGCTTCCTTCTACATATATACCATCTTGTGTTGCTGCCTGTGGTATTCCCAAAATATCTGCAAGCTCTGCATTATCACATGTTATATTCATCTTCTGGTCGCTTCCATACTGGTTAGTCATAATAACAAGTGTTGAACCAGCATAATCTGCTGTTGGTACATAACCTGCATAATCAGTACCATTAGCTGCTGTATCATTATTAAGGTCTTTAACTGTAAATGCAGAACCCCCTGTGATGTTAACTCCATCAATAATCTTTCCCATCACCTTATCAAGTGTATCACCTTCGGAAATGCTTATCTTGTAGCCATTAATGTTTATTGCTCCAGCCTGTTCTTCTGTTATAGAAGCTGTTGATGACATAGTAATACTTCCTGCTCCTATCGCTATAGCCTGTCTTGCATCCTCAGTAACAGTTATTCCATATACACCTACTGTATAGCTGTCAGATACAGAAAGCTGATTAACTCCCTGAAGATCTGAATATACTCTTCTTGAAAGATTACCGTTAATAAGAGACTGTGTATTGAATTCTGTCTGATCAGATATTCTGTCAATCTCGTTATTAATCTGTTCTATCTCCTTCTGTATAGCTTCTCTTTCATCATCTGAATTAACATCATTAGCAGCCTGAACGCTAAGTTCCTTTAATCTTGTGAGCATACTCTGGATTTCTGTAATTGCACCTTCTGCTGTATTCAAAACAGAAACTCCATCAGCTGTATTATTCTGGGCCTGACTAAGACCTCTTATCTGTGCTCTCATCTTTTCAGAAATAGCACATCCTGCAGCATCGTCCTTAGAGCCATTTATCTTGTATCCTGATGATAATCTTTCAATTGATGTTGACAGATTATTCTGTGATTTCTGTAATGCATTGTTGGCAACAATCGCTGCCACATTAGTTCCTATTCTCATATCTTAACCTTTCTGTCTGTCCAATTTACCTGTTCATGCTCTATATATCGGACTTTCTGTGCAAATCTTTAGCCTGCAAGCAGTTTTACAATCTGTGCTGCAATTTCATACAGCTTATCTGTTGCCACACTGTCAGCCGCTGCTTCATAAGTCACATATGGCACGTCTGACGATTTTGTAATGTTGACGGTCACATTTGTAAATCCAAATCCTTCTTTTAAATTTTCTTCCATATCCTCAAGAAGCTGGCTTCCTTCATCTGAAACTGCTGTGTCACTGACAATGTACATACCAAGACTTTCTCTGTCAGCCTTAGCCTCAACAGAAACTTTTCCTAATACGCTGCTTAGCATGTTTACAGATATACGACCTTTATTGTCGTCATCCTGAACCAATGTAAGTTTCAGCATACCTGTACTTCCTGAGTCTGTTATATACGGTATTCTGTAATCATGCCTTAATGCCAGATTCTTAATATATCCGATTGTTCTGTCCTTAAGTCTTAAATCCAGAAATCCCTCGTAATTGACATCTATCTGTGTATCAAGGTCTCCTGCTTTGGAAAGAACCTCCTGAAGTTCTTCCTCTGTCTCATCTTTCATTTCTTCATACATAAGTGACAGTTTTTCTTTATGTCCGATTTTTTCAATCGAATCCCTTGCATAATCACGTGTTGTCTTAACACCTCTGATATCCGGGAACTGTCCGGATTCTAAAAATGCTTTAACAGCCTGTATGTTACCACTGTTTATTTCTGTATCTGCATTTCTTATCTGCCTCAATATATCAGCTCCTGCCTGCACTGCTGCCTGCTGTTCCTTAAGATATTCCTCATAATATTGTTCCTCGGCTGCCGCATCATAGTTATCCTCTAACTGTTCAATAAACATTTCAACGGACTGTTCTCCGATTCCGGATGAGTTATCCACATTCTTTAATGTATTCGGGGTAACTAATCCACCATTTGCCATAAATAATGCACTGTAATAGTTAGCAATTCCGCTTACCTCTGCCATTCCTGTATTCTCATCAATAACAGCGTCCATGTCATAATGCTTTCTTGAATTATATGCAGTCATAAGATTATTCATAGTGACCTCAGCTCCCTGCTTAATCAGCGCACCTGCTGCCACTCCAGCATCTCTGGTGAATATATTCATCATCTGGTATATTCCTATAAACTGCTTTCTCTGCTCTTTAGTAATACCATTGGTACGGTCAAGCTTATAAAGAAACTTTGAAAACTTCTCCTCATTATCCTTAGATGCTTTATCATTAGCCTCTGTAAGATATTCGTTGACTTCCTCAATTGAAGCATTCATTGGATTTACTCCGTCTTTTATCATATTAAGAACTGTCTCTGGTTTCATATTCTTAATAAGATTATTAATCATTGCATTAACAGATTTGACTATCTCTACATTTTCCTTTGTCATATCCATGTTATTAGCAGCCAGTACCTTTATTGCTTCCTTGTCCTCATCAGTTCCCTCAAGTCCAAGCTCCCTAATAATATCATCAGCACTTCCCTGTACTGCCTTCTTTAATGAATCACCGAGGTCGCCTCTTATCTGAGTTCCAACCGCCTCATAAGTTTCATTCATCTTGTCAAACATACTGGCAAATACACGCGCAGGATTTCTTACAATCTCATTCAATGTCTTTCTTGCTTCAAGAACATCTGTATATGCAATCTGCGCTTCTTCATACATTTCATCCGCCTGTTCATATTCCATAAGCATTGAATTAAGCTCATCTATCGGAGTTGTAAGAATAGAAATGTTATTCTTAACGAGATATATAGACGCATTTGCACTCATAAGAACTCTTGCTGTTACAAGCGTGTCATACGCCTTATCTGCTGCCTGCTGTACATCAGATGCCTGATTTCTAACTTCACTATTTCCTGTGCTTACTGATGCTGCACTGTATTCAATTCTGAAGCTTCTTGCATCCATCTCCAGCTTAAGGCTTGCTATTGTAAATGTTTCCCCTTTTGATACCACATTTGCAACATCTGAATACTCTGCCCTGTTAATAGTATCAAGAGCTGTGCTTATATCATCAATTGGCGAACCTGTAACGAGCGTATTTTCTGCCTTGCCTCCAAGCTTCATGTTATCAAGTATCTTATTAAGCATTTCATCAGGGTCAGCCTGAATCTTTTCAATATCTATCGCATCAAGCTGTGCCTTATATTCAAGATTTTCTTTAGTAACAGGAATCTGTGCATCAATAAATGCTCTTGCATCCGCAAGTGTATTATCATTAACCTCAAGACCTGACGAAGCAATTATCTTCTCAATTCCCGACCTTAAAGCTTCAAAATCAGCGTCAGATATTGCATCTGCGCACTTTCCTATTGTAACGCCATCCGCACTGATACTTGATGAGGTTGCCGCCTGTGCCTGATATATTCCTGCAATTGAAGGCTCTATGCGATTAGCAACCATGTAATTCTTTGTGTTCTCTGATAATGGCTTTAACTCTTTACTCTTTTCAAGTGTGCCTTTAACCTCAGCAACACTTTCATCATTGACAGCTATATCTGCTCCCTGCATACGGCTCTCGACACTTGCCGCTGTTGCTGCACTTCCAGTCACACTCTCAATCTTATCCTTGGAAACTGCTGTGCCATAATTAACATAATCATCAGAGTGCATCGCAAGTTCAATCTTAATTTTCTCAATAATATTAACCATATCATCTGGTGTAGCATCTGTAAGATTAAAGCCGTCCTCATCTAGCTTTACCGCATCAGCACCTGATAACTTCATCATCAATGCCTTAAGGCTTATCTTTGCACTGGAAGCACTCGCCATAATCTGGCTCTTTACATCATCTGCCTCCTTAAGAAGTCCCTCATATGTATTGTCAGTTGCAGCTGTCACACTGCCAGAGATTACCACTCCTGCAAATGAGCCTGCCACACCTTCACTTTTAACTGCCTTATTTTCTTTATAATTAATAGATGTTCCCTGTGCCGCAACATCTTTATTAAAATTCGCGCCTGAAACTGTATATGTCATATTCTGCTGCCTTTCTTATTTACTATCTGAAACAATCACTCATTGTCATATAATAAATATTTCGGCAGATATGGTGGGATAATTGAGAGATATATTATAGCAAATAAAAAGGAAGCTAATTCAGAATTAATAAAAATCCAAACCAGCTCCCTTTCTCTATATTATTCTCCTATATCTTCGTAGCATGAACCTTAGAAACATCACCGTTAAACTCATACACAGCTATTCCATACTTATGTAAGTCAATAAGCAATGACTGCGGATATCCATCACAATCTCCCTTAACGGCTGTAAGAGTCTTCTTCTGGTCAGCTTCATTATCTCCAAGAACCAGCTTATACTTAGTCTTGAACGGAACTCCTATTCTGAAGCTGTCTCTTTCAACTGGTGTAAAATTAAGTACAAAGAGAAGATTCTTCTTTCCATCCGGACTGATTCTCATAAATGATAAAACGCTATTATCTTTATCATTGGCATTAATCCATCTGAATCCTTCACTGCTGTAATCAGTAGCATACAGACATGGATAATTCTTATTAAGCTTAAGACACTTTTTCGTAAAATTCTTAAGTTCTGTATGACTTTCATCCTCTAACAGATACCAGTCAAGAGCACGCTTCTCACTCCACTCATTCCACTGACCAAATTCCTGTCCCATGAATAAAAGCTTCTTGCCAGGATGTCCACACATATATGCATATGCCAGCTTAAGATTCTTGAACTTGTCCTCCCTGTCACCAGGCATTTTACCAAGCATAGAACACTTAAGATGTACAACCTCATCATGTGAAAGCACAAGAATGAAATTCTCGCTGTAAGCATACATCAATGAAAATGTCATCTTGCTATGATTAAACTTTCTGAAATATGGATCAAGCTTCATATATTCAAGGAAATCATGCATCCAGCCCATATTCCACTTAAATGTAAAGCCAAGACATTCCCCATTATCAGGATCACCACTTACCATAGGCCATGCTGTTGACTCCTCAGCTATAGTTATTGCCTGTGGAAATCTCTTCTTTAACATGCTGTTAAAATGCTTTAAAAAGCTGATTGCTTCGAGATTACCGTTGTCACCATATTTGTTAGGAACCCAGTTTCCTTCTGTCCTTCCGTAATCCAGATACAGCATTGAAGCAACAGCATCAACTCTTAAACCATCAATATGGAACTTGTCCACCCAGAACATTCCATTAGCAATAAGGAAGTTAGCCACTTCATTCTTTGAATAATCAAATACCTTCGTTCCCCAGTCAGGATGCTCTCCCTTTCTAGGGTCTGCATACTCATATACACAGCTTCCATCGAAATTAGCAAGTCCATGTGCATCCTTTGGAAAATGTGCCGGTACCCAGTCAAGAATTACACCAATTCCTTTTTCATGCATATAATCTACAAAATACATGAAATCCTTAGGTGTTCCGTATCTTGCTGTAGGTGCATAATAACCAGTCACCTGATATCCCCATGATCCATCATATGGATACTCTGCAATTCCCATAAGTTCAATATGTGTATATCCCATATCTGAAACATATTTTGCAAGCTCAGGTGCCAATTCTCTATATGTATAGAATCCGTCCTCTGTTCCATCATCTTTCTTCTTCCATGAGCCAAGATGACATTCATATATAGAAAGAGGAGCTTTAAGATGATTCTCCGTCTTCTTCTTCTCAACCCATTCAGAATCTTTCCATTCATAACCTGAAAGATCAGTAACTATTGATGCTGTCTCTGGTCTTAACTGTGCCTGATTAGCATATGGATCTGCCTTGTAAAGAGCCTCTCCACTCTGGGAAATAATAAGGAACTTATACATATCCCCTGCTTTAGCTCCCGGTATGAACAAATCATATATTCCACCATCTGAAATCTTCTTCATATCATAACCATATGCATTCCAGTTATTAAACTCACCTATAACATAGACTTCTCTTGCAGCAGGTGCCCACACAGCAAAATACACACCTTCTTTTCCGTCTTTTACTCCAACATGCGCACCCATTTTGTTATATATCTCATAATGAGTTCCCTGTCCAAAAAGATATGCATCCAGTTCTGTGATTGCCAGCTGCTCGTATTTTTGCATATTCTTCATAAAATCCTCCATTATATTATTATTATTTTCACATATATTATGTTATACTGTAAATCGCATTGAAATAAATGCTTTATATAAGTTAGAAAGATGAAAAGGAGTATTAAATTCTTATGATATACTATATTGTTAACGAAAGTTTCACTAACATAATGGCATTTGTCAGCATCCTGTTTGCTTTCGCATTTACAATAGCTGCAATTGCTCTTGGCAAGAATCTTCTTCCAAGAGATGCCGGAAGAGCTTATGCTATCAACGGAAGTAAATCAGTTGGAAAACCAAGAGGCGCCGGCATGATTTTCATTCTTACATTCACAGTCACATGTGCATTATTCGTAAACTTAAGTGCCGAACTTATCATTTATCTTATACTTGTGCTTGCCGCAATGCTCAGCGGATACCTTGATGACAGTGCTTCATCACCATGGGGTAATTTAAAGAAAGGTCTTATTGACCTTGCAATATCGGTTATGGCGGCAGTTACTTACCTGCATTACAACCCTAACACATTTGACCTTGCATTCTTTGGAAAGACAGTAACTCTTAATCCAATCATCTATGCAATACTTATTATTATACTTATATGGGTAAGTATCAATGTTACTAACTGTTCAGATGGTGTTGACGGCTTATGCGGTACACTTTCAGTTGTAACACTTGCTTCAGTGTATGTACTTTTTAAGTCATTTAATATTGAATCAGCTTACAGACACACCGTTCTGATTATGATTGTGTGTATTCTCGGCTACCTGTGGTTCAACGCATCACCAAGCAAGCTTCTTATGGGTGACGCAGGTTCTAGAGCAATAGGAATATTTATAGCATTTACATTCCTCAAGCTCCATGCACCGCTGCTTTATATTCCAATGGCACTTGTAATTATTCTTGATGGCGGACTTGGTCTTATCAAGGTTTCTTTCATGAGATTTCTTCACATCAACCTAATGAAGAACCTTCGTACACCAATCCACGACCATATGAGAAAGAATAAAGACTGGTCAGATACGCAGGTTGTTTTTAGATTCACAATTATCCAGGTAATTCTTGGTCTTGCAGTAATATATGGATTAATGTTCTGATATTAAATATGTTAAAATGGCATGTCAGTTGGATTTCTGACATGCCATTATTTCTGTTCTGAGAGTTTCTCAGCCTGACGCCGCCTGCGTCTGTGCTCTCTCTCTTTTATCTGCTTTTCATATATCTTAAGTGCACCCTTTTCATCAGTGTGCTTCATAATTCTGACTGCATAATATCTGCCTTCTTCGGTCTGTTTAACTCTGAAACGCCCCTTTATAAGTCCGTGTTCATCACATGTAAACAAGCCGTAATAGCATTTCGAATTAGTGGCAAACCACTTGACTGTTCTTGTCATAGTCCTGCCACATAAAAAGCATTTGCAGGAACGTACAGTTCTGTCGCTTGCAGCCTTGTCCCTTGTAGCAAATCCCTTTGAAATATACTTCTCATAAGTTCCAAAGTTAAGATATACCTCGTCCTTTCTTGACTCTGGAATTGTAAATGTGTCTATACTGCAGAACTTCTTAACTCTGTCAAAATCCAGCTTCTTCATTATCTTGGCTGTATATCTTGCATCACTCATTGCTGAATGATAATGCTCATCTCCCTTGATTCCCTGCTCATCAATTGCAGATTTAAGATTCATGCGTGTCTTGCCATCTGAAAAATTAATACTATAAAGTTTCTGAAGATCAAGATACAGAAGCGGCTTTGGGAAATTCTCCGGCACATCATAGAACTTCATATTACGTCTTAATTCAGTAATATCCATGCTTCCCCATGTAACAAATGTATAATCTTCCCCGCACCATTCAAGAAATTCAGTTACACCCGATACGAAATCAGTTCCGTTAGCAAGGTCATTTTCTGTTATCCCTAATATCTTCTTGACTGTATTCTGCAGCTTTGTATACACCTGTGGCTTAATGGTACACTGCCACTCATCTACAATATCAAGCTTCTCATTAACCTTCGCCGCACCTATCTGTATAATCTCAAAAGGAAAATGATCCTCAGAAAATTGTTTTCCCTTGGCACTCTGATTCCACTCAAGATCCATAACAATATAATTCATAAACATTTTCCTCTGTTACTTATTCTAATCTCGTGATATCTACATATTAAAGCAAACATATTATAGCGTGTATATGGGCGTATGTCGATAATATTTTATGAAGATATTGCAATAAGCTACGCTCTTGCATCAAATGTATTATCTGCTCCTGCTGCTATATTATCACTTTCTTTGCTCTTTAATGCCTTTCTTTCTGCCGAAT
>QWCE01005155.1_pt1 | contig 13429 bp, 8 predicted proteins | sample 1972531 | NCBI WGS metagenome assembly QWCE01 (sample SAMN09866716, study PRJNA288562) | Human gut metagenome isolate term4_stool, whole genome shotgun sequencing... | reverse complement strand
TTACCGCCATACCTGCAAAAATGATGCGTGTCGGAGTGATTTTTCCTCCGGCAGAAGCTAGCAGGGTAACGAGTAGGATGGAGGCCATTGCTCCCAGGAAGGCACCGAAAGTGATTCCCAATGCAGATAAGATATTGCTGGTTGTTCCGAAAACTATGACTGCTGCTGCGCCGGTGGAAGCCCCGGAGGAAATACCTAGAATATAGGGATCGCCCAACGGGTTGCGCAGTAACGACTGAGTTATCAGGCCGCATATACCCAAGCCGGCACCTACGATTGCTCCCAGAACAGCGCGGGGGAATCTGACCTCCCCAATAATCTGAGTATCAACATCAAGTGCAGCAGTTCTTCTCAGCGTGGCATTGATGCCCTCAAGTGCGGCCGATAGTGAAATATCAGTAGCTCCCACAATGACAGCCACTATCAACGAGCAAGCTAGCGTTATCGCTAAAACGATTGCCAGAATTAGGCGTTGCTTTCTATTCGTTAACATGGTGAACCTGTTGCTTCCGGTTTTGTTTCAGATGCTTTTTGGCTGAGATAGCTCCACAGTCTGCGTTCGTGGGCTATCCTCTCGCTGGGATCAAATGCCCCTTCATGTCCGCCTTTGCTGGAATAACGCCAGTACGTTACTTCCCCTCCCAAATTTTTCACCCGTTCGACTAGGGAATCTGCATGAGAAATAGTGGTGACTGCATCGTGACAGTAGCCAATAATGAGCCAAGATGTGGTGCATAAACTTCGGGGTGTGGCTTCACAGGCTAGGGGATCTTCTTCTTTCATAAAGTTATCCCAATCAGAGGTTTGAGGATCCCCGTACTCGTCTAACCATTGACGACCTAAGGTTGTTTCCGGCAGGCCTTTAGTGCTGCTGATCGGGACGCGGCATATTACTTGGGATACGAGTTCTGGGTGGGAGATAGTGGTAATCGCTGCCAGCAATGCTCCATGAGACATACCGTGTACAAATGTAGTCTCGGGGGTACAAATATCTTGACGATGCAATTCACGAATAGAGGAGGCTATATCCTCCCTGACTTTGCGTCTTCCTGCTTTAACCCCGGCTTGATGCCAAGCTTTCCCGAATTCGCCGCCTCCTCGGGAGTGAATAACGGCAACGCTGTAACCAAGGGTTAACCATTTTGAATAAATGTCTGGACTATAGAAACTGTGATTGTTCCTCCCGAATCCCCCGTAAATGAATACGATTGTCGGCTGTTTTTCCGCTAACGTTCCGAAGCAGTCTATAGGGATTCGGGTTCCGTCCTCACTATGAGCCCAAATCTGTCTGCAGGTAAATGTGTTGGCGTTTTCGGAGGTGTCATTCTTGGCGAAAGTTAGTTCTCCAGTTTTCCGATCAAGGCGGTAAAGGCGGGGAGCATTAATAAAGGAGGAGCCTTGTAAATAGAGCTCCTGGTCGAGTACTTTTATCGGTTTAATGTGTTGTCCTAGAGGGAATGATTTTCCAGATTTGTGGGTGATGACATCAAAAGTTTTGGTGTCATAAACCAGAGTTTCGCAAGCATCTTGGTAACCGCCATATACCGGGTTAGATCCAGAGGTTTTCCACTGTGGGTAGAAGACACTGCCTTCGGGTAACCGGATCTCACCACGCACTTTGATAATGTTTTCGCACTTAGGCGGGGATAGTTGCGATATCTGGTTCACCTAACCTCCTTCATTTGTTCCGTAGTTTTATTTCCCTCTTGTGTAAAAGACGAAACCATGTAAACTATGTTTAGGTTAGCATAACCTAAGTAACAAGTTAAAGACTAGCCTCTGAAGTTGCTATCGCTTGAAAGGAGGGGAAATGAACACACTCGAAATCGTAGAGATTGAGGAAGTGAACACCGATCAAATCACTGTTCCTCACTGCCATCACGGTGCCACGCAGCAGAGCTTTGCATGGAGGTAAGTAGATAGGCATCGGGTAAAAGATAGTGCTAAGACGCACTTTACCCAATATTTCATATAGGTAAGAGGATCAGGGGTTATGTGGAAGATTTGTGCGCAAGTAAGGCCTTTGGATACGAATAGATGCGTTCTTACATGTGCAGATGGTCGTGATCTGGTGCTCTCAACGGATGTCAATAGTATCGTGCGCGTCTTAGATGCGGCGCAGGATGTCCAGTCCACTCACCCTTTGGGCACTCCGTTGAAAAAAGCATTAGAAAAACACAGCTGTTTTATCAACACGCAGGACCTAGTCTCCCCGACCCCTGATCCTCAATCTATGGCCGATGCAGAGGTAATTGTCTGCGGCGATCCCACAATTGCGCGTTTAATAACTTCAGAGCTCCAAAAGATTGATGTCACGGCGCGCTTGTCTTTCCAGTCAGTTCGCGAATGTGCATACCAAGTCTTCAATCGCGGCGCCCTGGTGGTGTGTCGCGGAGATGATCCTGCTCCCGTATTTGCGCAAACTATTGAAGACAATCTCGGACTGAATATTTCAGTGATCACGGTGGACCACACCCCCGACCAACTATTGGTTGGCCCAGCAGTACTTAAAGGGCAAGGTGCAACTTATAGCGACAGTCTTGCTCGCCTCGCCGGAAATGCAGTCAATAGTGCAGTATTTCAAGCAAAAATGGGTAGCCCCGTATGGGGAAGTTTCTTACCGCGCTTAGGTGCAGCCACAAATTTGGGGCACAAAGCAGCGGAATTAATTAAAGCTATTACTCGCAATGAAATCGATAACCAGAAATCAACCCCCCTTGACACTATTTGGGCAATTTCCATGGACGGGGAGCTCGAAGTTCACGCGGTGCTTCCCACGAATTTTATGATGGGTCCTCAGCCTAAATCCCCGATTCACCCTCCCACCTTTGTGGTTGATAAATGCTATGGAATCGTAAAAGAGCTCACTCGGGTACATCACAGTGCCTATATGCCGCCTACGTTGCATACTACCCAGGCGCGAACGTGTGATTTACGCAGAACATCAACTTATATCAACACTGTATTTTGCCAAGGCTCAACGTTAATCCCCAATGAGGTTGGAGAAGAAGAAAAAGAAGCGCAGATCCACGACACTGAACTAGCGGCTATTGGTGAATCGGTCGAGCGTTATTGCTCTAACCTAATCGATCTCAAACCGGTATTACATGGTTCTTATCGGGAATTAACGAGAAAAGGATACCCGCTTCTTCATCCGGAAGAACTGGTGCTATTCTCTGCAAACCAATACCAGCACCCCGGATTTCCTTTTGTACCTTTGACGCCTGAACTGCCCGTAGGATGGGTGGAGGGTACCTATTATGAGGATGAAGAACCAGTTTTCGTTCCTGCCTCCTTGGTGTATGTCAACTGGTATACCAACCAGTATCGGCAAGAACCGAAAGTTAACTTTCCTGCGTTTGCTGGAGTAGCTGCAGGAACCAGCAGTGAACAGGCAATATTGTCGGGTATCAGTGAAATTATTGAGCGGCATGCCACCATGGTGTGGTGGTTGAATGCCCAGCCGCTTCCGCACCTGGAATTACCGCAGAAATATTTAGATCTTTTTAGCGGGACGAAAGAGCCACTCCGCCCCGCTTTGATCAATCTAGACAACACTTTCAATATTCCGGTTCTAGCCGGGGTAGTTCACAATGATGTCTCTAAACTGGTACACGTTGGTTTTTCTTGTCGTTCGAGCGTTGAACAAGGCGCTTTAAAAGCTTGGAGTGAAGCGCTCACCTTACAAGAGGGAGCTCACGACCTCGCAAACCCCGAAGGGGCACATTGGACAGCAATCCGCAAAGGTCTACTTCCTGGACGTTCATATAAGAAATGGCGCCGTGACCGCCGCTATCTGGATGATTTCCGTGAGGATCTCAAAGATGTAGATGACCTACTAATTCAGCAAGAGGTCTTTCTAGATCCTCGCGCGGTAGACAGAGTGAAACCACTGTTGGATATACCAGCAACCCGCAGTATTTCATCTGTGTCACAGCTGAAAGATAGCCAACTAGCTAGTTATATAGAGCGTATCCACGCCCGGGGTATGCGGGTAATTACCGTTGATATCACCTCTCGCGATGTCGCTTCTTGCGGACTGCATGTGATCCGCACATTAATTCCCGGCACGATAGGCAATACTCCTGCCGCATTTCCCTACCTGGGGCGCAATATGGTGGCAGAGGAAGCAGTACGGTTAGGATGGGTGGATTCGCCAAGACCTGAAGGTAGCATGAACCCCTTCCCAATGCCGCACGCGTAGAACCGATACCGTTGTTGAGAAAGGAAAGGCGATTGTGTTCGCAAAGCAGCGTTTAGTTATGCGCGCCGCCGGAGTCTCCGTGTGGCTGCTGGCCCCCGCCATGATGTTGGGTGTCCTGGTGTCTTGCTTATATATTGCAACCGCGGTGTGCAACGCCATGCTTTTCAATGAGCTATTGAGCTCTCGCCGGGTCTCCACGGTGGTGGGACTAATCATAGCTATTGCCGGTTTGCTCTTAATCCGTCCGTTACTTGAGGTCAGGGGACAGCTTCTACAAAATCGAGCGGGACTAGTGGTGAAAAGCCGCTTACGGCAGGCGCTTCTAGAGCAACTAGATGCGCGCGGACCTATGCGGGGAGGACTGGGGCGTTCTGGACAAATACAGTCGGTTCTCACTGATGGGGTTGAGGCGATCGAACCCTATTTCGTCAAGTATTTCACCCAACTGGCGGTCACTGCTCTAACCGCGATTGGTTTAACAATTGCTATTGCCAGCATTTCTCCCCTGATTGCGGGAGTTCTTTTAGTCTGTGGAGTCGCGATTATTGCTATTCCCCGATTATGGGATAGAGCTCTTGCTGATCGCGGACAATCGCATTGGGTAGCGTACGAAAATCTCAATGCCGATTTCGTGGATTCTATGATGGGAATGTCCACTTTGAAATCTTTTGGGGCGGCTAAAGATCATGGCACCCAATTAGAAAAACAGTCCAGCCAGCTGCTCAAAACTACTATGGGGCAGCTACGGCTTTCATTGGGAGAAACTGGCCTATCAGGAATGATGAAAGTGCTCGGTCCCGCCCTCGGGCTAGTGATCGCAATTTCTTTGATTTCTTCCGAGGCGATGCCAATCAGCTCGCTATTTGTGGTTACGCTGCTAGCTATCGAACTTTTCCGCCCATTTACCGCCCTATCGGCATGTTGGCATGAAGCATTCTTTGGTATTTCCGCGCTGCCGGCTATGAGCGAGTTATTTGAACAGGAGCAAACTTCTGCCGCTACCCGCAAATCTCCGCAAAACATGCCTCACAGTAACGAAGTATCTTTCGTGGATATCTCCTACACTTATCCGGGAGCTGCCGAGCCGGCTCTTGAGCAAGTCACTTTCGGAGCACCTGCAGGTAAAACAACCGCTCTGGTGGGGCTGTCAGGTTCCGGGAAATCCACCGCGCTCGGGTTATTAATGGGTTTCGATCACCCTGATAGTGGAAGTATCACAGTGGGAGGGGTTTCAGCGGACAGTTTGGATATTGCCCGTACCGTCACGCTGGTTCCGCAAGACCCGATTATTTTTCCGGGAACTATAAGGTCAATTTTGGCCGAAGCTAATCCCAAAGCGGATGAAGTGGAGATGATGACGGCTCTAAAGCTAGCCTGTGCCACAAACCTGCATCCCGATAACAATCCTGATTCTGGTGACAATATTCTTGATTTAGAAATTGAAGAACATGCTCAGAATCTTTCGGGAGGACAAAAACAACGACTGGCAATCGCTCGGGCTCTGGTTCGCAAATGCCCGCTCCTCGTACTCGATGAATCTACTTCTGGTCTGGACACCCAAACAGAAACAACGGTTCTGGCGAATATTCGCAAGACGTACCCGAATCTCACTTTATTGCTGGTTACTCACCGTATTGACGCTGCTGAGCAAACAGATCATGTAGTGGTAATGGGACATGGGAAAGTGCTTTGTAGCGGGAATCCCTGTACGTTAAGCCAGGAAGATAATGCCTGGTCAAGATTGATTAGTGCACAGATGGGAGTCTAGTCGACTATGACCTTAGTTTTCAGTAATTTCCTTGCACTGATGAAGCGGCTACGCGAATGTGTTCCCCTTTTCGTAGCCGCCACTATTGTGACTGCGCTTGCCCAAATTAGTGTTGTTGGGGTTGCGGTCAGTTCAGTATGGATATCTACGCAATTCATATTAAACCGTACGAATAATCTGAACCTGCTGTTCGTTATGATGTTTACCCTGGTGGTCGTGCATGCCGTGAGTACCCTCTTTGAGGTTTGGTGGTCACATGAAGTTGCTTACCGGATTCTACATACCTTGCGGGTGCACATTTATAACGCTATCGAGCGAATCGCACCCTTAGGGTTGCAAGGGAAACGTACCGGTGATGTGGCATCGGCTGCCATGAATGATGCGGAACAGCTGGAATGGTTTTATGCGCATACGGCCTCTACTGCCATCTGCGCCATTCTCACTCCAACTTTATTCACCGGTGTGCTGGTGAGTTTTATTGGTCCGATTGGACTGATAATGCTGCTACCAACTGCAGCTATGATTGCATTCCCTTTCGCCCTTATGTCCATACAACGCCGGCAAGGTAAAAAATTACGTTATCAACTAGCCCAGTTGCGTATTGCAGTTCTGGATTCTATTCAAGGGCAAAGGGAACTGCGGTCATTGGGGATGGTGGATAAACAAAATGCGCAGATCTTGGATTTAACACGAAAAGTGCAGGTAACTAAGAATTCGCAAACGATAAGAAAAGCCTGGGAATCAGCTTTTTCTACGATTGCAACCACCGTCGGATCCACGATTTTGCTAGTCATTCTAACTGGGTGGGTGCTGACCGGACATTTGGATTCAGCTTTGTTACCAGTTGCGGTGGTGCTAGCGGGTCTCGTACCAACCCCCGCGACAACGCTAGTGGGCATGCTGGGAAGAGTAGGAGAAATTGGGGCATGCGCACACCGGATTAATACCATTCTTAACGCTAAGGATCCCATCCCCTCCATCCCGGAAACCAATCATGTCGAATACGAGGCAGAAACAAATCATTTAGTTAGCGATAATACGGTTTTTTCCTATCAGGCAGGTACGCCAGTTATTAACCAAGTTAACTTAACCGCAACTCCTAAACGCTCAATCGCCATTGTCGGAAAATCAGGGGCGGGGAAAACTACCCTAGCCAATCTGGCTATGCGTTATCTTGATCCTCAGGAAGGCGAACTGCGTTTCGATGGGAGAAATCTTCGCTCCTATCAACCAAACCAATATCGCGAAAGACTGGCTCTTGTTCCCCAGGACTGCCATATTTTTGCCGGAACTGTGCGAGACAATCTTGTTTTAGCTAATCGGCAGGCCTGTGATGATGATATTTGGGCAGCTCTTGCCGAAGCTGATATCAGTGAGCTGATTACTTCTTTAGGAGGATTAGACGCGAAAGTCGGGGATCGGGGAACCACGCTCTCGGGTGGGGAACGTCAACGTATCGGGATTGCTCGTGCTTTTCTTCGGCGTCCCGACATGCTTATCCTCGATGAGCCGCTCGCTAATATTGACCCGTTCCTCGAAGCCTCCATTGCCAAAAATATTCGTAACGCGAGGGCTGACCGTACTACTATCGTCATTGCCCATCGGTTGGCTTCTATTCGTATCGCGGACCATATCGTAGTTCTTGATGCTGGGCGCGTGGTCGCGGAAGGGACTCATCAGGAGCTTAAAGATCAGCCAATTTATAGAACGCTTTTAGGGCAACAGATAGCTTAGTTACCGCATAAATCAGTAAATAGACGAGCTAGTAGTTAGCATTTATCAAGGTCTGCCTATAGTCGCAGCAAGGTGCTAGTGAGAATTTCTTTACATTGCTCTGAACGTAAACACTTGACTACTGGCAGGTTACGCCACCACTAGCTTGCGGCGATTTAGACGTAAAGTGACGTCGGCGCTGCGGGCGAGTTGGCGCGAATGGGTCACCACGATCACGCATTTATCCTGTTCATGCGCTGCTCGCTGCAGAATCTCGATTACGTCGCGGGCGGTATCCTCATCGAGATTCCCGGTAGGTTCATCCGCCAAAATAATCGGAGCCCCCGACACTAGCGCCCTCCCGATAGCTACCCGCTGCTGCTGACCTCCCGAAAGAGCCATTACGCTGCGCCGCGCCTCCTTTTCAGACAGCCCCAGCTGGGTCAAAGTGTCAATCCCGGCTTTCCCATTCACCAACCGCAGATTCTCTAGCGGAGTCAAATAGTCAATCAGGTTATAGTTTTGGAAAACCAGAGAAATCTGCTTCTTTCGGTGCTGGGCATAGCCAGTTTCCGCAATATCGGTACCATCGAAACGTACCGCTCCGCTGGTAGGCTTATCTAACCCTGCCAGCAGGTTCAACAGGGTGGATTTTCCGGCACCTGAGGCGCCTACAATCGCATAAAACTTTCCGATCTCGAACTCGGTGCACACGTCCGACAGGATCTGGGTGCTAGTTCCCGGATATACATATTCAAGATGATCTAACTGCAAAATGCTCATATTGTTTCCTAACTTGTTTTTGCGAGAATAGCTCGCGGGGTTTGACGGAGCAGGGGAGCGGTCGCTAATAGTAGCGCCGCGAAAGTAATCACATATCCGAGGGCGAGGGCGGCCAGGATACTCCCGGCGCTCCCGCTCGCAGACAGGGAGGATAGGGAGGGACTAGCAGATTTGGCAAATACCAGGGAAGACACCTTATCCGACAGCAGGAATCCCAAGGTGGTTCCGATAGCGCTACCCACCAGCGCTAAGAAAGCGCTCTCCAAGGCAAGTTGCCCCAAGATATTCGCTTTGGTTTTACCTACTGCTAGGAGCACCCCGATTTCGCGGGTGCGTCCTCGGATCCAAAAGACCATAATCAGGGCGAGGGCGGCTAGACCGGCGCCTCCTACGCCTACAGCCAGGGTAGTAAGGAGCTTATTTACCCCAGACAGGGTAGCGAGCACCCCCGCGAACTGGGCGGCATTAGATTCGTAACTCAGCTGCGAATCCATCTGTTTTGCCGCACGTAACGCGGCAGGGAGCGCGCTTGCCTCCCCGGTAAAGTACCTTGCGCAAGTCAGTTCTTTCCCGGCCAGGCGCTGACTGTTAGCCAGATCAATAAAAATCTGGTTCTCGGAAGCCCCGGCAGGAAGTCCCCCGGGATTCTCAGTTTTTCCGCTGAAAATCCCCACTACCGGCATATTTACGGTAGTTCCATGGGCGCGAAGGCGTAGCTGACTGCCAATATGCAAATCATTGCGCTGGGCAAACTCGCGGTGAATCAGCGCGCCGCTCCCACTTGCCGCCAAGTGTTTGCCGTCCTCTAACCGATACAACCTACCCATGAAAGACGGATGCAACTGGCTATTAGTAGTCCCGATAATCCCGGCATCCCCGGCAAACTGAGCGTCAAGTTGCACCCCGGAAGTGGTAGTGACCAGCTTCGCGCCCTCGGGTTTAGCCAAAGCTTCTTTTTCGAAAGCCGAGCGTTTTACTTGCGGTAAGTGGCCTAACTTTTCTGCCTGCGTCAAAGAGATAGTGCCGCCTTCGCTGCGGGCAGTGAATCCCGCGTTTACTCCGGAATTAATCGCCCCAGAAATCCCGGCCACCTGCGCGCGCACTCCTGACTGAGAAATCAGGGCGGTAAAGACCACCGCCATAATCAGCGTGAGCAGCAGGGCGCGGCGGGGGCGGCGACTAAGCGAACACCAGGCGCGACGCCAAATACTAAGCTCTCTCATTTGATATCCACCAAGAGGGCGCGCGGGGGGCGGCGTAGCATCGGGAACGATGCTACCAGCACACAAAGCACGCCTACCAGCAAAGTTAGCAACACGGCAGTAATCACCGAGGGGGTGGACAGGGATACCGCTAGAGCATCCAGGGTTTTAGTTGCCGCCGAAGATTCCATATCGGCGCCTGCCTGCCCGGCCTGTGCCAGTTCTTGCATTAGCGAATCATTCACCGAGGCCAATGCGGAATTGCCTAGCCATTGCGAGATTGACCCAGAAATAAAGAACGCCAATCCGAAAGCCGGGATGGCGGTAATCACCAGTTCGCACAGGTATTGGGCAAAAATACTTCCCTTTGAAGTGCCTACCGACAGCAGCACCCCGGTTTCTTTCTTACGTTCATTCATCCACAGGAAAAGCACCAGCGTTAAAATCAACAGCGCAAACCCGAAAGCGACCATTTTAGTGGTGCTCATCAGGGAATTTATTCCGCTAAGCGCTCCGGTAATTCCCGCTAAATACTGGGTGGCGGGCGATAGTTGGTAGTTGCGCCAATCGATCTTCAGAGAGCCAGCCTTCTTTTCTGCCTCCTCTAAATCACTATCGGAAGCAACGAAAAAGTTAGCGTCCTGGTAAATCTCATTATCTTTGCTCATCTGGTAAAGCGCGCGGGTGGTATCCAAATCCGTGTAAACAGTATTGGCAAAGAGTTCACTGCGCTGAGCTGCCTGTCGATTATTGGAGCCGCGAACCAACCCCACTATTTCCATTTCGGTTTGCGTGGTTGATTTCCGCAAATTGTCCACGTCATAGGGGTTGCCTTTTAGTTTTAGCTTGCCCCCGATTTTCAGGCCGTTAGCTTTCGCCAAATCTTCATGGATAATTGCTTTATGGTGATCACCAGGCCGCAAATGCCGCCCTTTCACCAGGGTTAATGCCCCGGAACGAAAGTTGTTGTCGATATCGGTGCGGTTGACTCCCCACACGTTCACTGCGTTTCCGAACTGGGCTTCCTTTTTTGCGTCGTAATCATTGGTTCCCAGTTTCTGGGTCTGAGCTCCCACTAAATCAGCAGTGACGTTTTGCCGAGCCACATAATTTTTAACCTCAGGCAGTCGCGCGATCTGGGCAATATCTGCAGGCTGAACAGTTCCGGCTCCCCGCGGGGTGCCCTGATTGAATTGGGGATTATTTCCGAGGACGAAACCGGCACCCGCTTTGGCTTCTACTTTCGCGCCCTCACGCGCGCTCGCCCTCTCGATAGCATCTGCCGACATTAATACAGTGGCCACCAAAGTGAGCACCGCGAATATAACAATAGTTCTAACTGGTTTTCTGACAACGTAGCGCCAGGCTCTTCCCGCGAAGGACAAGTCCAGATCCTTTCAAAACAACCCAAGAGCAACTTAGGTAACCCGAATAAACATGAGCTAGCTTTGCTACCCGGGCTGGAAGAAACCTGGAACAGGGACAGGAAGAATCTGAAAATGAGAATAATTGGGCAGCGAGAATCCGCTTACCAGGAAGATTGTCCGTTACGTATCCTAGGTCACAAATAGTTTCTAGGGTTTCTCAAAGAGTTAGTCAAGAAGATTAATCCCAAACGGGTAGTGATAAAACTCCCTATTGGAGGCTTTGACCGCGCCTTTAATCGAGCACACTAGGGTCATTATGAAAACCACTACAAATGCGATGATGGATAAAGGTATCAAGATTACGGTGAAGCAAAGTATCCAAGCCACCACGGAAGTAATGGTCATCGCCAAGTTAAAGTTAAAAGCACCGGCGGCAGCGTTACGCACGAAGGCACTTTTGTCTTTGTAGATAAACCAGACAATCAGCGGTCCCACAAAAGTCAGCCAACCAGCAGAAACTACCATTGCAATCACGGCTGCTAAGTGCGCCAGAATCGCCATAGTACGCTCATCGGAGCTAACTTGACCGCTATCAGAATTAGCGCTGGGAGCGGTGGGCATCGTGGGGGGATAAGACCGGTATTCGTCCCCGGAAGCATATTGGGGGAAAGAGGGGTTGGAGGTTTCGGGTTGTCCGAGAGGCTGTTGGCCGCTGAAATTGTCTGCTTGGGGTTGATTATCACTCATACCCCCATTTTCCCATGAGGATAGAGACCGCAACAGTAGAGCTAGCTGTAATTTTTCTTCAGCGAAAAATGCAGCTTAAAGCGCGGTAGGTAGAGCTGCTACGGAAGTTTACTTGGTGTCAGGGTGAGCGCTACCATTTACGGCTCTAGGGCGTAGGCGGTGACGCTGAGCGATTAACCAGTGATGCAAAAGTGCGGTTGAGCAGCAGTCATATTCGTTATAGAGGGCGAGAAGGCGGAGCTGCTCTGCGTCCTCAGCCGCTAGCTTAGCTCCAGGTTCGAGGACGCCTGTACACAATCACCGAATCCGCGCCATTGTCCAAGTCCTCTGAACGCATCCAAGACCCCATATAGAACGGTTCCATCTCTTTAAGGGAATATCCGCCTTGACCGGTGCGAATAGCTGATTGCACCACTTGCTGCAGGTCGCGCATCGGGCCGTTAGCTGCCAGTAAATCGCGCACTTCACTCGCTAAGAGGTCGTGGCGAGACGATAAACGTTGCAGGTAGAGGCGTTCTTGTGGGGAATAATGATAAATACGCATCCCAGGAAACCGCCGGAAACGCTGTCGCAAAAAATCCAGTAAAGCGATTAGTAGCTGGCGTTCCTGGGCGCGGTTATGCGCCCAAAAACTCTGATATTTTCCCCCGATGCGCTTCGATAGTTCCCCTACTTCCTCCGCTACGTTTGTGCTGCCTGCTGCCGGTAGGGCATCTTGGCCGCGAATCGGCAGTGCCGGGGTTAAAGATTTTTGCTCCCCCCAAGAGTCTTCGTCAAAACAAACCAAACCACCCAGGTAAATCAGCCCGGTATGGTCTTTGAGTGTCCATCCCCAAAGGGAGTCATTCTCGAAATCTAAATACACATCCCCCGCCTGGGGCGCGGAAAGATCCATAAGCGCCGGAGCCAGGGGATTAGTTTCAAGCAACAGTTCTGCGGGGTTTTGACTGACCTGTAAGCGGGCTTGTCGGATTAGCTCTGGGCTGTAACCATCTGGAGGATTTGTAGCAAACTCGCTGGCAGTAAAAATACTCTCGGATCGCAGCTCCCGGCGCAGTCCCGGGCCCACCCCGCTGATCAACAGGGGGTCATCGAAACGCGCTAGCGCCCAGGCACAGTGCGAACAGCTTCCGCACACGGTATCGAGGGCGCGCCACGCGTCCTTAGGGGTAGCAGACAGTAAATCCTGGTCGCTCCTTAAAGTGCGCGCCTGCTCCGCAATAGGTTCCCACAGTTCCTCTAGTTCTAGTAGCGGAAAATCTACGGTTTTACTGTCTGCTAGCAAGATTTGGGCGAAGGGCGCGAGCTCGTCCTCTAAAGTGGGAAAAGCAGCGTTTAACAACTGCTGATTTGCGCCAGCTAAATGGGCGAAACCCGCCAGAAGATGTACTGAATCTAGGCGGGCATGGGCAGAAAATCGCGGTAACTGCAACACCCAGGATTCGTCCTCGTAAAGGAGAAAAGGAAGCATTCCCGTAAGGTCTGCGCTGGTAACTGCAAGATTTCTTTGAAAAATCTTACCCGCAGCACGGTAGCGGGCAGCCAGCTTTTCTTCCTCGGCGCCAGTTAAATCTCCGATATAGCGGTGAAAAACATCGGCGGATTTCAGCTCAGTATTACCGGTCAGGTAGCACCAGAGCCGCCA
>QWCE01004622.1_pt1 | contig 13429 bp, 7 predicted proteins | sample 1972531 | NCBI WGS metagenome assembly QWCE01 (sample SAMN09866716, study PRJNA288562) | Human gut metagenome isolate term4_stool, whole genome shotgun sequencing... | reverse complement strand
TTACCCTTAAAGAAGATACAAGGACGGCAGAATGGATAGGACTAGAAAAAGGTCGTGTTGGAACTTGGGACGCACGTAAAACTTTTGATGAATTAAATGAAGAGAGAAATGCAAAAACGCCTTTTAGAAGCGACGCCGACAAGATCGAATACATCGATAAATTTCCTTGGGGCACAAAATCCTTTAAAGGAGCAAATGCCTACAATTATGCAAACTACTCTCGTAATAGTTACAAGTTAAAACTAAATAACGATCCTAAGATAGTAAAAAATGACAGTGAATATGGTGAGGGCAATATTTTAGATGTGCCTTATGAAAAGCCATTAAAGGATTTGAAACTCGATACAAATCATGTGCCAGAAAGACCAGCTTGGGTACCAGAAGATTGGAGCTTCTTAGGTTGGGCACTGGATCCCGCCGGTGAAAACTTGGTAAAAGATGGAAAAGAAACAAAACTTCATTATGACCAAATTCTCTACGCCAAGTGGGGCGAACCGGAAACAATTTGGAAGGTAAAATTTGATCCAAATGGCGGAAGTTTAAGGGATTTAAGCACAAAAAATATTTCCGACCAATCTAAAAAGATTGAAAAAGATGGCGAAACGCACACTTATCCTGAAAAAGTTGCTGGAGAAAATACATTTAATTTTGTCCACAAGATGATTTTAAAAGAGCCAAAAGATGCTACTAATAATATCATTGAACCTAAAAGAGATGGCTACAACTTTGCCGGTTGGGAATTTGTAAGATATACAAAAGATGAAAAGGGCAATGACACTACAACTGAAGATACTACTTACAAGAAATTGTATAAAGTTCCTGAAATGTATCACTTCGGCAATAAGGTTGTAGGAAATGTTCATCTTAGAGCAATTTGGAATAAACAAGACCTAATAACAGTAGAGGCCATCCACCATTTCTTGAATGCAGATTATAGCGAAAAATCTAAGGAAGTACAAAAGCTTTATAACAGAAGGGTTGGGTCCTATACAACAGGCCTTGGCAGTAGACAAGGAGACAAGTACCTCTTAGTTCCACAAGCTGAGTGGGAAGCTCTTTATAATGCAAATGCTGATTATCAAACTTATAAGGATAAAACAGCTAGAGAAAATGCCTATAACCAAATCTTAAGAGTTGAGCCAGAAAAAGTTCATGACCCTGAAACAGGAGCTTTGGTAGATAATCCAAAAGCAGAGAATAATCGCTTTGAATTTTTCTACAAGCCATTTAAAGAAAGAGTCTACCAAGTAAATTATCTTGATGATAGAGGAAAAGCAGAAGTAGAAGCCTTTATGGAAAAATCGAAAACTGCTTATCAAGAAATAAAAAATAATACTTCCAAAACTCCAGAAGAAAAGAGCAAGGCGTATAAAGAACTTCTTGCAAAGAACAAAGAAGAATTTGCAAAGATAAAAGAAAAATACGCTGTTGTCCCTAGTGAAACAGTGGTAAATGGCAAGCGCCATTACGATGCCAGAAACTACAGAAAAATTCCTGGTTGGGTTTTAAATGACAAGCCACAACAACAATTATTCTTTGACATTTATGAAGACACAGATACTTTCGCTGGTATAAATGAAAGTGGACTTGATGAAATTAATTTCTTCTACAAGGACGTAAGAGTTATTGAAGTTAAGGAAAAGGATGATCCTCTTCCAGATGGATATAAGAGAGTAACTTTTGTTGCAGACAAGGGTGGAAACTTCACAGATGATAAAGACAATCCAGTTAAGGAACTTTATTATGATGTAATAGTTGGACTAAAATCAGACCTACTTCCAGTTCCAGAAATATTAAAGGATAGTGAAACAAAAGAAGAAGGCAAGTATTACATCACACCAGACAATGGTAAAAAATTTATCAAGTGGGACAAGGAAAAACTTTTAAATAGTAATACAATCATAGATAGAGATTACACATTTACAGCCTACTTTGATTGGTCAGGAGTAAAGGTGCATGAGCTTGTGAGAACAGAATCCTATAAAGATTCTGATGGAAATTGGAACAATGATTTTGTTCCAACTATGGAAGAATTAAAAGCTCAAGTTAAGTGGGTTAATAAAGATGGCACTGTAAGTGACTTGCCAGCAGATGCTACAGTAACTCTAGTTGATGACGCTGGAAATCCACTTACTCAAGATGACATTTTTGAAAAAGTAAAAGAAATAAATAAGTCAGACACAGATGAACTTGTAAGGACAGAAATCTTCAAGGCAAAAGTTACTTTTAAGGGAAATCAAGCAGATAAAGAAGTTGACATTCCTGTAAAAATTTATAAAAACCGATATGAAGCTTTGACAAGTGGTGGTAAACCAGAAATTTTAAGCAAAGCTGAAAATAAAACTGCTGTAGACGGTGGACTGAAAGAAATTCTAGAAGACACTGAATCAAAAACATATGTAAAAGTAACTGTTGCTCCAACTGGTAATTTAAATTCCAAGGACAATAAAGTTTACTATGTAAATCCAAAAGCTTGGGTAGAAATTCCTGAAATAAACTTAACAGATGAGGAAAAAGCTGCTTTAGGCTTTACAAATTGGACAGCAGATAAGAGGGAACAAAATGAAAAGCAAGAAGAAAATGGAATATATGACTTTGCTAAACGTCACAAATTTACTGAAGATACAATAATTTCACCAGGCTTTTCAAAAGATGTAGTTCCTCAAAATGGAGAAGACAAACCAAAAGTTCCAGATAGCTTTGTTAAAGTCATTGTGAAAACGACAGATAAGGCAACAGGTGAAACAGCTTTTGAAAGAACTTTCTGGGTTAATCCAACAAAAGAAGTTACTATTCCAGTAGTAGATCCAAGAGGTAAGGAAAATCAAGAAGTTGAAATTGATGGACTTGGAAAGAAAAATGTAAATTATATCTTTAAAGAATGGCAAAAAGTACAAACTGGGGATGCTGATGATAATCTAGCAGATGTAAAACCGCCAGTAAAAATTGACTTAACTAAGAACCAATACACTGACAAGGTAACTATTGTAGAAGCTGTTTATAAAAAATCAATTCAAGCTGAAAAAATTGATGATCCACTAAATACAAATAAGTTAGACATACCACAAGATAAAAAAATTACAGATGAAGATTTAATTTCTAAGATTACACCTCAAAAGGGAAAAGAAATTGATTCAATTACAGTAATTGAAAATCCTGACACATCAGAACCAGGATCAAAAAAAGCAAAAGTAATAGTTAAATACAAGGATGGATCAAGTCAAGGAACTACTGATAGTCCAGTTGTAATTCCAGTAGAAGTTCACAAAAAAATAATTCCAGAACTCGTTCCTGGTCAAAAACCAGAAGGAGCTATGGATAATTATGTGAAAGTAGTTTTCAAGGCTGGTGAAGGCGGAACATTAAGGGGCGACACAGTCTACTATGTATCGCCAGAAGTTGAAGTTGATATGAGTGAATCAGCTAATAAAATTACAAAAAATTCAAGTATTGGCTACACTTCAAATGGTGGAAATTGGTCGCCAGAAATAAAATCTGAAATGATTACAGCTGAAAAGACTTATACTTTTAACTTTGTTAAGTCTGATGACGTAATTGAAAAGAATGATGATCCTAGCCAAGTTATTCCTGATGGTTATGTAACAGTAATTTTTAGAGCTGATGAAAATGGTAAGCTTGAAGGAAATGTCACAGAAAAAACTTATTTTGTAAATCCTAAAGCGGACATCAAACTTGTTAAATTAGAAGAAGGTCAAATAGCTGGCGATAAAGAACTTGTAGTTCCAAATACTATTCCTAATGAAGGTTTTGAATTTGCTTATTGGTCAGAATCCTTAGATTTGACTAATTCAATCAAAGGTAATAGAGAATATGTTGCTCACTTTACAAAAGGTCAAGTTACATTGACTTATGATGCAGGTGGTGCGACAGGAACTGTACCTGACCCAGAGTCTACAAATGTTGGTGGAAGAATAAATCTTTCTTATCCAAGGGGATTAAGTAATGGTAGTAAAAACTTTATAGGTTGGATGATTGATGGAAGATTATACAAGGTAGGAAGTCCATTAACTTTAACAGATAATAAAATTGCTGTGGCTCAATGGACAGAAGATATTTATCCAGCAGATGAAGATGGAAATAAGACAGAAGATACACCTGAAAATTATGTTAAGGTTACTCTTGTTCCAACAGAAAAGGCCATAGATTCTGCTAATAAGATTTATTATGTAAACCCAGATAAATACCTTACAATTCCAGCAGAAGATCCTGAGCTAAAAGAAGATTATGCAAAAGAGGGATATAGTTTTTCAAATTGGGATAAATCTTTATTTGGAAAATTCACACAAGAAACAATAATTACTGCTAGATACAAAATATCTTCTAGTCCAATTACACCATTAGAACCTGACGCAGAAATTGTAGAAACAAGGGTTGGAATTGAACCTAAGGAAAAGGACTATAAGGACAAAATTACCCCTCCTACTGGAAAGACAATTGAAAGTGTTGAAATAATTGAAAAACCAGATGTAAGTCAAGAGGGAGTAAGTAAGGCTAAACTTAATGTAATCTATACTGATGGATCTTCTAGCACAGTTGACGTTACAGTTGTAGTTTATGGAAAGATACCAGAAAAACCTGATTATCCTGATTATCCTGATTATCCAGAAATACCAGATTATCCATCTTATCCAGAATATCCAGACAGACCTTATATACCAATGTATCCTGAAGTAAGGTATGAAACTATTATTCAAGAAAAAATTGTTAAGGTTCCAATGCCTATTTCTGATGATAACTACTTCAAAGAAGTAAGGTACATGCAAGGTTTCAAAAAAGAATTTAGACCACATGATGGACTTACTCGTGCTGAAGCTGCACAAATTCTTGCCAATGCATTAGTAGAAGATGGATATAAATATAATCCTGACTACAAACTACCTTACAAAGACATTGGAGAAGCTTGGTACACTAGAGCAGTCAAAATTGTTACAGAAGCCAATGTTTTTGAAGGTTATGATGATGGAAACTTTAAGCCACAAGGTAAAATCACAAGAAATGAATGGATTGCAACTTTAAAGAGATTCCAAGAATTAAAGGATCTTGATGGCAATCACATGAATTTAAAAGATGGTCACTGGGCAAGTAAAGAAATCGAAGCAGCTTACAATGAAGGTTGGTTAAAGATTTATTCTGATGGACTTGCAAAATATGAAGGAGATAAATTTATACCAAGAGAAGAAGTTGCTGCAGTTTCTAATAAAGCTTTCAAGAGGACACTAGATAAGACTTATATTAGAAATAACGAAAAGAGTTTAATAACTTATAAGGATGTCAATAGAAATATGTGGTCTTACGAAGATATTCTTTGTGCAAGTAACACTTTCTTAAACAAGAAAGATTTATATAGGGCACACTGGATCAACGAAGATAATAATACATTTAATATTGATACAAGAGATTTTGAAATTGTAAAAGCAAAATTTCAAAGAAATCCAAGATAAGTAAAAATTTTTATTAAATACCAGAGATTAAAAAGTCTCTGGTATTTTTAGTTAAAAAAATAAATGCTATTTTAACTTTAATTTTACAGGAATTTAAAGACTTTTAGAGAAAATAAAAATAAAAAAGTACAAAATTTTCCTTGACAAAAATTATTTTGAAGTCTATATTATAGCTAATGATAAACCGATAAAGAAGAGTAGTAATTTATCTTGAACATCTTAGAGAGCAAGTCACTTGGTGAAAGATTTGCATGTGATTTTTAAATGAATGGACTTCTGAGGGCGGGAAGAAATAAATTTTTTAATTTAAAGTAATGCCCGACGGGACTTAGCCGTTAAAATAAGACCAATATGTTAGTATTGATGAGAGGGTGCTTTATGCAAATTTGGGTGGTACCGCAGAAGTTATAGACTTTTGTCCCATTAGGGATGGAAGTCTTTTTTTATTTCCATCCTTCTCTCATAGTTTTTTTGAGGAAAAGGAGAATAAAAAATGAAAAAAATAATGTTTCTTATGTCTTTAGTTTTGCTTTTAGTTGGATGTTCTAAGGGAAGTGAAACGAAAAAAGATGACAGCGGAGAAGAAGTTTTAAAAATTGGTGTGCTTCAATTTGCACAGCATCCATCTCTTGACAATTGCAGAGAGGGTTTTATTGAAGGTTTAAAGGAAGAAGGATTTGAAGAAGGAAAAAATCTAGAAATTGATTATCAAAATGCAGAAGCTGATATGGGAATTGCTGCTCAAATTGCAAATTCTTTTGTTTCTAATAAGAGTGATATGATTGCTGCAATTGCAACTCCAGCTGCCATGTCATCTTACAATGCTGCAAGGAAAACTGATATTCCAGTTGTTTACACAGCTATTTGTGATCCTATTGGAGCAGAACTTGCAGATGAAAATAAAAATCCTCTTGGAAATATTACTGGAACAAGTGATATTTTGCCAGTGGAAGAACAATTACAATTGATTAGAAAATTACTTCCAGAAGCAAAAAATATTGGAATTCTTCACACATCAAGTGAAGCAAATTCTGATTCAATGTTAAAAATTTATAAAAAGCTTGCTGGAAAATATGGTTTTAATATAGTTGATGAAGCTATAAACACAACATCAGATGTAGCTCTTGCCACAGACAACCTTCTTTCAAAGGTAGATGTTATGACAAATCTTTTGGACAACACTGTTGTGAATTCTCTCCCAAGTATTTTAAATAAGGCAAATGAAAAGAAAATTCCTGTTTTTGCTTCTGAAATTGAACAGGTAAAGATGGGATGCCTAGCTTCAGAAGGAATTGAATATATTTCTCTAGGAAAACAAACTGGTAAAATGGCAGCAAAAATCCTAAAAGGAGAAAGAAAAGCAAGTGAAATGCCCTATGAAACTATTTTAGAAGCAAATTTATATATAAATACAAAGGTAGCAGATAATCTTGGAATAAAAATTCCAAAAGATTTGCTTGATAGGGCGACAGAAAACTTTGAAGAAATAAGTTCTCCTGAAGAAAAATAGGTGCAAGATGGATATTTTAAGAGGAATTTTTGAGCAAGGGTTGACTTATAGTTTTCTAGCCCTTGGTCTTTATATAGCATATAGCATTTTAGATTTTCCAGATCTTACTGTAGATGGATCTTTTCCCTTAGGTGCAGCTCTTAGTGTTTTTGCAATTTTAAAGGGAGTAAATCCAGGGTTTGCCTTGATAATTAGTTTTTTGGGTGGGGCCTTGGCAGGTTCACTTACGGGATTAATTCACATAAAATTAAAGGTGGAAGATCTTCTTGCTGGTTTAATTATGCAAACAGCACTTTGGACAATTAATTTGCAAATAGCAGGAAAAGCAAATGTTCCAATTTTTAATAATGATACGATTTTTAATAAGGGATTTGTAGAAATTTTGCCACAAAGTTCAAAAAAATTTGAAGTTTTGTTTGTCATGATTCCACTTGTGCTTTTTATAAAAATACTTTTAGATTATTTTTTAAAGACAAAGGCAGGATTTATCCTAAAGGCTTGTGGAGATAATGAAAGTTTAGTTAGGACAATGGCAGTTGATCCTGGCAGAGTAAAAATCTTGGGACTTTCCTTATCTAACGGACTTGTCGCCCTAAGTGGGGCCATAGTTTGTCAAGAACAGAGATTTTTTGAGGTTTCTATGGGAACAGGCTCCATGGTAATGGGACTTGCTTCTCTTGTCCTTGGCATGAAACTTTTGGAAAGATTTGATTTTATGAAGGACACAACAAAAGTTTTAGTTGGCTCAATTCTTTATAAGGCATCAATTGCTCTTGCTATAGCCTTGGGTTTTTCAGCAAATTCAATGAAGTTAATTACAGCAATAATTTTCCTTGTAATTTTAATTGCAGGAAGAAAAAAGAGAAAGAAGGTCAAGTATGCTTGAGTTAAAATCAATTGATAAAACTTTTAATATAGGAACTGCCAATGAAAGCAGTTTATTTAAAGGATTTAATTTAAGTGTGCCAAAGGGAGAATTTGTAAGCATCATTGGTTCCAATGGATCGGGAAAGTCCACACTACTAAATATTATTTGTGGATCACTAAAAGAAGATGCTGGAGATATTTTAATTGATGGGGAAAATTTAAAAAAGATTCCAGAACACAAGAGATATGTAAAAATAGGAAGAGTTTTTCAAGACCCAAAGATGGGAACTTCTCCTAAGATGACTATCTTAGAAAATATGTCCATGGCAGAAAATAAAAATAAATCATGGAATTTAAGTCTTGGCATAAATAAAAAGAAAAAAGAAACTTATAGGGAAATGTTGAAGGGACTTGGACTAGGACTCGAAGATAAGTTAAATGACAAGGTTGAACTTTTATCAGGTGGACAAAGGCAAGCTCTTGCCCTCTTAATGGCGACCCTTGTCCCCATAGATTTTTTAATTTTAGATGAGCACACTGCGGCTCTGGATCCAAAGACGGCAGACACAGTTATGGAGATTACAAATAAAATTGTGAAGGAAAAAAATCTCACAGCCCTAATGGTAACTCACAACTTGAAATATTCTTTAAAGTATGGCGACAGATTAATAATGATGCACAAGGGTAAGAAAATTATGGATAAGGCTGGAGAAGAAAAGAAAATCTTAGACCTTGATTCAATTTTAGATAAATTTTATGAAATAAGTATTGAAGCTGGAAATTCTATATAAATTTAAGCCAAAATAATAAATTGATTTTAAATTTAAGATTAAACTTTCAAAGAAAAAGAACCATGATTTATTTTTCATGGTTCTTTCTTTATAAGCTATATTATATTATTGTGGAATATATTTTTTATTTTCTTTTCCCAAGACGTGTTGTGCCATAGTTGAAACAACTGTGTAAACTAAAATTGATGCCAAGTTTGCAGTTACAGAGTCGTGGTCAAATCTTGGAGAAACTTCTGCAATGTCAAAACTCATTGGTTTGCCAGTTGAGAAGATGTGTTTTAAAAGTAAAATTACTTTTTCTGGGTCAACGCCAAGAGCTTGTGGTGCAGAAACTCCAGGTGCATAGGAAGATGTGAAACAGTCCATGCAAATTGTCACATAAAGGTGATCTTGTTCGTGAATATATTCATCAAGTTCGTGGACAATTTCAAAGAAGTTGCCATTGATTAAATCTTTTCCAAGGACATATTTTACACCTAACTTGTCTGCTGTTCTAAAAAGTGCAAGGGTGTTGGAGTGTTTTTGAATACCCATGACATAGTAGGCATATTCAGTTCCCTTTTCCATAGTATAATCAGCAATTTGTCTAAACATTGTTCCACTTGTTCCATTTCCCTTTTCATAAGGTCTAAGGTCAAAGTGAGCATCAAAGTTTAAAATTCCAAGCTTGTTATCTTCTTTGTCATCAAGGTATGTTGAAAGTCCCTTATAGTGACCAAAGGCAGTTTCATGACCACCACCAAGCACTAGTGGGAATAAATTTAATTCCAAAACTCTTTTTACAGCCTTGGCAAGTTCGTCTTGGCTCGCTTCAAGAGTTGTGTATTTACTTGTAACATTTCCACAGTCAAAAATTTTAAGTTCTTTAGAAAATTGACAAGGAAGTTTTGCAAGTTCCCTTCTTATAGCAGCAGGACCTGCAGCAGCACCAAATCTTCCCTTGTTAAGTTCAATTCCTTGGTCTGATTCAAATCCAATAATTCCAAATCCCAATTTTCCTTCAAAAGGACTTAGGTTTTCATCATTTAAATCAAGTGATTCAACCCATTGATGCCATCTGAAAGATTCATAATCATTTTCGTCGTCAATTCTGCCTGACCATATTCCCATTTCTTGTGGGCTATAATAATTTATCATTTTACACCTCAGTTTACTTTGTTCTTTGGAGTTTTTCCGTTTTTAAAATCAATTAAATTGTCCCTTGCATTTTCGCCCATTTCAAGTCTTGCTTCAAAAGTTGCATTGCCAAGATGAGGAGCGAGAATTACATTATCAAGGTCTATCAATTTTTTATTTACCCTAGGTTCTTCTTCATAAACATCAAGGGCTGCAGCTCTAATTTTATTTTCTATTAAAGCATCTGCAAGTGCGTCTTCATCGACAATTGGACCTCTTGACGCATTTATTAATATAGCAGATTTTTTCATCATTTCAAGTTCTTTTTTTGAAATCATGTGATGAAGTTCTGGCACATAGGCAGTGTGTAAACTTAAAAAGTCAGAAGATTTTATTACTTCATCCTTTGACAAATACTCTATCCCAAATTCATTTTCAAAATCTTCTTTTCTTGTGCGGGAATAATAAATTACCCTCATTTCAAAAGCCTTTGCCCTTTTGGCTAAGTTTTTGCCTATATTTCCAAGTCCAATTATACCTAGAGTCTTGCCTTTAAGCTGGCTTCCTAGATAAAAAGTTGGTCTCCAGCCATAAAATTCTCCGGCTCTTGTTACTTTGTCACCAGATACAATTTTTCTTGCAGCAGCAAGCATAAGTCCAAAAGCAAGTTCAGCTGTTGATACAGCAGATGCAGGAGCAGGTGCATTGGTAACAACAATATTTTTTTCTCTTGCATAAGCTATATCTATATTGTCAAAACCAGCACCATAATTTGCAATTATTTTTAAATTATCAGCAGTATCAATTACATCCTTGTCAATTTTGTCTGATAGAGGACACAAAAGAGCATCTTGATCCTTAATTTTTTCTATAATTTCTTCTTTTTTAAGGGGAATGTTGGAGTCGTGGTAAGATATTTCAAAATTTTTATCTAATTCCTTATAAATTTCTTCTGGAATATTACTTGTAATTAATAATTTCACTAAATCACCTCGTTAATTTTATTTTAACATTAAATGATTATTGTATAAAGTACGCTGGAAAACAATTAAAAAATAAATTGACAAAAAAATTCAATATTATAATATAAACATTATATAGTAATAGTATTTAGTAATTTTCTAAATTGAGAAAAATTAAATTCAGAAATGAACGAGGATTGTGATATTATTAAGTTAAGTAGGTGGTATTTTGAAGAAGAATAAAATGCTAATATTTTTAAATTTTATATTTTTAATTTTTACTGTTATATCATATTTTAAAAGAGGTCAGAGTATATTTTTGTTATTTACTTTTGCATTTTTTGTTCAGATTTGTTATTGCTTATACGATATTCATAAAAATAGTTAAGATTAGGTGGAAAAGTTGAAGAGATTTACTTCCATTTTTTGCTTACAATTATGTTATTTTTAAACGCATCAAGTGTTTTTGCATATAGTGATACAGAACCTGTTAGTATGAATGGGAGAATTATAAAATAGAGTTTATTGACGAAAATTCCTTAAGAATTTTATATAATGATGGGAAGACAACTATTATGAGCAAAAAAGAAGATGATAATAGTATATATATTTATGCAGATGGAGCTTTATATTCTAAAGTTGATAAAAACAATATTGCCAGAACAACAAGTTCAGGTGAATTTAACATAAACCTTTACTCTAGTTCAGGGTATGAACAATATATAAATAAAAGTATGTCATACAGAGCTTGGAAAGATGAAGAGGCCAAAGTAATTGGATTTTTTGGATTGCTTATGGGGGGAAGCACCAGGATTTGTTTATGATATTATATAAAATCAAAGTAGAGAATATAATAAGTTTAAATATTTAGAAGTTAAGAATGTTTTCTTAGCTTCTTATTTTTACTTCAAAAATCTTATAATCTCATATATAATGGAAAAGTTAATATTATAATAAAAAAGTTAAGAGGTGATTAAGTGCAAAATAATGAAAACAAATTGGGGACTATGTCAATCCCAAAACTTTTATTTCAAGTTTCCTTTCCCATAGTTATATCCATGTTTATCCAGTCTATGTATAATCTAGTGGATTCTTATTATATAGGAAAGATAAATGAAGAGGCCTTTACTGCTATTTCCATTGCCTTTCCAATTCAAAATATAATGATTGGGATTGCAGTAGGAACAGGAGTTGGTATGAACTCTCTTATATCGAGATATCTTGGAGAGAAAAATTATGACAATGCTAACAAAACAACAGAAAATGGGCTTACACTTGCTATTTTATACGGAATTATTCTTTTAATACTATCAAGATTTTTACCAAGGCCCTTTTTATCTGCACAAACTACAAATGAAACAATAATAAACTATGGTGTAGACTATCTGGAGATTGTAATGGGAATTTCCATAGGAGTTTTTACTCAAATTTTTTTAGAGAGAACACTGCAATCTACAGGAAGAACATTTTTCACCATGCTCACTCAATTAACTGGAGCGATATTAAATATTATCCTTGATCCAATTTTTATATTTGGTTATTTTGGAATGCCAGCCATGGGCGTCAAGGGAGCAGCAGTTGCAACAGTAACAGGACAAATTGTTGGTGCAATATTTGGTTCTTTCTTGCAACATAAATTTAATCCAGAAATTACAATAAAAAAACCATCCTTTGATCCCAAAATTATAAAATCAATTTATGTTGTTGGTGTTCCCTCTATGATCACAATTACAATTCAGTCCTTTACAATATATGTTCTAAACAAGATGTTATCTGAAATTTCAACATCTGCCATAGCGGCACTTGGTGCATACTTTAAAGTTCAATCCTTTGTATTTATGCCAATCTTTGGGATAAACAATGGTCTTGTACCAATAATTGCCTACAACTATGGAGCAAAAAATAAGGAAAGAATAAAAAAATCAATTAAACTTGCTTTTATAACTGTAATTGTAATGACCTTAATTGTGTCAGCTCTTATTATATCTTTCCCAAGAGAAATCTTAGGAATCTTCTCTGCATCAGGAAAGATGTTAGAAATTGGAATACCAATGCTTAGGATTTGTGCCTTGTCTTATGTATTTGCAGGGATATCAATTGTAGGAACAAGTATTTTCCAAGCTTTTGGGAATGGAATCTTAGCTCTACTTGATTCAATTTTAAGACAAATTATTGTTCTTTTGCCAGTATCCTACATTGCAATTAAATTTTTTACAGTCAACGAAATTTGGTGGGGATATGTAATTGCCGAAATGGCATCAGTAGTTTTTATAACATATTTTATGAATACCTTCGTGAGAAGAAAAATGGAAGCAATTTAAGGCTTAAAAGTGCCTTAAATGTTGAAAAAAAATCCAATATGAGGTATTATGAACTTAATTTAAAAATCCAGGAGGAATAGAATGGGAAAAGCAAAATTTGAAAGAAATAAACCACACGTAAACATTGGAACAATTGGTCACGTTGACCACGGTAAAACAACTCTTACAGCTGCAATCACACTTGTAATGAACAAGAGATATGGCGGTGGAGAATTCGTAGATTACGCAAACATTGACAAGGCACCAGAAGAAAGAGAAAGAGGAATCACAATTTCAACTTCTCACGTAGAATACGAAACACCAAACAGACACTACGCACACGTTGACTGCCCAGGACACGCTGACTATGTTAAGAACATGATCACAGGAGCAGCACAAATGGACGGAGCAATCCTAGTAG
>QWCE01004621.1_pt1 | contig 13430 bp, 10 predicted proteins | sample 1972531 | NCBI WGS metagenome assembly QWCE01 (sample SAMN09866716, study PRJNA288562) | Human gut metagenome isolate term4_stool, whole genome shotgun sequencing... | reverse complement strand
TGAATGTCAGCTACATTAACATCTGCTGTTTGTGGAATGTATTTTGGTAAACATTCAACTTCAACTATATCCAAATTTTGTACAAGTACTGATTGAGCAATTTCAATATCATCTCTTCCTATCAATACTATAGGAACTGAAACTCTGATTGTTTCATTTTGGTTGATTGCTTGGAAATCTACATGTAAAAATTGATTTTTGTATGGATGTGTTTGATATTCCTTAATAAGTACATCTTTATTTTCACCATCTATATCTAATGTGATAATTGTTGATGTACCAGCTTGTCTAAGTATTCTATCAAAATCTTTTGAGATAACTTGAACATTAATATTATCTTCGTTTTTGGCATAAACAACGCCTGGAACTATATCTTCTGCTCTTAATTTATTAACTTTATTTTTTCCAATAGCTTCTCTCTTGTTTGCGTTTAAAACTAAGTCTGCCATATTCCCTCCTTATATATTCATACTTGCTAATTATACCCTATTTTAAACGTCTTTACAATTTTTTTTATTTATTATAGAATGTATATATAAGTTATAATAATATTATAAAGGAGATTACTATGGCAGATAGGAAAGTTAAATTTGGAACTCTTGAATTAAATGTTAGTGGTGACAAGTTAAAAGTCGGTGATAAAGCTATGGATTTTAATGCAACAAATCTAGATTTATCAAATTTTGATTTTTATAAAGATGCAAAATTTCCAGTAATTTTGTCAGTAGTTCCTTCTTTGGATACATCTGTATGTGAATTACAAACATTTTTACTAAATAAAGCAAATGAAGAAAATGATTATAAATTTAATATAATTACCATATCAAATGATTTGCCATTTGCTCAAGAGAGATTCATAAAAGAAAAAGATTCAAAAGAAATGAAATTTTTATCTGATTATATAAAAAGAGAATTTGGCAATAACTATGGAGTTCTAATAGAAGAGTTAAAGCTACTCAACAGAGCGATTTTTATAATTGATGAAGATAAAACCATTAGATATGTTGAATATTTAGATCAAAACACAAATTTACCAGATATAGATAAGGCTATCAAAGCTGCTAAAGAATTATAATGTAAAAGGGACTTAAAGCTTAAAACTTTTAGTCCCTTATTGTTTATTTAATAAATTCTTGGTATTTTTCTTTGTCATAAACTACATCTAATTCACCAATAAAATTATAAATACCTTCACTTCTTGTAAATCCTTCTTTGAAGCGATATAAACCATCTTTAATATCTAGAGAGAAAACTCCACCAAAATCAAAGTACCTATAATCATTTTTCATAGTCCATTTAATTTCTTCCCAAATCATCTGATAATTTGGCATCAATTCTCTATTTTCATTTGAGCTTGCAGCATACAAATAATAAACTTTGTCATTATAAGGAATTAGCAAAGACGATGATAAGGCTTTATCATTGTAATAAGTTGTGAAAATGTGGCCATCCATATATTCCATTAGTCTTTGGAAATAATCCTTGGGTCTATGTCCTATGCCCTGTCTTTCTGCCATAATTTTTGTTAGTTCATAAAATGTATCTACTTCTGATAGGTCTTTAGTATGGATAGTTTTTAGCTTGTTTTTGTAGGCCTTTCTAATATTTCTTCTGCATGATGTTGAAAAGCTCGCTAATAATTCATCTTCATCTCTAAAATTAATATCTAAAACCATATTATGTCTAGGTTGGGTGAAAGCATGGTTAGTTAGTGGATATGTCCTAAATTCATAACCTCTATTTTGATATTCGTAGATTATTTTTTCATTAAATATTATTTCCGGATCAATCCTAAGCAAAAAAGCATCGTATTTATCTTTTAGAGGAGCTGCTTCTTCGATTAATCTTTCAACTAAGTCAAAATCCCAAAAGTCGCACACTGGGCCTCTTGGTGCATATAAAAAATGTTTACCATTGGTATTTTTAATTCCTATAACGCTTAAAGCTGCTATTATTTGCTTATTTTCTTCTAAATATACATAATCACTAGTCCAATTATTTTTAATTTTTGACCAATTAGGATCTTGCATTGGTTTAGCGTAAGCACTATTTCTTACAAAATCTATGTATCTTTGAAAATCTGTTTCATTATCAACTATTGGCATTTTTACTCCTTGCTTATTAAACTTTCGATTAGACTTAAGGTGGTAATTGCTCCAATACCTTTTTTGTGAGTTATAACATTTACATCCAAGTCTTCTAAATTTTCATAATCAATATCACCAATTACCATACCATTAACTACAGAGCTTCCTACATCTATAAGCAATTGACCATCTCTAAAGTATTTTTTGTCAAAATAATTAGCTTTGCCAATAGCAGATATAAAAATATCTGAATTTTTTACAAGTTCAACTGGATTCTTTGTTGAGCTGTTCATAATACTAACAGTTGCTCCATTTTTTGATAGGTATAAAGCTAGAGGTAGGCCTATTAAATTTGTGCTATTTGCAAGAGTTATACTTTTTCCTTTAATTTCTGAAAATTTTGTTATAGTTCTTGCAATAGCCTTACTTGTTGCAGGCAGTGAATTAAAAATTCCCGCCATAACTCTTCCTTGAGATCTGTAGGTAAAACCATCTAAATCTTTGATAAGAATTTTATCTCTTAAAAAAGGCAAGTATTCATTATTAGCAAATGGCATAATTATTATAAATCCATCATCTTTGCTTTGAGAATTTAAATATTCTAAGATTTCTTCTTTTGGAACATCAATTTCAAAGTTCTTATATTCATAAGCTATATTAAAGGCAACTGATCTTTTTACTAAAAAATTTTTATAGGCTATACCCTCGTCATTTGGCCCTTGAGATACAATAATTAGTTTGTTATTAATTTTCTTTGACCTTATCTTTTCTATTAGCTCATCTTTTATTTCATCTGTAGTTAAAATTTTCATATAATCTCCAATAAAAAAACGCCCCTTGGACGTTTTATTATATTTTTAAAATATTCTTCTGGCTCCCTTGAAATAGTTTTTATAATAACTATTATACAAATTATCGTATTTTACGCCAGTATTTGGACTTGAAGCATGAATGAAACTACCATCTGAACCTGTTATAATTCCAACATGGTCAATACCATTTCCTTTCATAGAAAAGAATATTAGATCTCCTGCTTGTAAATTATTATAATCTACTGCATATCCTGCAGACATTTGACTAGATGCAAGGTGAGGCAAGGAAATTCCAAGTTGCTTATAAGCGTAAACTACAAGTCCTGAGCAGTCAAATCCACTTGATGGATTTGCTCCTCCCCAAACATAAGGATATCCTGCAAATTGACAAGCAATACCCGCAACTTTACTTCCGTTAGCATTGACTTGTAAGTTTTGATTTTTATTAGTAACAAAAGTTTGTTCTTCTTTTACAGCTTCTTCTTTAACTATTTCTTCTTTTACCTCTTCAACAGCTTCTTGATTTTCAAGAACTTCAGATGTTGACATATAATATGATGAAGCATAAGCTTTTGAACCATTATAATCAAATTTTACCCAACCATTAGAAATTTCACCAACTACCTTGGTATTTTTGCTCAAAACGCCAATAATTTGACCATCATTAGGCTTACTTCTAACATTTATACCTTGAGAATTCGCAACCCATCCAGTAAAGGCAGCTCCGTAAAATTCTTCATAATTCTCATTTGCCCTATTTTCTTCTGTTTGAGCATTTTCATTTACTATTTGACTTTCTTCTGTAGTTTCTGTGCTATGATTTTCTAATTCCTTAAAATTTTCCTGATTAGCTTCATTGACATTTTCTTGGTGAAGCTCTTCATTTTCTTTTTCGGCATTAATTGATTCAACCAAAACTTGAGGATAATAATCTGAAAGATAAACCAAGCTTACATAACCATAATCTGTTCTTAGCCAGTCCCCGTCAATACTTCCATCAATTTTTTGACCAGCTGTAATGGTATTTACAATGTTTGAAAAGCTAGCAAAATCTTTTGAGCTTCTAATGTTTAAGGCTTTTGTGTTTACAAATTTACTGACAATTTCATTTGCTTGTTGGTTAGTATTATCATTTGCATTTGATGTTTCATTATTAGAATAGCTTTGATTTTCAAGATCTTTTTTATTTGATGCTTCAATCTCGTCTGAGGAATTTTCATTTAAATCTCTTTGGTCATTTTCTACTAATTCTTCATTAGAATCTTCCATTATTTCTTGATTATCTTCAATATATTCTAAGCTATCTACGTTCATTGAATCTTCTTCTTCATCTTTTTCATTACTAGCAGTAATTGTATCTAGGACAAGCTCTTTTGCTGCCACTTCTATTTGTAAAACTTCTACTTTGTTATCATCAGTTTTTTTAACTTCTCTTTTTTCATTTGAAATTGAAGTGTTTTTTATATCTTTGGTATAATCTGACTTTGCTAATGAGTATTGGTCGTATATATTATCTGTATAATGTGGCTTGATAATTGAATTTGTATTTTTATCAGAATCCAAATTATTCATTGTAGAAGCATAAACTGTAGCACCTGCAGAAATTGCGGCTAGTACAGAAAAAGCTGCTCCTATATTTTTTTTATTCATATTATTAATCATCTCCTGGTAAATTTTATATTCTTAATTAATCTTTCTATATGTTATCTTATTTTTACAAATTAGTCAACAATATATTACAAAAAAATTACACTTTTAATATATTTATAGAAAATTTTTGGAAAATTTCCTTGTAATATGAGAAAAAGTGTAATAAAAAAATGATTTTTTATAAAAAATAGTTACAATTTGTAACCTTTATGTAAGGAGCAAACCTATAAGCCGTGTTCTGTATTTGATAATCATCTATCTAGGCTTACTGTCGCCAATAAGCTCAAGCGAACAACCATTCTGGATCAAGACCGAGCAAGTCTTGTTTTACATCCCTTCGTTCTTGCACCGGATGGGGTTTACATAGCCTATATGTCACCATATAGCTGGTAAGCTCTTACCTCACCATTCCAACCTTACCAAAAAATTGGCGGTATACTTTCTGTTGCACTATCCTTAAGATCACTCTCACTTGACGTTATCAAGCATCCTTGCTCTGTGGTGCACGGACTTTCCTCGTACTAAGCCGCGATTATCTGGCTTACTCCATGATTTAATATACCAATTTAATTTGATTTGTAAAATCCTCTTAAATAAAAGTTCTAAATGAATCTTCTTTAGAAAAAGTACAAACTTTGACATCAGTCATTTCTTTAATTACTTTTTCTAATTTATAAATAATATGATTTTCGCTGGCAAAATGACCAGGATCAACTATAATTAGGCCTCTATTTGAATAATCCATAGCCATATGATAAGAAACATCTCCAGTTACCATCAAATCACAGCCACACTTTATTGCATCATCAAAAAGAGATGAACCCGAACCACCACAAACTGCAACTTTTTCTATTTTTTTATCTAAATTTCCATAGCAAATTAGCTTATTTGCTTTTAATTTTTCTTTAACTATTGTTGAAAATTTATCAGCACTAATTGGATCAATATTACCAAATCGACCAAGGCCAATTTCTTTTCCATATTCTAAAACTTTAGGATTTTTTATATCCAAAATTTCGCACAAATTATCATTTAGACCATCAAATGCTATATCTAAATTTGTGTGCATGGCAAAAACTGTAATATCGTGTTTTACTATTTTTTCTAATCGTTTATAAAAGGGATCAGAAAAATCAATGGAATTTGTTGGTCTAAACAAATATGGATGATGAGTTAGGATTAGATTACAGTTATTATTTTCTAAAGAGCAATCAATCCCCTCATCTTCTAAGTCCAAACTTATCAAAACTCCTTTTAATTTATCGTTTAAATTTCCAATTTGAAGTCCTGAATTATCCCATTCTTCTTGTAAATCTAAAGGGTATTTTTTGCACAATTTATCTATTAGCTCTCTAATTTCCATATATTTTCTATCTCCTCAATTGCTTTAATTCTTTCATCTATTCTTAAAAGTGCATTTTTATCCTGAGATTTTTCCAAAATGTCTTTTTTAAAAGCCATATTCTTCTTATAATCTATTCCAAGTTTCTCTTCTAACAATTTGCTTTTATTTTTTATGTCATCCTTGCCATAGTAAGTTTCTGCAAGACTTAATTTTTTTCCTTTTTTGTAAGAAGTTTTTATTATATCGTAATATTTATCATTTTCATAAGATAAGAAATCGTTAATTATTTCAAAATCATTTTCCGATAAGAAAATTCTCAATTTTTCTGTGTTAATATTGCTTGCAAGAATCATATAATCTAAATTTCTAGCAAAATCCAATGAATCTTTTATTATATCCATAATTGTATTTGCTCCCATTCCAGCAATTATAGCTATTTGATTATGAGTCTTTTTAATATTTTTAAAACCATCAGTAACTTTTGTTCTAATTATTTTTTTCGTATCTTCATCTAAAGCTAATTTTAACTTTTCTAAGGATTTTTCAGATATGTCTGTTGCCAAAATATCCTCACTTATCCCATTTTTTGCCAAATATAAAGGAACTAATCCATGATCAGTTCCTATATCTATAACATTTTTTCCTTTGTCTATTAAAATAATAATATCCATCAATCTTTTTTTATCGTTCATTATAAAAAATCTTTCAAGGAGTCGCTTTTGTTAGGACTCTTTAACTTTCTTAAAGCTTTTGCTTCTATTTGTCTAATTCTTTCACGAGTTACATCAAATTCTTTGCCAACTTCTTCAAGTGTCCTTGGTGTACCATCTATTAGACCAAAACGTAATTGTAAAACTCGTTTTTCCCTTGATCCTAAGCAAGATAAAACATCATTTAAGTGTTCACGAAGCATGGTGTAATTTGCCGCCTCGTCAGGACTTACAGCACTTTCATCTTCAATAAAATCTCCCAAATGAGAATCCTCTTCTTCTCCTATTGGAGTTTCAAGTGATACTGGCTCTTGTGCAATTTTTCTGATTTCTTGAACTTTTTCAACATCAATGCCCATTTGATGTGCAATCTCTTCATTTGTAGGATCGCGACCTAAATCTTGAACTAGTTGTCTTTGGGTTCTAACAAGTTTATTTATTGTTTCAACCATATGAACTGGTATTCTTATAGTTCTTGCTTGATCAGCTATGGCGCGAGTAATCGCTTGCCTTATCCACCAGGTTGCATAGGTTGAGAATTTAAAGCCACGATTGTAATCATATTTATCGACAGCTTTCATAAGGCCCATATTTCCTTCTTGAATAAGGTCCAGAAAACTCATTCCTCTTCCAACATATTTTTTTGCAATAGAAACTACTAGTCTGAGGTTTGTTTCAGCAAGTTTTTGTTTTGCTTTTTTTGATATTAAAATTGCTTTTTTTAAAGCTACTATGTCGTCACTATCAAGTGATTCTTTATCTAAAATTGTTCTTGAAATGGAATTTAGATTAATATATTTATCCAATTCTTGTATTTCATCTTCTTTTAGCAAGTAACCTTCCTTTAATTCTTCTGCTCTGCGACCAGCATAAATTAAAGCATTTATTGTCATCTTATCAAAAGTTTTCATAAATTCTTGGCTAAGAGCCTTTGATAATAGTTCAGTAAATGATTCATAGACAAAATTAACTACATTTTCATTTTCGTTTATATTTATAAAATGATCAAAGGAGTCAAATAAGTCACACAAAGAATTAGCATCGCTTTGGGAAAGTTCATTTTCACTAACAGAATTTTGAGCTATATTGCAAATTAATATCTTTGCCTTTAACTCTTCCAACTTTTCTAGGTCTGTATCATCTAGTGATATTTCTTCAAATAATTTTCCAATGGCTATAATGCTATTTATGTTTTCTAAACAAGTATCTGTTAATTTATCAGAAACCTTTAGCTGATCATTGCAATCAATAATTGCCTTAGCTATGTTTCCAAAAAATATATTGTTGGATAATTCTATTTTATTTTGTTTATTGAGTTTAATTCCCTGTAATTTTTTATAGGAAATATCCCCCATTTCCATTTTTCTTGCTAGGTCTATTTCTTCTCTGGCACTTAATAATGAAACTTTTCCTATTTCTTTTAAGTACATTTTAACTGGATCATCTAACTTAATCCCAGAAATATTTTCTACATCATCTATCTCTTCAGTTAATTTATCATCGTCTAAATTTTCATCATCTATGGGATCTTCATCTTCTAAATCATCAGCAATCGTTTCATCATCTAAATCTTCCTCAAGTTCTGCTTCAGGTTTTTCAACTATCTCGATCCCACTGTTAATAATTTGAGAAATGACGTATTTTTTGCTATCATCTTCAATTTCTTTGAATGTTTCTAATGTATATAATTGTGTATATGTTATAAGACCATCCTGAGATTCGCTAATTGTTTGGAATTCCTCAATTATTTCTCTTAAAACATCATCATCAAGCAACTTATCGCTTTCGCTAGTCATTAATTCTCCCCTTGAACTTACTTTCTTTGAGATTTTAGTTCTCTTAACTTTCTTCTCTTCTCATAAAGTTTTATCTTATCCATTAGCTCTTCAGTCATTATTGGATTTGTATCATCTCTAATATAGTTCAAAATGTAAGTATAATCTTCATCATTTTGATCAAATTTGTCTAAATCTTTATCTATAATAAATTTTTTTACATTTATAATCTTTTCATTGATTAAATACTTATCAAAAAAATCTTTATTTTTTAAATAATCACTCTTTTGATTAAAAATCAGCCTTAAAATTTCTAATTCGTTAACATTAAAGGCTCTTTTTTCAGAGCTTACAATAATTTTAGATTCTTTGTTTTGCTCATAAGTATTTAGGCTATTTTTTTTATAGCTAGTATTCTTACTATACTTGTTTATAGCTTGATTCAAAGTGTTTTTGTCTATAGAAAATAAGGTTGATACATTATTTATAAAAATTTCCCTAGTCAAATCCTTATCTATACTAGCAAGAAATTCGACAAAAAGATCTAATTTTTCATATTTTTCATTATCTTTAGCATTGCTATAAATATCTAAAATATTATTATATTTATAATTATAAGCATCATAAGCCATATCTTGTCTTTCTAAAAACTTATCTTTGCCAAATTTTTTAATAAAATCATCAGGATCTAAACCCTTATCTAATTTTATAACTTTGGCAATAACATTTTCAGCCAAAAAAATATCTACTGCTTTATTTGCTGCTTTTATTCCTGCTTCGTCCTGGTCATAACAAATAAAAACATTATCAGCATATCTTTTTATTAGTTTTGCCTGCTCATTAGTTAGGGCGGTGCCTAAAGATGCAACTGCATAAGCAATTCCATGGTTGTTTAAGGCTATGACATCCATATAACCTTCAACTAAGATAATATCCTTATTTTTTTGTTTCTTAAAGATATTCATCCCATACAAATTGTAACGTTTTTTAAAAATTTCTGATTCTGGCGAATTTAGATATTTGGGCATTGCATTATCAATACTTCTACCACCAAAGCCTATTACATTTCCATAATGATTAATTATTGGAAAAATAATTCTATTTCTGTATTTATCGTAATATTTTCCCTTAGGGGATTTTTTGATAAGACCAAGTTTTTCAACATCATCTTTGTCATATCCTTTGTATTCAACATATCTTAGTAAGTCGTCCCAAGAATTTTTGGCAAAACCAAGCATAAATGTATTTACAATTGCAGATGAAAGTGATCTTTTCTTTAGATAATTTATAGCATCTTTATTAGTTAAAAGATTTTTATAATAAAACATCATAATATCTTTGTTGATATCATAAAGAATTTTATTTTTTTCATTGTTGGAAAAATCATCAGTATAGGATAAATTAACCCCAGTTTTTTCAGCTAAATATTTCAAACTTTCCGCATAAGAAAGCCCTTCTTTTTGCATAATAAAAGAAACAACATCCCCTCCTACTCCACATCCAAAGCAGTGAAATAATTGTTTCTTCTCATCTACTGTAAATGAAGGTGTTTTTTCATTATGAAATGGGCATAATCCCTTAAAAGAGGATCCTGATCTTTTTAAATTGGTATATTCGCCTATAATATCAACTATATTAGCTCTAGATTTTATCTCTAAAATAGAATCCTTAGAAATCATCACCATAAAACCACCTCTTGTATGTTAACTATACTAATTAATCAAGCTCTCTTCAATTGCTGTTATTATTAAAACAAATTAACATCTCATTTGTTAGCTAATTATAATTAAAAAATATTTATCAAAAATATAAGAAATTTATAAAATTTTCTATAGAAAATTAGTAGATATAGTAAAAAAATTTTATGCAATAAAGCTCTTCACTTTAAATAAATTTTTAATATTATCAATTATCAATGATTATTTTTCAGTTAAATATATTTTTATACTTTAATTTTTTAAAATAATATATTATAATATAAGACAACAAAAAGAATACGTATTGTCCCTAGGAGAAACTAATGAATTCAGAAAATATTAATTTAAAAGAATTAGAAAAAGATAATAAGCTTTCTGAGCTATCCATAAAAGTTCTTGATGCCCAAAAATATAAAATTAATAAAAATTATTCATCAAGAATTCAGTTCCATCCATTCATCTACTTCTACTACATAGTGGATGGACAGGCAAGACTTGCAATACAAAGTGAATCAATAAAAATTAAAAAAGATGATTTGATAATAATTAATTCAAATATTGGACATACACTTTACGTTGATGCAAATCTTAATAGTTTTGAATTCATGGGTTTTGGTATAGAATCTATCTCTATATCTAAACTAAATTCAAATAATGTAGAATATCCTCAAACCAATTTCTTTAATACTAACTTGGGTGTAAATAATAACGCCAAAGATATTTTCAGGCAAATTTTTAACGAAAAAAATAGCAATAAGGTTTTTGGTAATTCAATGGCAAATGCTTTGGCTGCAATGTTTATAATAAAAATGCTTAGAAAATATGATGATAAAATTACCGTTCACCACGAAAGAAAAATAAATAGGCAGATCGATTATTTAAAACAATATATAGATAACAATTATTCCGACAATATAACACTAGAGGAACTTTCAGCTATGGCCTACATGAATAAATTTCATTTGATTTCAGAATTTAAGCAATCCTATAGGATCACACCAATAGAATATTTGATCCTAAAAAGAATCGAGATTTCAAAGAATTTACTGATATCAACAAACCATTCAATGGAGGAAATTTCTGCCATGGTTGGATTTAATTCTCAAAGTTATTTTAATCAAGTATTTAAGAAAAAATGTGGTCTTACACCATCACAGTTTAGAAAAAAACACAGACTCTAAAACTATATGAAATGAAAAAAATCATTACAATAAAAAATTGCTGGCAAGTATTTTTACTTCCAGCAATTTTTTTAATATTCAGCGCCTTGGCTATAATCTCCAGCTGCATTCCACAATAAGAATTCATTTTGTCCTTGATCGTATAAGGCATCAACTTCTGCTTGTACAGCCTCTGCATCATATTGCATCCAATTTCCATCTCCTATCCAAGTTGCAGTAAAATCTTGTAACCATGGTCTAGAAATAGGTGGATGCTCTAATTCTTTAAGAACTTTTTGTTCTTCTTCTAAATATCTATATACTAAATTATAAGGTTCTAAGTCAGGCTTTTCTATATCAAATGACCAACTTCCCCAGTGAGATGGATAAATCATTGAAGATATTACATCGGTTTGATTTGAAATTTCATCAAAATCTTGACCTATACCCTCAGCACGCCTTACTTGTAAGGCGTAACCAAAAACGTCAACAGAAATTGGAACGTTATACTTTTGGAGTTCTTCACGGGCTCTTTTTACAAAACCCGTAATAGCTGCAACTCTTTTTTCACCTTCAGTCATGTCGTTGGCATCTTCATATTTGCCTCTTGAGTAATCTAAGGTATCTGAAAAAGTCTCAAATCCTTCAGCAAATCTCACATAGTCAAATTGTATCTCATCAAAACCTGCCTTTGCAGCAAGTTTTGCAATTTTTAAATCATAATCACAAACTTCTTTTAAAAATGGATTCATGAAAGCTTCACCACGATTATTCTTCCACAAGTTTCCATCTTTAAGGGTAAAGCCCCATTCTGGGTATTTTTCAGTAATAACTCCATCTTTGAAAGTTGTGATTCTCCCAATTACATAAATTCCTCGATCGTGAAAATCTTTAAGCATATTTTTATAATCTACAGAATCAGATTTTGAATGTAATACATCCTCATCATCTGTGTCAAAATTCATTGTAACGTTACCCCAGTCATCCTTAACGTCTACAACAACCGCATTTAATTTTGTTGTCTCAATAAGATTAATTAGTCTATTGTAAATTTCAGGATTAGTAATTGCTGTTGTGTTTAGATAAAGGCCTTTAACTCCATCTTTTGGATAGTATTTAGATTTTTTCTCTTCAAGAGATAATAATCTTGAAGTATCATAATCCATGTTATAATCATCTGGAGTTACACCAACTTCGTATGGTTTGCCTTCTTCTTTTTCTATAGCTTCGTTTATAAGTCCTTTTTCAGAATTATTATCCAAAGCCTTTTCATCCTCTGAATCTTTCTCTAAAGAATCATCAGTATTTGTGGTTTTTTCTTTACTTGTATCTTTTTCTAAAACCTCATTTGTAATTTGACTATCAGATGAATCTTTAGAAATATTTTTTAAGTCTTTAAAATTACAAGAGCTAAGAATCAATACAAATGATAAAAAAAGTGAAAATATCCACATTCTTTTTTTCATATTCGCTCCTTTAAGTAGTAAAGAGCGAGCAAGCTTGCCCGCTCTTTATGATTGAACTTATATTTTTGAATCATCATTAAGATTATTCTAATATATATTTTAAATTTAATTCGAGAAAATCTATGATAGATATTGAATGTGGAAAATCATATAAATTTTTTCTCAATACTCTATCATCTCAAAGCACTTTACTCATTATAAGCTTTAGTTTTTGTAATCGCACTTTCCACCTGGCTTCTTCAGGAGAAATTACGTTTCTACGCTTATCTCAAAAATGTAAAATGCTTCGCATTTTCCGCCCAGTATTGCGGGACTATTTCACTACTTTAGTTACTACTCCAGATGCTACTGTTCTTCCACCTTCTCTTACTGCGAATCTTAGGCCTTCTTCTAGAGCGATTGGTTTTTGTAGGGTGATTTTGAATGTTGCGTTGTCTCCTGGCATTACCATTTCTACGCCTTCTTCTAGTTGGATATCACCTGTTACGTCTGTTGTTCTGAAGAAGAATTGTGGTCTGTATCCACTAAAGAATGGGGTATGACGTCCACCTTCTTCTTTGGTTAGTACGTATACTTGTCCTTCGAATTCTGTGTGTGGGTGTACGCTGCCTGGTTTTGCTAGTACTTGGCCTCTTGAGATTTCGTCTCTTTGTACGCCTCTTAGTAGGATTCCTACGTTGTCTCCACTTTCTGCTTGGGCTAGTGATTTGTGGAACATTTCTACGCCT
>QWCE01004620.1_pt1 | contig 13431 bp, 11 predicted proteins | sample 1972531 | NCBI WGS metagenome assembly QWCE01 (sample SAMN09866716, study PRJNA288562) | Human gut metagenome isolate term4_stool, whole genome shotgun sequencing... | reverse complement strand
GCTGATCCACCTGCAGCGGGTCGGTGTAGCCCAGGATCACCGTCAGCATACTGTTGCCGAGGCCCCATGCCGTCTCATTGAGGATCACGGGGGAGGAGTACTTCACGAACCGCCGGAGCATTTCCCAGCCGGGGCGGAAGAAGGCCCGCCACTGGATGGGCAGGAGCCTGCTGCGGACGGCACAGAAGCTGCACACGGCGAACTCTGCGATGCGGGCCAGCAGGGTAGCCACGGCGGCACCCTGAATACCCAGCGCAGGCAGGCCGCACTTGCCGAAGATCAGCAGGTAGTTCAGCCCCGTGTTCAGCACCGTGGACATGGCGAACAGCTTCATGCCGAAGCCGGCGTCCTCGGCGCTGCGCCGGGCGCTGACATACAGGGACGAGAGCATATTGAACACATAGGAGATGCCGATGAGCTTCAGATACGGCGCACCCAGCACCGACAGCTCATGGTTGTTGGACAGCAGATCCATGATCTCCACCGGCCACAGGTACAGCACCGCCGCCAGCACCACCGTCAGGCCGGTACCCAGCATGGCCGCCACGCCGATGGCACGGCTGATGTGCTCCGTATCCCGCTTGCCCCAGTACTGGCTCACCAAAATGCTCAGGCCGCTCTGCACGCCGAACACGATGGAGATCAGCAGGAACACCGGCACGTTGGCGGTGGTGACGGCGGCCATCTGGGTGTTGCCCAGCCAGCTGACCATCAGCGTGTCCATCAGGCCCAGTGTAAAGGTGATAAGGTTTTGCAGGGCGATGGGGCCGGTCAGACCCCACAGATACCGGTAAAAGCCCGGTTCACGTTTCAGACATTGCAGCATGGTATCCCTCACAGCATGGAAAATCTCGTATTTTTGTGGCGCAGCAGCGCCTCGTACAGGGCGTCGATGTCGCCCTCCGTGGTTTCCGGCCCGAAGCTGAGCCGCAGCACCCCGGCGGCGGTCCTTTTATCCAGCCCCAGAGCGGCATAGCCCCGGCTGGCCTTGCCCCGGTGACAGGCGGAGCCTGCGGACAGGCAGATGCCCTGACTGCCCAGATCGTTGATGACGTTGGCACTGGGATAGCCCACCAGCGACACCGCCAGAATGTGGGGGGCCTCGCCGTCGCCCACCGGCACCACGCCGGGGATGCTCAGCAGCCGCTCCCGGCAGTAGGCCTTGATGCGGGCCATGTGGGCAAGCTTTTCCTCCAGCCCCTCCTGCCGCAGCGCCACGGCCCTGGCAAAGCCCGCTATCTGGGCGGTGGCCTCCGTGCCGGAGCGCAGCCCCTCCTCCTGCCCGCCGCCGGCCAGCAGGGGCCGCAGGTTCCGCAGGTCCGGACGGACGTACAGAGCGCCGATGCCCTTGGGGCCGCCGATCTTATGGGCGGACAGGCTCATCAGATCCACGCCCCACCCCGCCGGAGCGCAGGGGACCTTCAAAAAGCCCTGCACGGCGTCGCAGTGGAGGAGCGCACGGCTCCCCCGCTCCTTCAGCAGCCGGGCGATATCCGCCACGGGGAAGAGACACCCCGTCTCGTTGTTCACCAGCATCACGGACACCAGTACCGTGTCCTCCCGCAGGGCCTCCGCCACCTGTCCGGCGGAGATATGCCCCGTGCGGTCGGGCTTGAGGTAGGTGACCTCATACCCCTCCTGTTCCAGCTGGCGGCAGGGCTCCAGCACGGCGCTGTGCTCCACGGCGGTGGTGATGATGTGCCGCCCCGTGTGGCGGCCCTGCCATGCGGCGGCCCGGATGGCCCAGTTGTCCGACTCCGTGCCGCAGGAGGTGAAGTGCAGGGCCGATGGCTGGCACCCCAGTGCCCCGGCGATGGTGCGGCGTGCCTCCTCCACCAGCTCCTTGGCCTCCCGGCCCAGAGGATACTGGGCGGAGGGATTGCCGAATTGATGGCGCAGCACATCGTACATGGTATCCGCCACAGCCTCCGGCAGGGGCGTGGTGGCGGCGTGGTCCAGATAGATCATAGCGCAGACCTCCCGTTTTTTCAGAAAAACCGGCGCCGGACAGGGGGGAGGGGCAAAGACCCTCTTGCCACCGGCGGCCGGATACCGTATAATGTAGACAAATTCTTATTATATCGGAGAAAACCGCAAAGTGCAAGGAGAATCCCCATGCGAGTTGCTATTTACACCCTCGGCTGCAAGGTCAACCAATACGAGACGCAGGCCATGGAGCAGGAGCTTCAGCGGCGTGGCCACACGCTGGTGGACTTTGAGTCCCCGGCGGACGCCTACATCATCAACACTTGCTCCGTCACCGCCGTCAGCGATAAAAAATCCCGGCAGATGATCCGCAGGGCCAAGAGCCGCAATCCTCAGGCCGTGGTGGCTGCCTGCGGCTGCTATGTGCAGACCCACACCCCGGAGGCTCAGGAGCTGGGCATCGACCTCATCGGCGGCACCGGCGACCGGATGGAGTTTCTGACCCTGCTGGAGCAGGCGGCGGAGGACCACCGCAGCCGTGTGGCGGTGGACGAAGCCCTGCACCGCCGCACCTTCGAGGTGCTGCCCGCCGGGGGCATGGCGGCCCGGACACGGGCCATGCTGAAGGTGGAGGACGGCTGCGTCAACTTCTGCACCTACTGCATCATCCCCTATGCACGGGGGCCGGTGCGGTCCCTGCCGCTGGAGGAGGCGGTGCGCCAGACGGAGCAGCTGCGGCGGGAGGGCTACCGGGAGGTGGTCTTTACCGGCATCGAGATCTCCTCTTGGGGACAGGATTTCAAGGACGGCCGCAGCCTCATCGACCTGCTGGAGGCGGTGTCGCAGGCGGCGGGAGAGATGCGCCTGCGGCTGGGCAGTCTGGAGCCCCGCACCGTGACGGAGGATTTCTGCCGTCGGGCCGCCCGGCTTCCCAACCTCTGCCCCCAGTTCCACCTGTCCATGCAGTCCGGCTGCGACGCCACCCTGCGGCGCATGAATCGCCGGTACGACACCGCCCGGTTCCTCCGGTCTGTGACTCTGCTGCGGCAGTACTTTCCCCGGCCCGCCATCACCACGGATCTGATCTGCGGTTTCCCCGGCGAGACGGAGGAGGAATTTTCCCAGACGCTGGCCTTCCTGCGCCGCTGCGACTTTGCCCAGATGCACATCTTCCCCTATTCCATCCGCCCCGGCACCAAGGCGGCGGAGATGGAGCAGATCCCCGGCCCGGTGAAGGAGGAACGTGCCGCCCGTGCGGCGGCGGTGGCGGCGGAGCTGCACCGTGCCTATCTGCAGGGCTGCGTGGGCCAGACTTATCCCGTGCTCTTTGAGCAGCGCAAGGACGGCTGCGCCGCCGGTCACGCCCCCAACTATATGCCGGTGGAGGTGCAGACACAGGAGGATTACCATAACACCATTCGCCATGTGAAGATCACAGGTGTAGTAAACGATATCCTGATGGGAGAGGTGACATAACATGGAACACTTTTTTGCCTATACGTCCCGGATGCGGTTCATCTCCCGCTGGGCGCTGATGCGCAACAGCCAGCCGGAGAACATTCAGGAGCACAGCCATCAGGTGGCAGTGCTGGCCCATGCGCTGGCGGTGATCCGCAACCGCTGCTTCGGCGGCCGGGTGGACCCCGGTACGGTGGCGGTGGCGGCCCTGTACCACGACGCCAGCGAGATCCTCACCGGGGATCTGCCCACCCCCATCAAGTACTACAATCCCGCCATCCGGGATGCCTACAAGCAGGTGGAGCACATCGCCTGCGGCAAGCTGGTAGGGATGCTGCCGCCGGAGCTGCAGCCGGACTTTGCCGAGGCCCTGACCCCCACAGACCCGGAGGTGGAGGAGTTGGTGAAGGCGGCGGACAAGCTGTCCGCCCACATCAAATGTCTGGAGGAGCTGAAGGCCGGGAATCTGGAGTTCCGCCGGGCGGCGGAGCAGACAGAGCAGGCGTTGGGCGATTTCCATCTGCCGGAGCTGACCTATTTCCGGGAGCATTTCCTCCCCAGCTTCCGGCTGACGCTGGATGAGATGGAGTAAAATCAAGCGCAGGGGAGACGGCTCGTCTCCCCTGCGCTTGATTCGTTATGAGCCTTGTTCGCCTTGCGTTCTGCGCATGGCGGCAGGCTTTTCGCAACTGTGTCCTCCGACCACCCCACAGCGATCTTCTGCCGTGGCATGGCATCACCCATGCTGCGGCACCGACCATATGATATCCCGCCGAAGACATACAGACCTTCCCTGCAAAAAGAAAAGCAGGCGGAAAGCCACGCTTCCCGCCTGTCAAGGACACACGATCATTATTTGCCAGCGGCCACGGACTTGACCTGCTTGACCTCACGGCCATTGTAGGTACCGCACTCCGGGCACATTCTGTGAGGCAGATGCAGCGCACCGCACTTGGTGCAGGCCACCAGACCGGGAGTCGCCAGCTTCCACACGGAGCTGCGTCTCTTGTTGCGTCTTTGCTTGGATACTTTTCCCTTGGGTACTGCCATGTTGACACCTCCTTGGTCTTAACTGCCTGAGCAGTAATTGATAGTATAGAGAAGCGCTCTACTCCTTCTCCTGCAGGAGACTGGCCAGCTTGGCAAGCCTCGGATCCACCTGCTTTTTACAGCGGCAGGGCTCCCGGTTGAGGTTCACGCCGCAGCCGGGGCAAAGACCCTTACAGTCCTCGGAGCAAAGAGTTTTCGTGTCCATGTCGAGAATGAACGCATCTCTGGCCAATTCCGCCAGATCCACCTCGTCGTGCTCAAGCAGGATGATCTCGTCGCTGTCCTCCTCCTGCTTCTCCTCGGCCAGAACGCACGAGTAAGAAACGGACTTGGGCGCATCGAATTCCTCCATGCACCGGTCACACACGCAGTGCAGCGTCGTATGCATCTCCAGCTGGCACAGCAGAACCCCGGCCTGATTCCGAATACGGCCTTCCACAGTGACCGGACGGATAATGGGCGCAGCGCCGCCGAAATCCAGCTGAGACAGATCCATCTCAAACCGGACCTCCTGACTGGCGTCGGGGGTATGCAGCAGTCGGTTTACATTCAATCGCATAGTACACCTCTTAATGACACGAATAGTATTATAGAGGATTGCATCCTGCTTGTCAAACATTTTCTGCGAAATATTTTGACAATTTCCAAAAATCAGGTACAATAGCCTTAAACAGCATCCATCAAAGGAGGAAACACGCCATGCGGGAGCTGACCATCGGGAAAAATGACGCCGGACAGCGGGTGGATCGCTTCGTCTCCAAGGCTCTGCCGCTGCTGCCGCCGGCCCTGCTGCAAAAGTATATCCGCCTCAAGCGCATCAAGGTCAACGGAGGCCGGGCCCAGCGGGATCAGCGTCTGCGGGAGGGGGACGTGCTGCAATTATACATCAACGACGAGTTCTTCGACAAGCCCAGGGAGGATAATCTGTTCCTCACCCTGTTCCGCCCCAGCCTGGATATCGTCTATGAGGACGAGAATCTGATGCTGCTGAACAAGCGCCCCGGTCTGGTGGTTCACGCCGACGAGACGGAGAAGGTCAACACCCTCATCAACCACATTCAGGCATACCTCTACCAGAAGCGGGAGTGGAACCCCCGGTGGGAGAACGCCTTCACCCCGGCGCTGTGCAACCGCATCGACCGCAACACCGGCGGCATCGTCATCGCCGCCAAAAACGCCGAGACCCTGCGGATCATCAACCAGAAGATCCGGGATCGTGAGATCGACAAGCGCTACCTCTGCATCACCGTGGGTGCGCCACGGCCCCCGCAGGGGGAGGTATCCTGCTTCCTGCTGAAGGACGAAAAGAAAAAGCAGGTGGCCGTATACCACAGGCCCGTTCCCGGCGGCAAGACCGCCGTTACCCGCTACCGGACGCTGGAGACCCGTGGGGAGCTGTCCCTGCTGGAGGTGGAGCTGCTGACGGGCCGCACCCACCAGATCAGGGCCACCATGGCGGACTTGGGCTGCCCCCTGCTGGGGGACGGCAAGTACGGCGACGGGCAGGTGAACCGCCGCTACGGCGAGACCCGGCAGGCCCTGTATTCCTACCGACTGACCTTCGACTTCCCCACGGACGCCGGTCTGCTGAATTACCTCCGGGGCCGCAGCTTTCAGGTGGAGAGCGTCCCCTTCCGGGAGAAATACTTCGGCTGACCGCCACCCCGGCTGCCCGGTGCAGCCGGGGCTTTTTTCTGCCATTCCCCGGAAATCTCCGGCAAAAACGAGTAAAATTCTCCACTGTGCAGAATTTTCCTTAAACAGGGAAAAATATTCATTGACATTTCTTCGCTTTTTATATATATTGAATCTGCCAAATTTCAACGAGAGATATCAGGCCTATCCGCAAGGCCTCCCTTTGAACAGAGAAAAGAGGTAGATATTATTTAACGAACGGGGGAGGATAAATGTCCAAAGAGTTGATTCGCCTGCGGGACCTCTGCATGGCGTTTGACGACGAGCTGGTTCTCGATCACATCAATCTGTATATCAACGATTCCGAATTCCTCACACTGCTTGGCCCCAGCGGCTGTGGCAAGACCACGACGCTGCGGATCATTGGCGGCTTCACGACGCCCACGTCGGGAGACGTCACCTTTGACGGTGTGAGGATCAATGACGTTCCGCCGCATAAGCGGCAGATCAACACTGTCTTCCAGAAGTACGCCCTGTTTCCCCATCTGGATGTCTTTGAAAACATCGCCTTTGGCTTGCGGATCGCCAAGGTGCCTGCCGACGAGATCGAGCAGCGGGTGACAGAGATGCTGGGCGTGGTGAGCCTGAAGGGCTTTGAGCACCGGAGGATCCATCAGCTCTCCGGCGGTCAGCAGCAGCGTGTGGCCATTGCCCGTGCGCTGGTGAACCGGCCCAAGGTGCTGCTGTTGGACGAGCCGCTGGGTGCCTTGGACCTGCGCCTGCGGAAGGATATGCAGATCGAGCTGAAACGGATCCAGCAGCAGATGGGCATTACCTTTGTCTACGTTACTCACGATCAGGAGGAGGCCCTGACCATGTCCGACACCGTGGTGGTGATGGACAAGGGCCGTATCCAGCAGATCGGCACCCCGGAGGATATCTACAACGAGCCGAAGAACGCCTTCGTGGCGGATTTTATCGGTGAGAGCAATATTTTGAACGGCGTCATGGTCCGGGACAAGGTAGTGAAGATGTACGGCCGGGAGTTCCCCTGCGTGGACGGCGGCTTCGCACCCAACGAGCCGGTGGACGTGGTCATCCGTCCGGAGGACATCGACATCGTCCCCGTGGAACAGGGACAGCTGGTAGGCACCGTCACCAGCGTCACCTTCAAGGGGATGCAGTACGATATCATTGTGGACTTCCGGGGCTTCAAGTGGCTCATTCAAACCACGGATCACTCCCCGGAGGGCGCCCGCATCGGCGTGAAGATCGATCCCGACGGCTTCCACATCATGAAAAAGAGCGAATACTCCGGCCAGTTCGGAGATTACAGCTCCTACTCCGAGGAGTATGAGGAGCTGGCGGACGCCTCTCTGGAGACGGACGAGGAGGAGAGCGGGGATGAAGAATAAGCTCTCCCGGTTCGCCGTACCCTACGAGGTGTGGATGGCGATCTTCGTGGTGGCCCCCATTGTCATTATGGTGGCCTATGCCTTTTCCTCCGCCGACGGCGGCTTTACGCTGGATAACTTCGTGCAGATGGGGGGCTATACGGAGGTGTTCCTCCGGTCCTTCAAGCTGGCCATCATCGCCACGGTGATCTGTCTGCTGATCGGCTACCCGGTGTCCTATCTCATGAGCCGGGAGGGTGCCTCCTTTCAGCGGACGGCCATGGTGCTCATTATGCTGCCCATGTGGATGAACTTCCTGCTGCGGACCTATTCGTGGATGACCATTCTGGAAAACAACGGCCTTTTGAACCAGCTGTTCCAGAAGGTCGGCCTCATCAGCCTCTATAATCACATCTTCGGCACCAACTTGGAGTATTTCTCCATGATGAATACCCAGGGGGCTGTGGTGCTGGGCATGGTGTATAACTATCTGCCCTTCATGATCCTGCCCATCTATTCCGTCATCATCAAGCTGGATCACTCCCTGCTGGAGGCCGCCCGTGATCTGGGGGCCGGCAGCCTGACGGTGTTCCGCCGGGTGATCCTGCCCCTGTCCCTGCCGGGCGTGGTGTCGGGCATCACCATGGTGTTCGTGCCGTCGGTGTCCACCTTCGCCATCAGCCGGATGCTGGGCGGCGGCACGGAGCTGCTGCTGGGCGACCTCATTGAGCGGCAGTTTCTGGGGGGGGCCTACAACCCCCAGCTGGGCGCCGCCATTTCGCTGGTGATGATGATTATTGTGCTGGTGTGTATGCTGGTGATGAATCGCTTCGGTGAGGGCGAGGAACAGGCGGTGAAGCTATGAGCCGCACCCAGAATCGCTTTGGCGACCGGCTGCTGATGGCGCTGGTGTTCCTGTTTCTCTATGCCCCCATCATCATCCTGATCGTCTTTTCCTTCAACGCCGGCACCAGCTCCAGCGTGTGGAAGGGCTTCTCCCTGAAGTGGTACGAGTCCCTTCTCTCCAACCGGCTCATTATGAACAGCGTCTATACCACGCTGCTGGTGTCGCTGCTGTCCACCATCGTGGCGTCCATCGCCGGCACCTTCGCCGCCATCGGCCTGTACGCCATGAGCCGCCGCCGTCGTGCGGCGGTGAACGCCGTCAACAACATCCCCATGATGAATGCGGATATCGTCACCGGCGTCAGCCTGTGCCTGCTGTTCGTGGTGTTCTTCAACGGCTGGGGCGCCTTCGCCGGGTGGATGAATTCGTGGCAGTCGCTGGTGGTGCTGCCGGAGCGCCTGACCATGGGCTTCGGCACGCTGCTGCTGGCCCATATCTGCTTCAATATCCCCTATGTGATCCTGTCCGTGGGACCCAAGCTGCGCCAGATGGACCGCAACCTCATCGATGCGGCGCAGGACTTGGGCTGCACGTGGATGCAGGCTTTCTGGCGTGTGGTGATCCCGGAGATCAGGCCCGGCATCGTCTCCGGCGCTCTGACGGCCTTCACCATGTCTGTGGATGACTTCATCATCAGCTACTTCACCGCCGGTACCAGCTCCTCCACGCTGGCCATGACCATTTACGGCATGACCAAGAAGCGGGTCAGCCCGGAGATCAACGCCATCTCCACCCTGCTGTTCGTGACGGTGCTGGTGCTGCTGGCCGTCGTGAACCTGCGGGAGAGCCGTGCCGACCACCGCCTGAAGGCGGAGCACCACACCGCCCCAGCGGCTCCCCACCCCAACCGCAGCAAGATCCATAAGACCCTGCGCCGTGTGGGGGCGGGACTGGCAGCCTGCGTGCTGGTGGTGACGCTGATCGTCACCGGCCGCTCCGCCCGATCCGACCGGGTGGTGAACGTGTGCTCCTGGGGCGAGTATATCGACGAGAGCCTCATCACCCTGTTTGAGGAGGAGACCGGCATCCGGGTCAACTACCAGACGGCGGAGAGCAACGAGGCCCTGTACTCCCTCATCAAAATGGGAGGCGCCGACTTCGATGTCATCGTCCCCTCGGACTATATGATCGCCCGGCTCATTGACGAGGATATGCTGGCGGAGCTGGATTACAGCCACATCCCCAACTTTGACCTCATTGCCGATACCTATAAGAACCTCAGCTACGACCCGGAGAACCGGTACACCGTCCCCTACACCTGGGGTACGCTGGGCATCATCTACAACACCACCATGGTCTCTCAGCCCATCACCAGCTGGAGCGCCATGTTCGACCCCCAGTACGCCGGACAGGTGCTGATGATCAACAACTCCCGTGACGCTCTGGCGGCGGCCCTGCTGTATCTGGGATACAGCATCAATACTACCGACGAGAGCCAGCTGGAGGAGGCCTTTGCCCTGCTGAAGCAGGCCAAGGACAGCGGCGTGTATCAGGCCTTCGTCATGGACGAGGTGTTCCAGAAGATGGAGGGCGGCAATGCCGCCGTGGCGATGTATTACGCCGGCGACTACCTGACCATGCTGGAGAATAACGAGGACCTGGCCTTCGTCATCCCGGAGGAGGGCAGCAACTGGTTCGTGGATGCCATGTGCGTCCTGAAGAGCAGCCAGCATATGTCCGAGGCGGAGGAGTGGATCAACTTCATCGCCTCTACAAAGGCCAATCTGGCCAACATGGACTACATCTGGTACGCCTCCCCCAACGGCGAGGCGCTGGAGCAGTACCCGGCCTACTATGAGGAGGTCAACGAGGAGCCGCTGGACCCGGAGATCTACGAGGTCATGGCCCCCTCGGAGGAGGTGCTCCGCCGCTGCGAGATCTATGAGAATCTCCCCACGGAGACGCTGCGTCTGTATGACCGCCTCTGGACCCGGCTGGGTGTGTAGGGGGAATGGAAGCTGCCGATGTAAAATATCGGTTCAGACGGATTGACGTAAAATCGAATCAGCCCCCCGGTCGGATGGACATCCGGCCGGGGGGCTTTGCCGGTCGTGACGGAGAGCATCCAATTTGGGAAAAACGCTTGTCAGTCCGGGAAAAATCCGGTATAATAATGCGTCAGGAAAGCGTCAGATATCTGTCCACTGGACAGAGAAATGTCAAGCTGACGGAAGAATTACAGAACGGAGTGGAAGAATATGAAAGCCATCGTGACCGTGGTAGGAAAAGATCAGGTGGGCATCATTGCCGGTGTGTGCGGCACACTGGCCCAGCATGGGGTCAACGTGCTGGAGATCAGCCAGACCATCATGGAGGGGTGCTTTACCATGATGATGGTGGTGGATCTGGCAGGGTGCCAGGGTTCCTTCGAGCAGCTGCGGACCGACATCACCGCCTACGGCGAGGCCCGTGACCTGTCTCTGCGTATCCAGCGGGAGGACATCTTCGACGCAATGCACAAGCTGTAAGAGGGGGAGCCATGCTGAGTATACATCACATTTTTGATACCATCGACATGATCGATAAGCGCCATCTGGATATCCGCACCATCACCATGGGTATCTCCCTGCTGGACTGCGTCAGTGAGGATCCCAAGCGCTGCTGCGAGAAAATCTATGACAAGATCTGCCGCCGGGCGCAGCATCTGGTGCGGACAGGCGAGGAGATCCAGGGGGAGTTCGGTATTCCCATCGTCAACAAGCGCATCTCCGTGACCCCCATGGCGCTGGTGGCCGGCGGCTGCGACACGGAGGACTACGTTCCCTTTGCCCACGCTATGGACCGGGCCGCCAAGACCTGCGGCGTGGACTTCATCGGCGGCTACTCGGCGCTGGTGCAGAAGGGCTTTGCCCACGGCGACGAGCTGCTGCTGCGGGCCATTCCACAGGCACTGGCGGAGACGGATATCGTCTGCTCCAGCGTCAATGTGGGCTCCACCAAGGCGGGCATCAACATGGACGCCGTGGCCCGCATGGGGCGCATCATCAAGGAGACGGCCCATCTGACCCGTGACACCGACGGGCTGGGCTGCGCCAAGCTGGTGGTGTTCTGCAACGCCGTGGAGGATAACCCCTTTATGGCCGGGGCCTTCCATGGGGTGGGTGAGGCCGACAGCGTCATCAATGTGGGCGTCTCCGGCCCCGGCGTGGTACACCACGCCTTGCGGTCCTGCAAGGACCAGCCCTTTGACGTGGTGGCGGAGACCATCAAAAAGACGGCTTTCCAGATCACCCGTGTGGGCCAGATGGTGGCCACCGAGGCCTCCCGGCGGCTGGATACTCCCTTCGGCATCGTAGACCTGTCGCTGGCGCCCACCCCCGCCATCGGAGACAGCGTGGCCCGGATCCTGGAGGAGATGGGGCTGTCCGTCTGCGGCACCCACGGCACCACGGCGGCGCTGGCGCTGCTGAACGACGCCGTGAAGAAGGGCGGCGTCATGGCGTCCTCTCATGTGGGCGGACTGTCCGGCGCCTTTATCCCGGTGTCGGAGGACGAGGGCATGATCGCCGCCGCTCTGGACGGTACCCTGACGCTGGATAAGCTGGAGGCCATGACCTGCGTATGCTCCGTGGGGCTGGATATGATCGCCGTGCCCGGCAGCACCACCGCCGAGACCATCTCCGCCATCATCGCTGACGAGGCGGCGGTGGGCATGGTCAACAGCAAGACCACCGCTGTCCGCATCATCCCCGTGGAGGGGAAGGATGTGGGTGACATGGTGGAACTGGGCGGCCTGTTGGGTTCTGCGCCGGTGATGCCGGTCCATGAAGCCGCCAGCACAGATTTCATCGCCCGTGGCGGCCGCATCCCCGCTCCGCTGCAGAGCCTGAAGAACTGAGAAGCGGCAGATTGCCGTGAAAAAGGAGCCTTGCGTGCGCCACCATGTGGCGCTGCCGGTAGTCGAAATCATAAGAAAATGTAAAAAGCCAGTCAGAGATTTGTGACGGGCGGATAACGAAGTTTTTATGCAGGATACGGTGCAGCCTCTGAAAAGGGGCTGCACCGTGTTCTGCTCTATGCAGAAAATTTGAACTGCTGCGGGTTTTGGCGGATCTCCTCTACACGGTCAAACAGTTCCTCGGAGATGATCGGCTCCTGCATATTCGGAATGATTTGCTGCTCCTCTGCGGGGTTGTAGATCTTCTTGTGAACTTTGAAGCTGACCGTTGCACTTTTGAAGTTTACAGCGCACCCGGTGTACTGCCTATTTTCAAGAATGTGCTTTACAGCTTCGTCTGCCCATAGATACGGATTCGCCGGGATTGGGTTGCGGGTGGCCCTGCCTGCGCTGGCATAATATGCCGTAGGGGTGAGAATTTACAAGCCGTTCATAGGTGGACAACCACCCGTGAACGGCTTGTATGCAAACTAAACCCATAAGGGATCCAAGCAAATTCATCTTGCCCTGCGAAGTTCTGTCGAATGCAGATAATCTGAGAATACGAACATGGCTCACACGCAGTTTTCGACTCCGAATATCAGTCCGTATCTATATGAGGACGGAAATTGCAGTGGCTTTTGAAAAGAAGATTGCTTTTTTCTGCCCAAAGCGCTATAATCGGCATATACCGAAAATGAGGGGGCGTATCCATGCCAAGACCGCCACGGTGCCGCCGGATTTGTGGCGCACCACAAGTTGATACCTTCTGCCCCAACGGGTGCGAGAATACCGAGCCGATCCTGCTGACGCTGGACGAGTACGAGGTCATTCGGCTGGTTGACTTGGAGCAGCAAACCCACGAGCAGTGTGCCGCGCAGATGGACATTTCCCGCTCCACCGTGCAGGAGATTTACGAAAGCGCACGACGCAAGAACGCAGCGTGTCTTGTCCACGGGAAACCGCTGCACATCACCGGGGGAAACTACCGTATCTGCGGAGGACAGGAGGCAGCCCGCTGCGGCCGCTGCTGCCGGATGCAGAGAGGCAACACGGAAAAATCCAATAAAAATTGCAAAGGAGAATCCATTATGAAAATTGCAGTTGCCTATGAAAACGGTCAAATCTTTCAGCATTTCGGTCACACCGAGCAGTTCAAGCTTTATGAAGCTGTGGACGGCAAA
>QWCE01007589.1_pt1 | contig 13432 bp, 15 predicted proteins | sample 1972531 | NCBI WGS metagenome assembly QWCE01 (sample SAMN09866716, study PRJNA288562) | Human gut metagenome isolate term4_stool, whole genome shotgun sequencing... | reverse complement strand
ATTTATATAAATATTAATTTTGAAAAGATAGGGGAATAATATGAAAAGAAAACTTAGTTTTAATCAAACTTTATTAGTTGGTTCTTTGTTGTTTGGCTTGTATTTTGGAGCTGGAAATTTAATTTTTCCAATTGAGCTTGGTCAAAATTCTGGAACTAATCTTTATAAAGTTGTTTTGGGATTTATAATTAGTGGCGTTGGACTTCCAATTTTGGGAGTTGTTGCTAGTGCTATTTCAAAAAATGATAGTTTGTTTGAAATGGGAAAGACTGTAAGTGATAAATTTGCATATTTTTTTACAACAGCTTTGTATTTAACTATTGGACCATTTTTTGCAATTCCAAGAACGTCAACGGTAGCTTTTGAAGTTGGAATTGCTCCAAATATTTCTGAAGATAAAATAAAATTATTTTTATTTATTTTTTCATTAATATTTTTCCTTGCTGTCTTAGCTTTTGCATTAAAACCTGGCAAAGTTATGGATAATATAGGAAAAATTTTGACGCCAACTTTTTTGATTTTATTGTCAGTTTTGGTTATTTTTGCAATTATAAAACCAATGGGAGATTTGGCAAAAAATCAACCTACTGAAATTTACCAAAAAAATCCATTATTTACAGGAATTCTTGATGGATATAATACAATGGATGCTCTTGCAAGCCTTGCTTTTGCAATTATAATTATTTCAAGTATTAGAAAACTTGGAGTAAAAGATTCAAATCAAATTGCAAAAGAAACTTTAAAAAGCGGATTAATTTGTTTGATTGCTATGAGTGCAGTTTATATTTCGCTTGCTTTTATGTCATCATCTTCTGTAAATATAATGAAATTAGGCAATAATGGTGGAAGAATTTTATCAAATATTTCATTTTATTATTTGGGAAATTTCGGCAAGATTTTATTAGCTGCAATAGTAATAGTAGCTTGTTTAAAAACTGCTATTGGACTAATCATTGCCTGCTCTGAAATTTTTATACAAATGTATCCAAATACACTTTCATACAAAGCTTATGCTGTAGTCTTTACCTTAATTTCATTTTTGATAGCAAATTTAGGACTTCAAAAAATAATTAGCTTGTCAATACCAGTTTTGATGTATTTGTATCCGCTTGCAATAGTTTTAATATTTTTATCATTGGCATATCCAATAATTGGCAAAAATAAGAGAATATTTTCTTTTACTATTTTCTTTACAGCTATATTTTCAATTTTTGATTTGCTTAAAGCTTTGCCAAAAAATATTTCAAGTACGGATTCTATAAGTAGAATTGTAGATTTTGCAAAAAATTATTTACCAGCATTTGAACTAGGATTTGGCTGGTTGATTCCAGCAGTATTTGGAATTATTTTAGGATTATTAATAAGTATTATAAAAAAAGAAAAGATAAAAGAAATAAATTTGTAAAAATTATAAAAAAATTTTACCTTTTTATTAAAATATGATATTATATTTATCAATGGGGGTGAAGTATGGACTGTGTATTTTGTAAGATTGCTGACGGAGAAATTCCATCAGATATAATCTATGAAGATCAAAAAGTAATTGCATTTAATGATCTAGATCCACAAGCACCTATCCATTTTCTTGTTATACCAAAAAAACACATAGAAAGTTTGGCTAAATTAGATGAAGAAGATAAGGATATAATTTCTCATATCTTTATGGTTATTAAAAAAATAACACAAGATCTAAACGTAGCAGAAGATGGCTACAGAATAGTCAACAATACAGGAGAAGATGGAGGACAAAGTGTTAAGCACATGCACTTTCATGTTTTAGCACAAAGATCCTTACAATGGCCACCAGGTTGATTTCAAACTTAATTGTGTGATACGAGAGGGGGGATAGAGATGACAGAGATCAAAGTTGGAGAAAACGAATCAATAGATAGTGCAATTAAAAGATTCAAAAGACAATGCGCAAGATCCGGTGTTCTAACAGAATATAGAAAAAGAGAACACTACGAAAAGCCAAGCCTTAAGAGAAAAAAGAAATCTGAGGCAGCAAAGAGAAAAAAAAGAAGAAAATAGTAATTTAAGGCCCGTTTGGGTCTTTTTTTATTGCGTGTAATTTTTATTTTAATATAATATGAATTTATTAAGTTGAAAGCTTATAATGATTTTATATAAAAATTTTTTATTTTTATATTGTGTTTTACCAATTAAAGTGCTATAATATTAAAAAAATTAATGCTTTTTGAGAGGTTAATTATGCTCATGGCGAATTTATGTAAAATAAGAAAATTTAAAGTAAATTATTTTATCCGAAATTTTGAGGATATTTTTTAGGGTGCCTTTTTGCGATTTTTGCAGGAGGTGCTTTTTTTATATTTAAAATTGGATATTAATTTTTTAGTGTATAATATTATCTTAATTTATTTTGACCGATTTTTATTTTATATAATAATATAAAAAAACTTGAAATCTAAGGGGAAATTTATTTTTAGGAGTTTTGCTTTTTATCTTGGAACATTTATTTCAAAAAATTATTAAAGGAGAAAATTATGAAAAAAATTTATGCTAGCCAAATTTTAGTGATTGTATTTGGCGTTCTTGTTTGTATTTCCACTGTAATTCCTGCAGCAGAATTTTTGGGTCAAGAAATAAATCTATTAAAACCTGATGATAGCTTTGGCTCTGGAATTATTTTGATTGTTCTATCTCTTTTGGCAATTCTTTCATGTTTATTGAAGAAAAAAATTCTTACTATTGTATTTTCTGTTTTAAATTTAGCTATAGCTATTTTTCAATATCAATCATTTGAACAATATATGGAATTTGCCACAACGGGTTTGTATCTTATGATTATTGCAAGCGTACTTCTTTTTGCTGGTTCCATTTTTATGGCTATACAAGTTCCTAAAAAAAATAAGCAAGAAATTAAATGAAAAATATTTATTTCCCCTTAGATTAAATAGCTTATTAAAATTTAAAAATTAATAAAATTCTTTTTTGTTTATTTTTATTAAATCAAGAATCTTTTAAGGATCATTTTCTTTTAAAGATTCTTGCTTTTATTTTAAAATTTTCAATTAAATTTAGATTTACAATTTAAGCTTAATTGTGTTGACTATATTAAGTATTTTTTGTATATTTATAGTATAAAAATTTGAGGAGATATTATGAAATCAAAAAGTGTATTTAAATCTGTATGTGTGTTTGTCGGATTAGGATTTTTATTAACTATTGTTTGGCTTATGATTTTTTCTATGACAATTACTCCAGAGGATGCTGAGATGACAGTAGAGCCTTTTAGTGGTGCAAGTGTAATTTTTGGATTTGCGTGTGCTCTTATTGCAAATTTCATTTATCAATATAACAGCGCTAAGTCTTTGGAGCAAAGAATTTATAGTAATACAAGCAGTCTTGAATCTATAAAAATTAGAAATCGTGATTTAATTGACAAGGCAAATCGTTTGATAGATAAACATCAAAAAGATGAAAAAGAATCTTATATTGATATTGCAAAAGCAAGTTATACAAAAAAAGAAGAACGTCACGAAAAAAATACTAAAGATCGTTTGAAAACTTATAGCGATGAAGATGTGCTTGTAACAAGTTCACAAGAGTTTGGAAAATTTATTAATGATTTTCCAGAACTTAGCAATAATCAAAATGTAAAAATTTTATTAGATGAAATTATTAATAGTGAAAATTATTTATCTAATAGCAAAATTGAACTAAATAGGTGCATTGAATCTTACAATAGCTTAATTCATCAATTTCCTTTGGCTTTATTGCGTAAACCATTAAAATTTACAGATAAAGAATTTTATCGTGAAGAAGTTCAAATAACAGATGAAATGCTAGGAATTTAATTTTATAATTTAATAGGCAATAATTAATTCTTCTATTTTTATAGGAGAATTTTTTATTTTGAATTTATATTTTATAAAAAAACGCTAAAAATTTGACACTAATTTACAAATGGGCTAGCATAAAATTAGAAGTACATATTTATTGGGGGAACTATGAGAAAAAAGAAGAAAAATATTCCTAGTTTTGCCTTGGCTATTATAATTCTATTTGTTTTAATTTTTATTATTAAATTATCTAAGTCAGACAAAAAACCAGAAAAAATCAATCCTCATCCTGCAAAAAATAGCATGATTGGATTTAAATCTGATAAGTATTTAAATGATATAGAAAAATTATATGATTCAAATGTTACTTTTGCTGATGAAATGGAAAAAGATTATTCTAATGAATTTAAAAACAAAAGAGTGACTGATGATTATCTTTATACAAAAATTGAAAAAATAATTGATGAAGAAACTGAAGATTTAAAGGGCGATTGGCAAGTTGCTGTTGATACAATTAGTGGAAAATCTAATATATCTATTGAGAAAAAATCTTCTGACGAAAATGATGCACAAGTTGCGGCATCAACAATTAAAATTTTTATCGCACTTGAAACTTACAGGCAAGTTGAAGAAGGAATTTTGGATGAAAAAGATGTGGAAGATGATATTTATTTAATGTTAAGAGATTCAAATAATGAAGCTACAGATAGGCTAATAGATAAAATTGGCGATAATGATATGAAGACTGCATGTTTAAATGTAGGAAGAATGATAAATAAAGTAACTGGAAAAAATAGATGTGCCTTATATACAAAAATGCATGGAAGAGGCAAAGCCAATCTTGTAAATGCAAAAGACCTCAACAAGGCATTGATTGTAATTTATGATGGAGAAATTATTAGCCGTGAGCATTGTGATATAGCAATGAAGGCAATGTCTGAAAATACTACAACATCAAAAATAAAATTATTGGCTGATTTGCCAAAAAAAGCTAAGGGATTAAATAAATCGGGAGAATATCCAGATGGTGGAATAGAAAATGATATAGCTATAATAGATGTTGGCGATAGTGTTTTTGCAATTTCATTTTTGAGTGATTTTGATGAGCCAGTAAGTCATGGAGGCAGTCCACAATTTGAATCAATGCATAATTTAGGAAGACGAATTTCTAATGCATTTATAGCATTTGATAAGGATAATTAAAAAATTTAATATAAAAATTAGCCAAAAGAAAAAATCTTTTGGCTTTTTTTGAGAAATTAAAAGTTTATTTTATTAATTGATAAAAAACAATAGACTAAAAATAAAAATTATTATATGATAGTAGCTAGAAAATTTAGGAGTAGTAATTAATAATTTTATGGATGAATTTTTTAGAAGAAAAGAAGATGGTTTTGTCTTTGATTCATATAGTTTTTTGCATTTAATTTTATTTGCCTTTATGGTAATTGTAGCAATTTTATTATATAAATACAGAAGAAAAATCAAAGAAAATAAAAAAATATATAAATATGTAAGGCTTATTTTTATTTTTTTGCTGGCATTTCAGCAGATAAGTTTTTTATATTTTATTTGTTTTGTAAGAAAAGATACAATAAATGAAGCCTTGCCCTTATACACTTGTAGGATAAGTATTTATAGTGGATTTTTTGCACTTATATTTAATTCAAATAATTTAAAAATTCTTACAATTTTTTGGGGACTAATAGGTGGAATTATTGGCTTGATTTTTCCAGATTTAATGCCATATTCATGGCCTCATATTATGTATGTAAATTTCTTTTTGACACATTTTTTAGTATTTTGGGTTTCGCTATTTTTCCTAATAGTCGACAAAATTAAAATAAAAAAAGAAAATTTGAAATTTTTATTTATATTTGTAAATGTATTTTTGCTAATAACTGAAATAATAAATTTGAAATTTAATTTAAATTATGCTTATCTTTCTTATAGCCCAGTTTTTACAAATTTATTAAATAAACTACCGGCTGTAATTTATTTTTTATTGGCTGCAATTTTATATAATTTTTCTATCTATTTAAATTTTTATATATTTAAAAAATTAAAACTAATCGAAGTCAACTGATATTATTTTGCAAAATTTTAGCAAAATAATATCAATTGGCTTTTATTTTTTTATCAAAAAGTGTAATATAATATTAGATGTAAGTTTTTGTAATATAATGCAAAGGTTTTTATAATTAAATGGAGGTATTATGAAAGAGTATGGAGTTTTTGATATAATTGGACCAATTATGATAGGACCTTCGTCTTCTCATACAGCAGGAGCTGCAAGAATTGGACAAGTTGCTATATCAATTGTAAAAGACGGTTTTACTAGGGTAGATTTTCATCTTCACGGATCATTTGCTCAAACTTATAAGGGGCATGGAACTGACAAGGCACTTCTTGCTGGAGTTTTAGGTTTTAGACCAAATGATAAAAGACTTAGAGATTCATTTAAAATTGCCGACGATGAAGGACTTGAATATCATTTTATAAAAGATGATTTGGGACCAGTTCATCCAAATACTGCAAAAATTGTTTTTTATTATCCAGATGGAACAACATCATCAGTTACAGGCTCATCAATTGGTGGTGGAAATATAGAAATAATTGAAATTAATGATGTGTCAATTTCATATAATGGAAAATTCCCAACAATTATTTTAAGATATAAAGAACAAAAAGGCGTAATTTATGAAGTAAGTAAGCTTTTAGCAACTAATGATTACAATATTGAAAGTATGAAAACAGTAAAAGCTGACGATGAAGTAACATTGATTGTTGAATTAAATGAAAAATTAGAAGTAGAAATTATTGACGAGATTATAAATAACAAGAGATATGATTACGCAAATTATATAGAAGGGGTTAGATAATGTTTAGAAAAGCAGCCGAAGTTATAGAAGAATGTGAAAGCAGGGGAGTCCACATCAAAGATTTAGTTCTTGAAGAAGAATTAAAATCATCGCAAATTAATAAAGATGATATTTTATTTAATTTGACACAAATGTTTAAGGTTATGGAAGAATCTGCAACAGGAAATTTAAATCATGAAACAAAAACTGCCATGGGAATGATTGATGGATTTGCAAAAAAAATGAACGCATATTCAAAAGAAGGAAAATCCATTACAGGAAATTTTGTCACAGAGGCGATGGCAATGGCATTTTCAACTCTAGAAATTAGTGCAGCAATGGGAGAAATTGTAGCAAGTCCTACTGCAGGTTCTTCTGGAATTTTGCCAGCGATTTTATATTCTCTTAAAAAACGTGAAGGATTTTCCGATGAAAAAATGGTTGATGCAATGCTAACAGCTATTGGAATTGGAAAAATAATTGGATATTATGGATCTTTTGCAGGAGCTGAAGGCGGTTGCCAAGCAGAAACAGGATCAGGAGCAGCTATGGGAGCAGCTGCAGCATGTTTTCTTTACGATCAAAGTCCAGAAGTTTGTTTTCACGCAGCAAGTTTTGCATTTTTGCATGTGCTAGGACTTGTTTGTGATCCAATTGCAGGGCTTGTAGAATATCCTTGTACTTTTAGAAATGCATCTGGAGTTGTAAATGCATTTATTTCTGCTGATATGGCAATGGCAGGAATCACAAGCATAGTTCCATTTGATGAAGTTTGTAAAGCAGCCGGAGAAGTTGGATCTACTCTACCAGAAGCTTTAAGAGAAACAGGAATAGGTGGAATAGCAGGAACAGAAACAGGAAGAAAAATTAGAAAGAAATTTTTCGCACTTGGAAATGACTCTACAAAAGAAAATAAATAAATTAGTAGGCTTTTGCTTACTCAGATCGTAAACAACCCCTCAAGCACGAATATCTGACTACAAAAATTGTTGATTTCTAAATTTTAAAATTCTAAAATCGCAAACTCGCTAACGCTCAAACAATGCGATTTTTGACGAATTTTTAAATTTGAAATCAATTCAATTTTTTACGTATGATATTCTTAGCATGAGGGTTTGTATACTTTGTCAACAGTCTGAGTAGGCTTTTGCCTACTTTTTTTATTTTGATTTTTGGGTATAAATTTTTTGAGAGGAGTTTTTATGAAAATAAATTTTATTAGAGCTTTTGAAGACAATTATATTTGGACAATAGAAAAAGAAAATGAGGTAATTTTAATTGATCCAGGCGAGGCTCGCCCTTGTTTTGATTATTTGAAAGATAAAAATTTGTACGCAATTTTATTAACTCACAAACACATGGACCATGTTGGTGGAGTGAAAGAATTAAAGGAAAAATTTAAAGATGTAAGAGTTTATGGTCCGGCTGAAACGAAAAATTTAAATGATATTACTTTAAAAGATGAAGATGAGTTTGAAATTTTTGGATATAAATTTATAGTTTTAAAAACTAATGGCCATACTGAAGAACATATTTCTTATTTGGTAAATGGAAATTTATTTTGTGGAGATACTATATTTTCTTCTGGTTGTGGAAGAGTTTTTACTGGCGATTATCAAAGTTCATTTAATTCTGTGCAAAAAATCAAACAATTGGATAAAGATATTTTAATTTATCCAGCTCATGAATACACTATTGATTGCATAGAATCATCAAAAAGAATTATTAAAGATACAAGTGTTGAAAAAGAATTTTTAATCAATCCATTTTTTATGGCAAAAAATTTAGATGAGTTCAAGGAATTTATAAAAATTAAAAATTGACATATTTTTTCAAAAAATTTATAATACTAAAAGGGAATGAAGTTCTCCCTTAGATTATTTCTAAAACCGCATTTTGCTGATGACTTCTGTTACTATTAGGGGACAGATTTCATCAGTTTTTTTGTCCCAAAAAGGAGGATTTATGTTAGTTTCTTTTGGTCTAATTATTATTTTTGGATTAATATTTGGATTTTTTTGCAAAAAATTAAAAATACCTGCCCTAATTGGCATGCTTTTTACTGGAATTATTTTAGGACCTAACATTTTAAATTTAATTGATTCAAAGACTTTGAATATTTCAGCAGAGCTTAGGCAAATTGCCTTGATTGTAATTTTAATTAAGGCTGGACTTTCTTTGGATATTTCTGATTTAAAAAGAATAGGAAAATCTGCAATTTTATTGTCATTTTTGCCTGCAAGTTTTGAAATATTAGCATATTTTATTTTTGCAAGAATATTTTTTAAAATAAGAAGTGTTGATGCACTCTTAATGGGTTCGGTTCTTGCAGCAGTTTCGCCAGCTGTTGTTGTGCCACGAATGGTAAAATTAATTGAGGAAAAAAAGGGCATAAAAAAATCAATCCCACAAATGATTCTTGCTGGTGCATCTTGTGATGATATATTTGTTCTTGTTTTGTTTTCATCATTTTTGTCAATGGCAAAGGGAGAAGATGTAAGTTTGATTTCTTTGGCAAATGTTCCAATTTCTATAATTTTGGGAATTATTGTAGGAGCTATTATTGGCTATATTTTATATATAGTTTTTGAATTTTTTTATAAAAAAGGCGATATGATAAGAAATTCTACTAAGCTTATAATAATTCTTGCTATTTCATTTTTGTTAGTTGCAATGGAAAATTTATTTAAAGATAAAATTGCTTTTTCATCTCTTTTGGCAGTTATAGCTATGAGTTGTGTTTTCAAAATTAAAGCAAATGATGAAGTTTCTTCAAGACTTTCGGAAAAATTTGGAAAATTGTGGATTTTTGCAGAAGTTTTATTATTTGTTTTGGTTGGAGCTGAAGTTAATATTTTTTATATAACAAAGCTTGGATTTATTTCAATTGTTATGATTTTTTTGGCGCTTATTATTAGGTCTTTGGGAACTATAATTTCAATTTCTGGCTCAAATTTAAATAAAAAAGAAAAATTATTTACTGTTTTTTCTTATATGCCAAAGGCAACCGTTCAAGCGGCTATTGGAGCAGTTCCACTTGCAAATGGACTTTCTAGTGGAGAAATAATTTTATCGATGGCAGTCTTGGGAATTTTAATTACAGCTCCTATTGGTGCGATATTTATTGATAATTTTAACCAAAAATTATTAGATTGAAAGACATATTTTTGATAAAATATCAGTATATTATATAAAAACAGAGGAAAAAATGAGTGAAATTGAATTTAAAAAAATAAAATTGGATAATGGCGAGACTATGGCTTATAGACATGTTGGCTGTGGAGAAAATAAAGTTATTTTAATTCACGGTTTTCAATCATCTTCCCAATTTTTTGAAGATTTATTGGAAGGTCTTGATGAAAAAATTGAAGTATTTGCTCCAGATTTAATTGGATACGGGGAAAGCTCTTATGAAAATAAGCACAAGGAAATGAAAGAGTGGGCAGAAGATTTGAAATATTTTGCTGATTCTTTGGATATAGAAAATTTTTCTCTTGTAGGCTGGTCTTTGGGAGGACTTGTTGCCATGGACTTTGCAGGAATGTTTCCTGAAAAAATAAAACAATTAATTTTGATAGCTTCTGTTGGAGTTAAGGGTTTTGTTATGCCAAAAGATAAAGATGTAAACGATGACGATAAGAAATTAAAACTTCCTAATTTTTTGAAAAATTTTAACATCAAACACGATCATTCTTTTACAGTTCCTATTTTAAATGGAATAAAAGATAAGGATATTGATTTTTTTGAAGATTTATTTAGGCAAACAATCTATAATATCAACGATCCAAATCCTGATGATTTAAGAAAAATGGCTGAAGATTTCCTAAAACAAAGGTGTTTTTTGGAATCACTCCTTGCTATGGTTACCTACAATAACACCAAGGAAAAGGGAAGTGGCTTGATTGAAAAAATAAATAAAAAAGTCACATGGATTCACGGAAACAAGGATATGGTTATACCAATTGACGATGCTTTTGAAAGTATTGAATATTTTCCAAACAAGGTAAATTTTATAAAATTTGAAAATTCTGGTCATGCTGTATTTGTGGATGAAAAAGAAAAATTTATAGAAATTTTTGAAGATTTGATAAAAAATGAAAGATAAGTATTTAATAATTTATTTTATATTTGTTTCCTTAATTTCGATTTTCCTTGTGATTTATGATAAAATCGCTTCAAAAAAATTTAAAAAGAAAAGAGTAAGGGAAAATATTCTTTTGCTATTTGCCTTTATGGGAGGAGCATTTTTTATGTATATTTCCATGAAATTAATTCATCATAAAACTCATCACAAAAAATTTATGATAGGCATTCCAATTTTTATAGTATTACATATTTTTCTTGGATTTTATTTAATAGGATTTAAAATAAAATTATTTAAATGCGGCAATTATTTGTCGCTTTTAAATTGTCAAATAGGGTAAGAATAAATTAATGTATAAAGGAGAAGATGATGAAAGAGTATGTAGATTTGTACGATAATTTTAGAAATAAAACTGGAGATATTATCGAAAGAAGAGATATTGTGCCAAGGGGGCTTTATCGACTTATTATCCATGTTTTAATTTTTGATAAAAAAGGAAGACTTTTGATTCAAAAAAGAAGCAAAATAAAAAAATCTTGGCCAAATTTATGGGACTTAACAGTTTCAGGAGCTGTATCAAGCGGGGAAAGTTCACAACTAGCTGCATCTAGAGAATTATTTGAAGAGCTTGGAATAAAATATGATTTTTCAAAATCTTATCCAAATATTTCGGTTAATACTGGATTTAGAATTGATGATGTCTTTATAATAAGTAATAAAAATATAGATTTAAATAAATTAAAATTGCAAAAAGAAGAAGTTTCTGATGCAAAATTTGTAAGTTTAAATGAGCTAATTAAAATTATTGACGAAAAAGAATTTGTTCCTTATCAAAAAGATTATATTAATTTGCTATTTTATTTAAGAAATAATTCGAATTTATTTGTTAATGATTAAATAATTAAGAATTATTATCATTTTCCCCGCAAAGGTGTATAATAATTTTATAAATCCGAGTAAAAAACTAGGAATAAAATTTTTAAGGAGGAATAATGAAAGACAGTAAAATAATTTTAGTTGGCGATGGAGCTGTAGGAAGTTCTTTTGCTTATGCCTCTACAATTCTTGGTATTGGAAGAGAATTGGGAATTATAGATATAAATGAAAAAAAAGCAGAGGGAGATGCGATGGATCTTTCCGATGTGCTTTCTTTTACAAATCCAAAACACATTTACAAGGCAGATTATAGCGATTGTAAAGATGCAGAAATAGTTGTAATTACAGCTGGAATTCCACAAAAATCTGGAGAATCTAGACTTGATTTAATAGAAAAAAATCTTAAAATTTTTAAAGATATGATAGGACAAATCGTAGACAGCGGTTTTGATGGAATATTTTTAGTTGCATCAAATCCAGTTGATATTTTGACTTATGCGACTTGGAAATATTCAAAATTTCCAGCAAATAAAGTTATAGGCACAGGAACGACTCTTGATTCTTCAAGATTTAAAAAAGAAATTGCAAATTTAATAGGAATTGATCCAAGAAGCGTTGAAGCTTTTATAATGGGAGAACATGGAGATAGCGAATTTGCAGTTTGGTCACACACAAATGTAGGCGGTATGCCTTTGTATGAATGGGTTAAAAGCCACAGCGAAACTGACGAAAAAGAACTCTTAGATACTTTTGAAAAAGTAAAAAATGCAGCTTATGATATAATTGATAAAAAAGGAGCAACTTTTTACGGAATAGGTATGGCACTTGCTAGACTTGTTGAAGCAATTATAAATGATCAAAATTCTGTATTTTCTACTTCATCATATCTTGATGGGGAATATGGTTTAGAAGATATTTTTATTGGAGCTCCATCAGTTATCGGAAAAAATGGAGTAAAATGGGTTCTTGAAGTGCCACTTACTGATACAGAAAATGAAAGAATGAAAGAAAGTGCGAAAACATTAAAAGAAATAATAAATAAATCAAATATATAGAAAGAGGACTGTTGCAGGATTATTATTTATAATTTTGTAACAGTTTTTTATAATTGAAAATATTAAAATTGGGTAATAAAAATATGAACAATTTAAAAAAAGGAAGGCTAAAATGGCAGATATAAATAAAATAAAAGAAATGGAAGAAATTCTAAACAAAAACACCAAAGAAGTAGAAGATTTTAGAAAGGCGCTTGAAAAATTTAAAAACAGCCAAAAAGATTATAAAAAATTATCAGAGTATTATTCGTCAGAAGAATATATGAAAGACTTAGAAGAATCAAATCAAGGAAAAATTGATCCGGAAATTAGTCAAGGAATTTTTTCAGAAGATTTAGTTTATGATTTATTAGGAGATAACTATTATTTGGCAGTTGAAATGCTTGAGCTTGCAACAGAAATAATTAAAAATAATTAAAAGAAATCCCTCAGCAAAAAATTTACTGAGGGATTTTCTATTATCTTCTTACAGCTTTTACAATTGCAGAAACCAAAACTATTGACATAATAGCTTCTGGAAGTCCGTTTGTAATTATTGCACCAAAAATTGTACTTCTTGCAGCCTCAACAGAAATACCCAAGGCTGTTACATATTTTTCAGCATAAAACAAATAAATAAAGCCCATAACAAAAAGAGTATTAGTCATTGTTCCTACAAAAGATGCAATAGCTACAGAAAGATTTGAATTTTTATTTTTATAAGTTAAATAAAGCATACAAATAGCAATTATAGTTATTACTATAGAAATTACA
>QWCE01004617.1_pt1 | contig 13441 bp, 8 predicted proteins | sample 1972531 | NCBI WGS metagenome assembly QWCE01 (sample SAMN09866716, study PRJNA288562) | Human gut metagenome isolate term4_stool, whole genome shotgun sequencing... | reverse complement strand
GGTGCCGGGGATGTAGGTGCCGGTTGCACCGGAAGCGGCAGCGCTGCCGGAAGCAGCGGTGGAGGTGGAGCCGGAGGCTGCATTGCAGGCAGCCAGAGCACCGGCGGTGACACCGCTCATGGCGGCGGCAGCGGCGATCTTCAGAAAGCCTTTGCGGGAGATCTTGTTCATAGTGGTTTCCTTCTCTTTCTCTTCTTGTGTCTCTTTGTGATTTTTGGCCCTGCTCTGTGGAAAAATCTGCACAGAACCAACAAAAACAGTTTAGCATACCTGTGAAAAGTATGTCAATCAATTTGGGGGCACGGAACGCCTTAAACTTTGTTAAACATTTGGCGCAGGTACGGCCCGGTCAATGGAGAAAAATGCAGGCTCTGCGGGGATTTTTGCCAAAAACAATGCACGGAAACATTGCGCAGGTGTTGCGGTTATGTTACAATTGAGTTGCACACAGAAGCCGGCCAGCCACGACCGGCAGAACGGCAGCAAACGCTGTCACGGAAAGGGAGATTTTGGTATGAAGGTGGCAATGATCGGGCACAAGGACTTCCCGTCCCGTTCGGGTGGTGTGGAAGTCATGGTCGGCGGGCTGGCAACCAGTCTCGTCAAGCGCGGCTATGAGGTCACCGTGTACAACCGCGGGCTGCAGAAAGGGCATAACATTTACACTGCGGACGGCGTGCAGGCCCGCCGCATTTTCACGTTTAAAAAGGCGTCGCTGAATGCCATGGTCTATTCGTTCCTGGCCACCTTTGACGCCCTGACGCGGGACTGCGATGTGATCCACTACCACGCCATCGGCCCATCGGTGCCGCTGGTGATCGCCAAGCTGTTCGGCAAGCACACGGTGTGCACCGTGCACGGGCTGAACTGGAAGGTGGACAAGTGGGGCGGCTTTGCCAGCGCCTACCTGAAGCTGGGTGAGCGGGTGGCCGCAAAGTATGCGGATGATCTGGTGGTGCTGTCGGAGAGCGAGTGGAACTATTTTCAGGAGAAGTACGATCGTACCGCCATCCTCATCCCCAATGCAGTGCAGATGCGCCAGCCGCTGCCCTGCAACCTGATTCGCGAAAAATACGGGCTGGAAGCCGGGAGCTACATTCTGTATGTGGGCCGCATCTCGCCGGAAAAGGGCCCGCTGGACCTGGTGGAGGGCTATCTGAAAGCCCACACGGACAAAAAACTGGTGCTGGCCGGCCCCTTTGCGGAGACCGAGTACTGCACCACGGTGCAGGAGAAGATCGCGGGCAACCCCAACATCATCACGACGGGCTATGTGGTGGGCGACGCGCTGCTGGAGCTGTACAGCAACTGCGCCCTGTTCGTGCTGCCCAGCCACACCGAGGGCCTTTCGCTGTCGCTGCTGGAGGCGCTGTCGCTGGGGGTGAAGTGCCTCGTGAGCGACATCCCGGAGAACACCACGGTGACCGCCGACTACGGCACCGAGTTCCGCACCGAGGACACCGACAGTCTGGCCCGGGCACTGGAGCGGGACACCGCCCGGCCGCTGACCCCGGAGCAGAGCAAAGCGCAGCTGGACTATGTGCGGGCCAATTTTGACTATGATATCATGCTGGACCGGTATGAAGAAGTGTACCATCATGTGACCGGAGATCCGCTCAAGGCGATGCCTTCGCATGGAGGTGCGGTGTGATGGACAACGCACAAAACCCGACCGGTCCGGTCCTGACCGCGGCCGAAAGCCGCCGCCGGGTGCTGCACAACATGTGCTCGTCGCTGTTGTACAACCTGTCGGTGATCCTGTTCGGCCTGCTGCTGCCGCGGCTGTACCTCACCAGCTTCGGTTCGGAGCTCAACGGTCTGGACAGCACCATCAAGCAGATCTTTTCCTGTCTGACTCTGCTGGAAGCGGGCGTGGGCCTGGCCTCGCAGCAGGCCTATTACCTTCCGGTGGCCGTGGGCGACCGGAAAGCCATCAACGGCATTTTTTCGGCCACGCATCACTATTACCGCCGCACCGGTATCGTGTATCTGCTGGTCACGGTGGTGTTTGCGCTGCTGTACCCCCTGTGCATCAACACAGTACTGTCCTACGGCACCGTGAGCCTGATCGTGGTGTTCTACGGCATCCCGGGCATCGTGAGCTATCTGGTGCAGGGCAAATACCGCTCCTTTATGGAAGTGGAAGGCAAAAACTATGTGATCACCTACATCACCACGGCCACCATGGCGGCGGGCAACCTGCTGCGCATGCTGGCGCTGCTGTTTACCCGCAGCATCCTGTTGGTGCAGGTGACCTACTGCGTGCCTTCGGTGTTCCAGGTGCTGGTGCTTACGGCCTATATGCGCAAAAACTATCCGTGGCTCAACGCGCACGATACCCCCAATCTGGAGGCGCTGGCCCAGCGCGGCTCGGTGCTGGTGCATCAGCTCACGAGCATCGTGTTCAACAACACCGACACGATCCTGATCTCCAGCCTGTGCGGTCTGGCGTCGGCCAGTGTGTACACCATTTATATGCTGTTTTTCTCCAACATCGAAAAGCTGTTCTACTCGATCGTCAACAGCATCAGTTTTCGGCTGGGGCAGCTGTTCTATGTGGAGCCGGAAAAGTTCAAGCGGCTGTACCGGCTGTACGATGCCCTTTACCTTTCCGCGGCCTTTGCACTGTTCACAACTGTGGCTGTGTTCCTGATGCCCATCATCGCGCTGTACACGGCGGGCGTGACCGATGCCGAGTACCTCGACACCCGCCTGCTGGTACTGTTTACGGCGGTGGAGCTGCTGTCCAGCGCCAAGCAGCCGTCGGGGATGCTGCTGAACATCAGCGGCCGCTTTGAAGAGACCCGGCAGCAGGCCCTGATCGAGATGGGCATCAACCTGCTGGTGTCGGTGATGTCGGTGCTGCGGTTCGGCATCGCGGGCTGCCTGTTCGGCACGCTGGCGGCGCACCTGTACCGCTATACGGCGTTGATCCTTTTTACCCGGACCAAAGTGCTGGGAGAGTCGCCGGTGGGCGATTTTGTGCGGCTGGGCGTCAACGGGCTGCTCTGCGTTGTGCTGCTGTACCTGCTGGGATTTGACCGCTGCTATGGCGGCGGCTACCTGATGGTGTGCCTGAAGGGTGCGTTGTTCGGGCTGTGGGTGCTGCCGCTGTTCCTTGTGGTGAACGCGGTGCTGGACTGGCGCAATGTGGACACCCTGCGCGGGCTGCTGCACACGCTTACGATCAAAAAAGGAGCGACGGAGGAAAAACACGATGCGGAATGAAGAAGCGATGTGCGAGGGCCTGCTCTCGGTCGTGATCCCGGTGTACAACATCCGGGACTATGTGGAGCGCTGTGTCCGCTCGGTGCTGGCGCAGCCGGATGTGCCGCTGGAAGTGCTCATCGTGGATGACGGCAGCACCGATGACAGCGGCGCGGTGTGTGACGCACTGGCGGCAGAGGACAGCCGGGTCACAGTGATCCACAAGCCCAACGGCGGCCTGTCGGACGCCCGCAATTACGGGCTGTGCCATGCACAGGGCGAGTATATCCTGTTCATGGACGGTGATGACTGGCTGGCAGAGAACGTTTGCCCCGGCCTGCTGCAGATGGCGCTGCAGGACCGGGCCGATGTGGTCATCGGCAAGGTGCATTTTCTGCGCGAGGAACCGGTGATGACCCGCTGGGAAGAAGCGGTGGAAAAAAACTTCACCTTTCACACAGTTTACACCGGTAAGGAGTATCTTTTGAAATGCCTGCAGACCGGTGGCCTGCGGGTGGAAGTGGGGCGGCACCTGTACCGCACCGGCTTTTTGCGGGCGAACGGCCTGCAGTTCTGCAAGGGCATCCTGCACGAGGACGAAGAGTTCACGCCGCGGGTGCTGCTGCAGGCGCAGCGGGTGGTGCTGACCGGGCAGGAGATCTACTATTACGATAACTGCCGCGCCGGTTCCATCACGCACGCGGAAGGGTTGAGCACCCGCCGTGTTCAGGACCGGCTGCGCATCTACGACAGTCTGGCGGAGATCTACCGTACGGTGACCCCGCGGGCGCTGCGCCGCCGCCTGCAGGATGACCTGTGCTGGAAGTATCTGGACTGCGCGGCGCGGTTCGATTGCAGGACCCTGCCGGGCTACCGCCCGCAGCGGCTGCGGATGCTGCAGTTTGCCTGCACGCCCCGCCGCCGGGCCAAGGCAGCGCTGTTTGCCCTCTCGCCGGAGCTGTTCCGGCGGGTGATGAATCATTGACCCATTGACGAGGAAAGGCAGAAGAGCATGGCGCAACATGCAAGAATAAAACGAACGCCCCCGCCGGACGGCGCACGCCGCCGATGGTGGCAGAACCGGCTGCTGCAGCTGCTGGCGGCTTTTGTGCTGCTGTGCGGCGTGGCAGCTGCCGGACTGAAACTGTACACGGATTATACGAATAGTCATTTTCAGGTGACCTTTTACCGGGTGACCTCCAGCCATGTGTCGGAAAAGCTGCGGGTCCTGTTTTTGTCGGACCTGCACCTGCGGGAATACGGCGAGCACAACGAGGAGCTGATCCAGACCGTGCAGGAGCTGGACCCGGACCTGATCCTGCTGGGCGGTGACCTTGTCACCTTCCCGAACCCGGAGTATGAGAATATGCTTTCGCTGTGCCGCAGCCTTGCCGATGTGGCCCCGCTGTACGGGGTGCTGGGCAACCACGAAAGCGAGATGATCTACGGCGGGGTGGATGATCAGCTGGCCGAAAAATTTTCGGAGGCCGGGGTGCAGCTGCTGCGCAATGAGACCCGCACCATCCAGATCGGGGAAAACAACGTGGAGCTCATCGGGCTGGAAGGTGCCCTGAAGGACTTTTACAAATACGGTGCCAGCGACTGTGTGGAGAGCCTGAGCCGCCAGTACGACACCTTCCGCATCTGCATCAACCATGTACCCATGGCCTTTGTGGACTACATGCAGGATGCGCCCTTTGACCTGGCGCTGGCCGGGCACACCCACGGCGGCCTGATCCGCCTGCCGGTGCTGGGGCGGCTGTACACCGCAGAGGAGGGGCTGTTCCCGGAGTATGCGGGCGGCATGTACCAGCTGGACAGCGGGGCACCCCTCATCGTGGGCTGCGGCCTGGGCGACTCCAACCAGATCCCCCGCGTATACAATCCGCCGGAGCTGGTTTTGGTGGATGTGAACTGGTACTGAGATGAACGAACTTGAAAGGAGGCCCGGAGACGTGGTGACAAAGATCAAGCAGATCTTCAAACAGGCTGTGCTGCGCTTCTGGAGCCTGCGGCTGCCGTTGATCGTGGTGTGCATCCTGCTCGCGGCACTGCGGTGCACCGCACAATATCAGGACAGCAGCCGGGTGGCCTCGGCCCAGATGACCCTGAACTACTCCGAGGCATCGCAGGGGCTCAACCCCAACCGCACCCGGTTTACGACTACCGACCTTACCTCCGACGAGGTGCTGCAGAGCACCCTGTACAACGCCGGACTGGAAGGTCAGATGACGGTGGAACAGCTGCGCAAGGCCATTACGGTGGAACCCACCGATGTGACCAACGTGAGCAGCTCGGAAAACTACATCACCACCAGCTGCAGCATCAGCCTGCAGCTGGAAGAACCCTGCCAGCACCTGACCGCAGCCACGCTGCTCCAGATCTTCTGCGGCAGTTACAAGGATTATTTCATGGAGCACTACGGCGAGAACCAGAGCGTGTTCTCCTGCACCATGCCGGATTACTTTGACACCGAGCCGTATCTGCGCCTCAAGAGCCTGACGCTGCGGGCCAACCAGCTGGACCGCTACCTCACGGCCCGTGTCAGCGAGAACAAGAGCTATCAGGACGCCACCACCGGCAACACCTTCCTGAGCCTGTCCAAGCAGATCCAGAACGTGATCAACTACGAGATCCCGCGCATCCAGGCCTATATCCTGCGGGGCGGCCTGTCGGCGGATGTTTCTTCCCTGACGGCCATGCTGCAATACAAGCTGCAGATCGAGCAGCTGGACTATCAGGAGCAGATGGCCTACTACAACTCCGACAATCTGGGCATTGGCCTGTACGATGAGAGCATGAGCGCCATCGTCATGATCCCCACGCTGGACGAGAACAGCGAGTTCTATATGTCCCGCACCAAAACGGCACTGGACACCATGGCCAGCGACGCCGACGGTGCCCTGGCGGAGGCGACCTCCCATCAGGATGTGATCACCACCACCCAGTATGTGGTGCAGCAAATGCAGACCATGAGCGACCCGGCGGGTCTGACCACGGTGAACGCCATGCTGCAGGAACTGGAAACCACCATGGATCAGATCCAGCAGGCACTGCGGGTGACGGATGCCTCCTATATCATCTATAAGACCCAGAACTACCTGGTGTTCAACTATGCGGCCGGCTCCTTTGTGCAGCAGATCGGCCTCAAGCGGGTGATCGTGGAAATGGCAGCCTTTGTGGTGCTGTGCTTCGGCCTGTGCATGGTGCGCACCGCCCGGCAGATCCGGAAGGAGGAACAGCGTTGAAAAAGTTTGATATCCTGCGCTACCTCCGGCGGTTCTTTGCACTGGTGCTGGCCGTGACCATGGCGGGCACAGTGGTGGTGTACTGGTACTGCAAGAACAACCAGACCTACACCGCCAGTGTGAACATCAAGTACCTGCACGACGGCATCAAGGACGGCTTTGCCCCGGACGGCACCGCCATGAACGTGGACGAGATCTATTCTTCCAAGGTCATCTCGCAGGCCATGGAGAGCCTTGGGCTGCAAAGCGGCATCAACCTTGTGCGCTCCCACTGCACGGTGGAAGAGCTGATCCCGGACGACCAGAAGGCCCTGCAGGAAGCGCTCATCGACAAGGGGGAAGAGTCTACCTACTTCCCGGACGAATACAAGGTGACACTGGTGGTGGACGGCAGCCTGGGTGCGAGCTACGCCCGCCGGGTGCTGGATGCCATCGTCAGCAGCTATTCCACCATCTACACGGAGGAATATGTGGAGCTGCCCCTGACCATGAACCCCTCCAGCGGCCTGCTGAACAGCGGCTACGACTATTACGAGTGCGTGGACGCGCTGTCGGCCGACACCACCGAAGTGCTGAACTATCTGGAGGATAAAAAGACAAACTATCCCAACTTCCGCTCTTCGGTCACGGGTTATTCCTACGAGGACCTGTACGACATCTATAAGATGCTGTACGACTACGAGATCCCGTCGCTGTACGCGAATGTGATGACCGGGCCGCAGGTGCGCAACGCCGACAAGCTGTGCCGCAACCTGACCCAGAGCATCCAGAGCAGCGTGCAGAACGAGCAGGTGTATCAGGAGCGGGAAGCCTACCTCAGCGGCCTGATCCAGAACTACTCGGAGAAGAACCGCGACCTGATCAACTACCATTACCACAACGACGCCAACGACAGCGGCACCGACTACATCCTGAAGAACGTAGAGGCCTACGATGACAACCAGAGCAAGCAGATCACCTACGATTCGCTGATTTTGGAGTATGTGGAGATCGACAAGACCCTGCGCAGCAGCGCCATCCGCCGGGCCTACACCCAGCAGCTGCTGGACACCTTCCAGGCAGCCGGCGGGGTGGGCGGCGATGAGGCCTCCCATGCCGCGATCGAGTCGGAGATCAACAAGTACGAGCAGACGCTGGTGGACTACTACCAGATCGTGAACCAGACCAGCATGGAGCACAACCGCTCTCTGAGCGCGGACTATCTGCAGACCACCAGCTCCACCAGAGTGTGGCCCAGCATCAACACCAAGCTGTATCTGGCCATCGGCTTTGTATTCTTCTTCCTCGTGGGCTGCGCACTGGCCGTTGTGGTGGGCCGTTCCCGCGACTTTGTGGAATACTTTATGTATGTGGACAAAAAGACCGGTCTGCCCAACCGCGACCGTGTGGATGCCATGATGGCACGGCTGGAAAAGCAGGGCCTGCTGCCCAGCCACTTTACCTGCATGTGCTTCCAGTTTACCAGCCTGAACCATCTCTCGCGGGAGTATGGTTACTCGGTGGGCAACCATGTCCTGCGGGACTTTGCCGGGCTGGTGGCGGCCCTTGGCACCGAGGAGAGTTTCATCGGTTCCAACGGTGCGGGCCAGATCGTGGGCTTCTTCCGGGAATGCAACGCCGTCAAGGCAGAGGCCATTCTGGAAGTGCTGGACGAGCAGATCCAGGAGTACAACAGCCTGAACCCGGATTACGCCATCGAGTACAGGGCAACCAGTGCCACCTCGGATGACGAAAAGGAATTCAACATCCGGGATCTGCTGCGCTGCGCATTCAAGAAGCTGCGGGTTGCCAATAAGCCGCAGCCGGAGACCGCACACGAGACGGTGTAAAAAAGATAAGGAGGCGGCAGTCATGCTGCAGAATCAACGGGCCTGCCAGCTCGTCCGTTCCAAAACCGGCTGTGAGCCGCTGGCACTTGCCGTGGCGTGGGGTGCCCGCACGGCGGGCCGCTGTGCCGCCGGGGTGCTGGGAGCCGTGAAGCATCAGCGCTTTTCCGACCAGCAGCTGGAGACCTTTGCCGCCCGCGCGCCGGGCATCTGCCCGAAGCCGGTGCGCGATGCCGGGGAGCCCTGCCCGCTGCCGCCGCAGGACGATGCGGTGGATGTGTCGGTGATCGTGCCGGTGCACAACGGGGAGCGCTTTTTGCGCGCCTGTCTGGACAGCATCCTGCACCAGAACACCACTCGCCGCCTGCAGGTGCTGGCGGTGGAGGACGGCTCCACCGACGGCAGCGGGGCCATTCTGGCCGAGTACGCCCGGCAGGGAGGGATCACCGTGCTGCACCCGGAGCAGGGCGGCAGCGCGGCCCGCGCCCGCAACACCGGTCTGGCCCGGGCGGTGGGCCGCTGGGTCCTGTTTGTGGATTGCGATGACTGCCTGCTGCCGGACGCAGTGGAGACGCTGCTGGCGGCGCAGGCGCGTACCGGGGCGGATATCGTGCAGGGCGGCTGGCAGTATTGCGACGAAGCCGACATCTGCGGTGCGGTGCAGCAGTACGCAGAAGTGTGCTACACCGGCCCCCGGCGGCTGGATGTGGTGGAGCTGCCCGGCACTCCCTGGGGCAAGCTGTACCGCCGGACCCTGTTTGAACGGGTACGGTTCCCCTCCGGGTACACCTGTTTTGAGGATGCCATGATCCATTTCTGGGTCTTTCCGCGGGCGAAGTGCATTGCTTCGACAAAACCTGTGGTATATTTGTGGCACAAAAATACAATGGGACTCACCGCGACCTCCCAGAATACGGCCAAAGCATTGCAGGCCTACTGGGTGGCTGAAGAAATGCTGGACGGTGCGGTGCGTCTGGGCCTGCCGCAGGATGCGCTGTTTGCCTGCAACCTGATCCTGCAGCTGGCCAATTACTGCTATGTGTGTGTGGCCGGTCTGCCGGAGGCGGACCGGCAGACGGCCTTTGCCTGCTGCTGCCTGCTGTACCGCCGGTGGGCAAAGAAACTGCCGGATGTAGCGCTGCCCTATGCCGTGCGGCTGGCGCAGCGGGCGCTGGAACAGGCGGACTATGGGCTATGGCAGCTGCAGGGCAGACTGTTCCTGCTGATCAACTGACCGGTTTACACCGGCACGGAAAGCGAGGTGGACCGCGTGCAGGATGTTTCCAAGATCCTGACCCGGAAATATTACGGCAAAAAAGACCCGTTCCGCAGCCGGGAGTTCCGCCAGCCCCGCTGGATGGAACTGTTGGCGGTGCTGCTGTTCACCGTGTCCGGGCTGGGCGAAGGCAAAAGCATCAATGTGGTGCTGGGTGGTCTGCCCAAGGCGGTGACGCTGGCCTTTGTGGGGCTGGCCGGGCTGGAATTTTTCATCCGGGGCGATTTTGACCGGTTGAAAAAACTGGCCGGGCCGTCCGGGCTGTACATCCTGTATCTGACGGTGCTTGCCGCCTGGTCCATGTTCATCTGGGTGCGCAACTTCACGGCCTTTGCCTCCATCACCCGCGGCGTGGAAAAGATCCTGTATCAGAGCATCGCCACGGTGGTGGCCATCTGCTGCGTGTACCTGTACGGGCGGTTCAGCATCGACCTGTTCACCATCGGCATCTGCTGCGCAAACCTCTTCATCCTGTTCAGCGAGGTGCCCGCCTATGGTGTGGGCGAGAGCGTGAGCTCCCTGCTCACCAGCATCCTGTCGCTGGGCAACAACACCTATGGCTATGCCGAGCGGCTGGAGATCCACGAGGTGACCTTTCTGGAGGGCATCTTTGTGCTGTACTACCTGTTCTTTTCGCCAAAAGAAACCAAGCAGCAGCGCACCCGCAACTGGGTGCTGGCGGGCTGCTCCTTCTTTTTTGTACTGGCGGGCATGAAGCGCATCCTGCTGCCGGCGCTGGTGGTCTCGGCCTTTTACATCTGGGTGCTGCGCCGCAGCCATGCCAAGGAAAAGCTGATCATGCTCACCGGTGTGGCCTGGGTGACCCTGTTCTGGGTGTATCTGTATCTGGTGCACACCGGGGCCATCTCCCGGCTGCTGAACGCTGTGGGCATCAACATGATGGGCCGCGATTACATCTGGAGCCTGGCCAAGGACTACTATCAGTTTTCGCCTACCTTCATCGGGCTGGGGTTCGAGGCGGTGGACGCCATGGTCACCCGCTTTTATGAGATCGGCCTCATTGATGTGGCCTACCCGCTGCATAACGATATCCTCAAGGTGTTCGTGGAACTGGGCTTTCCGGGGCTGTGCTTCTGGTGCGCGTTCCTGTACCTGATCCTGCCCTGGTTCTGGACCAAACGCTACGGGCCCGAGGCCGGCATCCTGTATTTTGCCATCCTCAACCCGCTGTCCATGACCTACCTCACCGACAACACGGCCTTTTATTTCTGGTGCACCATGGGTCTGCGCATGATCCCGCTGGCAGTCTGCTGCTTTGCAAAGCCGACGAAGGACCCTGCCGCCCAAAAACAGACATGGCAGCCGCCCTCGGCGCAGGAGGTGCAGCGGCGCATCCGGGCACAGTACCGGGAGAAAGGAAGTTCTTCATGATCCATATCCTGCAGTCGGTCAGCAACATGGACCGGGGCGGCATCGAGTCGATGCTGATGAACTATTACCGGCATCTGGACCGCACGCGGTTCCAGTTCGATTTTCTGGTCAACAAGAAAAAGTCCGGCTTTTTTGATGACGAGATCCGCGCACTGGGCGGGCGCATCTTCCAGAGCCCGGGCGTAGCCCCGCAGAGCTACCCGGCCTACCTGCGCTCTATGCAGCAGCTGCTGGCCCAGCACCCGGAGATCAAGGTGCTGCACGCCCACAACGAGGCCATGCAGCTTTTTGCGCTGGAAGGCGCTAAAAAGGCGGGCCTGCCGGTGCGCATCGCCCACGCCCACAACACCCGTCTGCCCAAGGACGCCAAGCTGCCGATCAAATGGTTCTGCAAACAGTTCATTCCCGGCGCGGCCACCGATTACTGGGCCTGCGGGCGGGAGGCCGGCATCTACTACTTTGGACAGAGCGCGTGGGATGCCCGGGGCGTGACCCTGCGCAACGCCATCGACCTGGACCGCTTTGGCTACCGGCCGGAGGTGCGGGCAAAGCTGCGGGCAGAATATGGCCTGAACGATAAGCTGGTGGTGGGCTGTGTGGCCCGCCTGATGGCGCAGAAGAACCACACCCGCCTGCTGGACATCTTTGCGGCCCTGAAAAAGGTGCGGCCGGACAGCTGCCTGCTGCTGGTGGGCGAGGGCGAGCTGCGGGCCGAGCTGGAAGCCAAGGCCGCCCGGCTGGGCATTGCGCAGGATGTGAAGTTCCTGGGCGTGCAGAGCGACACCTCCGTCTGGTATCAGGCCATGGATGTGTTCGTGATGCCCTCGCTGTTTGAGGGCCTGCCTGTGGTGGGCATGGAAGCGCAGGCGTCCGGTCTGCCCTGCGTGTTCTCCACCGGCGTCACCGAGGAAGTCCTGCTGCGGCCGGACAGCTGCCGCATTTCGCTGGAACAGCCGGACGAAGCATGGGCCGCAGTGCTGAAGGATGCGGACCGCAATCTGCCCGACCGTGCGCAGGCGGCGGCACAGGTGCGGGCTGCCGGGTACGACATCCGGCAGGAGACCCTGCGCCTGCAGCAGCTGTACACCGGCCTGATCGCCAAAAGGGGTGCCGCACATGCCTGAGATCAGTATTATTGTTCCGGTTTATAACGTAGAGCAATATCTCCCGGCGGCACTGGACTCTCTGCGGGCCCAGACCTGCCCGGACTGGGAAGCCATTCTGGTGGACGACGGCTCCCCGGACGGCTGCGGGGCGCTGTGTGATGCGGCCGCCCGGCAGGATGCCCGCTTCCGGGTGATCCACCAGAAGAACGCCGGGGTCGGCGCGGCCCGCAATGCCGGGTTGGCTGCAGCCCGCGGCACCTATGTGCAGTTTCTGGACAGTGATGACGCACTGGAGCCCCAGATGGTGGAGGTGCTGTGCCGCACGGCCCGGCAGACGGACGCGGACCTGATTATGTTCGGCGGCTATGAGGAGTACTACGCGGCCGACGGCACCCGTACCGGCTGCACCGACATTGCCCCGGTTCTGGAAGGGGTATACCGGGGCGACCCCTGCCCGCAATTGTTCCCGCAGCTGTCGGCCATGTCGCTGGTCACGCGGCAGCTGTTCCGCCGCCGCTGCATCGAGGAAGGCCGCTGTCGCTTTACCGATCATAAGATCGCGGAGGACGCCCTGTTTTTCGTGTCCTTTTACCGGCAGCACCTGCACTGTGTGGTGGGCATCCCGGATAGGCTCTACCGCTATAAGCTGCGTGCCTCGGGGTCGGCCTCCCAGAGCTACCACCCGGAGCGCCTGACGGATAACTTTTACCTCTCGGATGCGGTGGAAGCCGTGGCAAAGAGCTGGGGATTAGAAAACGACCCCGCCTGCCGCCGGGCCGTAAACCACAGCCGGGTGCTGGACCTGCAGCTGGGCATCAAGAACGTCTGTCTGGGGCCGCTGAGCTTCCGGCAGCGCACCGCATGGTTGCGGCAGGCGTTGCGCATCCCGGCGGTGCGGGCTGCCGTGGGGGAGATGCCCCTGCAGGATGCCCGCAGCCGCAATGACCGCATCAAACTGGCCTTGTTGAAGATGCGGCTGTGCGCGGTGGTCGTTGCCCTGTCCAGCTGGAACAACCGCCGCTGAAAAACCAAAAACAACAAAGCGCCCCTGTGCACGGAACCCATCCGGTGCACAGGGGCGCTGTATTTTATAAGAGGAAAGCGGGGGCTTAATCGTCGTCGCTGTCCAGTTTGAGCACGGCGGTAAAGGCCTCGCTGGGCAGAGAAACGCTGCCCAGCTGGCGCATCTTCTTTTTGCCTTCCTTCTGCTTTTCCAGCAGCTTCTTCTTGCGGGTGATATCGCCGCCGTAGCACTTGGCCAGCACGTCCTTGCGCATGGCCTTGACCGTCTCGCGGGCGATGATCTTGCCGCCGATGGCGGCCTGCACCGGGATCTCGAACAGGTTGCGGGGGATGTTGTCCCGCAGCTTTTCGCAGATGCGGCGG
>QWCE01007946.1_pt1 | contig 13443 bp, 13 predicted proteins | sample 1972531 | NCBI WGS metagenome assembly QWCE01 (sample SAMN09866716, study PRJNA288562) | Human gut metagenome isolate term4_stool, whole genome shotgun sequencing... | reverse complement strand
TATTTCTGCTCTATCAAGTCTTAAAGTATAGGAAGTTTCATCTACTTTTGAATCAATTGAGAATTTTCCATTAAATTCACAAACAGCTACACTCTCAGCATCATAATCTTTATAGACACCTGTAAAATTTCCGTTTTCTGTAAAATTCAATATAGTCCACCAACCGCCAGCTCCAGATGAAAATAAAAATTCCTTTCCATTTAAATCGTTTAAAACTTCAGGATAATTATTAGAATTGTCTGATAAGTCAGGATTTGTAAATGTTACATAAGATTTTTTTTGGCTAGGAGTTGGTACAGTTTGAGTTTTGTTTTCTGAATTATTTTGATTATTCGTAGTATTTGTTTTTTGATTTTCGTTTTGTCCTGTATTATCTTTTGCGATTTTTTTATCTACATTGTTTTTTTCTGTTTTTTGAGAAACTTTTTCATTTGAATTATCTTCTTCTAATTTTTGAGTTTCTTTTGTTTGGCTTTTTATTTCAGGTTCTTTTTGATTAGTTTTTATAATTTTTTCGCTACAAGATGAAAAGATTAAAAACATAGTAAAAATTAGTGTTAATTTCTTTTTCATATCTCCTCCTTTTTACTATTTAAATTATATTTTTATTAAATATAATCACGTAAAAATTTTTAAATTTTCTTAATTATATTATATACATTTACAAGAAAAAGATAAAATATTTAAAATTATTTTGCTTTTGATATAAATTATTAAGTTAAATATAAGCAAATTTATTATTAAAGCAAAAAGGGTATATTAAGAATAGAAAAATGTCTAGAAAGTGGAGGATGTTGTGAATTATCAAGAAAAAAAAGATAAAATTGTTGAATATATAAAATCTGGCGAAAGCCAAAAAGAAAATTTTAAAATTGGTCTAGAAATGGAGCATTTTGTTATAGATAAGGATGAGCTTTTTTCTTATGATTATTTTGGAGAAAAGGGCGTGGGCAGCACTTTGAAAGATTTAAAGGATATGGGTTTTTCTGTGACAAACGAGGAAGATGGATATATTCTTGGTCTTAGAAAAGAAGATATAGCTGTAAATCTTGAGCCTGCTGGTCAATTTGAACTTGCAATTGATGCTAAGAAAAATATAAATGATTTGGATAAGTCTTATAAAAAAATTATGGGAGAAATTGTTCCGATTTTTGATGAAAAAAATCAATATCTTGAAACTTTGGGCTATCATCCAAAATCAAAAATAATGGATTTGAATATTATTCCAAAAGATAGGTATAAATATATGCAAAAATATTTTACTGAATTTGGTGGAAAATATGCTTTAAATATGATGAGAGGAACTGCAAGTGTTCAATCTGCCATAGATTTTTCTGATGAAGAAGATTTTAAAAAGAAATTTTTTGTGGCAAATGCTCTTGCACCTTTTATGTACACACTTTATGATAACGCCTATATTTTCCAAGGAAAGCCTTATGAAAATAAAAATCTTCGCCAAGAAATTTGGGAAGCTTGTGACAAAAATAGGACGGGCGTTTATGATTTTGCCTTTGATGAGGATATGTCTTATGAAAAATATGCAGAAAAAATTTTAAACACTGATATAATTTTTGTTCATGAAGATGGACAAGATGTTTATAAGGGAAATACAAAATTTGAAAAAATAATGGATAAAGATTTTTCCGATGAGATGATTTTCCATGCTCTTTCAATTGTTTTTCCTGATGTTAGGGTTAAAAAATATATAGAAATTAGGATGCCTGATGCAGTTTCTTATCCATACAATATTTCTTTTCCAGCCTTAATCAAGGGTTTATTTTATAATGAAGAAAATCTAAATAAATTGAGAGAAGATTTTAAAAATATGACTTATGATTCTTGTCAAAAATTAAAAATGGATGCAAAAGAGCACGGCTTTGATGCAAAATATGAGGGAAAATCTATTTGCGAATGGATAAAATATTTTATTTCTTTGGCAAAAGATGCACTTGATGAAAATGAAAAAAACTATCTCTCATCAATAGAAAAATTAATTGATGAAAAGGAAACTTTGAGAGATAAATTTGAAAAAATTTATAAGGAAGATCCAAAAAAAGCTTGCGAGCAATTTTCTGTAAATTATGTTTTAGGAGATATTAATGGCAAAGCTTAAAAGAGCTTTTGAATGTAAAAATTGCGGTCATATTCAAAATGTTTGGGCAGGTCAATGCCCAGAATGTGGCAAATGGGGAACTTTGATTGAAAAAACTATAAAAAACGAAAGGACATCATCAAAAGAAAATTCCCTTGATTTTGAAAATGAGGCAAGGCTATTAAAAGAAGTAAAACTTGATGAGTCTGAAAGAATAAAATCTTCTTTTGAAGAATTTGATAGGGCGATTGGCGGAGGACTTGTAAGAGATTCTGTTTCAATTTTGACAGCAAGACCTGGAGCTGGAAAATCTACTTTGCTTTTGCAATTGTCTTCGTCTTATGCGAAAGATGGTTTTAAGGTAATGTATGTTTCTGGAGAAGAAAGTGAATCTCAAATAAAAGCAAGAGCTGATAGAATTATTGGAGAAATTTCAAAAAATATTTGGATTTTATCAACAAATTCAATGGATCTTGCAGAAATTGAAATAAAGAAAAAAGATGCTGATATTGTAATTTTAGATTCAGTTCAAACATTTTTTCTAAACGAATTTGATAACAAACAAGGTTCTCCTACCCAAACTATTGAATGTGCAAATAAATGCGTTGACCTTGCAAAAAATCCTGAGAAAAAAAGAGCCTTTATTATGGTAGGCCACATGAATAAATCTGGAGAAATGGCAGGGCTTAGAACTTTGGAGCATTTGGTTGATACGGTTTTAGTTTTGGACGGAGAAAGCGAAGACGATTTAAGACTTTTGACAAGTACAAAAAATAGAGATTCAGCAATTGAAGGATCGGCAATTTCTGTGATGAAAGAAGGAAGTAGGCTTTTGGAAATTGAAATAGAATCTTTGGTTTCAAAATCATTTATGCCCTATCCCCAAAGAATTGGAGATAGTTTGAGAAAAGATGACTTAAATACTTTAATTTCAATTTTACAAGAAAGAGCAGGCATAAATTTATTTGACGAAAATGTAATAATAAAAGCAACAGGCGGACTAAAAATTAGAGAGCAATCAGTAAATCTTGCCATAATGATTTCAATCGCCTCATCATATTTAAAAAAACCAGTTGACAATAAAACAGTTTTCATAGCAGAAGTGGGCCTAACAGGAGAGTTAAAAAAAGTCCCACAAATAAAATCAAGATTAAAAGAGCTAGAAAGACTAGGCTACAAAAAAGCCTATATAGGCAAGTGTTCAATAGATAAAAAAGAATACAAAAATTTAGAAATAAAAGAGATGAAAAATATAAAAGAAGTAATTTCAGATGTTTTTTCCAAATAAAAATTATTTATAAAAATCGCATTGATAAAAATAAAATATTTTCAGTGCGATTTTTTAATTGAAAAATAATTTTTTTAAAAGGATTAAAGCTAAAAAATTTCAAAAACAATCGAAAAAATTTTTATTTACTTATAAAAATACTTATAGAATAATTTGCTAAATATTTTCATATTTTTTTAATAAATAGAAAAAATCTATTGACAAAGCCTTAATAAAAGAATATATTATAATTAATTAAAACGTTTTAACGAGGTCGATATGGCGAATATAAAAGATGTAGCAAAACTTGCTGGAGTATCTATTACAACAGTTTCTATGGTTTTGAATAATACTAACAACAAAATATCGGATGCAACTAGAAAAAAAGTAATTGAAGCGGCAAATACTCTTAGTTATAATCCAAATAATTTTGCCAAAGCTCTTGCTAGTAAAAAAAGCAATGTGATTATGGCTCTTATTCCAGATATTTCCAATCCATTTTTTTCTTTGTTAGTTAAAAATCTTACTTATTATGCAGAAAAATATTCTTATTTTTTGTACATTCACAATACTAATAATAAAAATATTAAAAAGCAAGAATTTATTAATATGGTTACTAGCAATGTTATTGGAGCATCTTTGCTAGTTGATAGAAATATGAAAGATTTAGACGACGAGCTAGTAAGAAAAAATAATATTATTTTTTTGGATGAGGTTGATTTTGATGATAGAAAAACTCACATAGTTACTGGCAATAATGAAAAAGGTGGATTTTTGGGCATGCAATATTTAATTGATAGAGGATTTAAAAATATTGGGCTTTTAATAGGTCCAAGGTCTACTGCAAATTCTTCAAGAAGATTATCTGGTGCCATAAAAGCTGCTATGAATAATGATATTTATATTGATTCTTCAAATATAATTCATGGGGATTATTCTTATGAAGGTGGTTACAAGGCTGGAAAAATTTTTTTAGAAAAAAAAGTTGATGCTATTTTTTCTTTTGCTGATATGTCTTCATACGGACTTTTGAAATATTTTGATGAAAACAAAATAAAAGTTCCAAGAGATATTTCTTTGATAAGTTATGATAATTTATTTTTAAATAATTTAATTAGTCCCAAATTAACATCAATTGACCAAAATTTGGAAATGATAGCAAAATCTTCTATTGAAATGGCGGATGATTTGATAAATGGAAGAAAAAATAATAAAAAAGTTATGGTAGAGCCTTTTGTGGCTTGTGGAGAAAGTGTAGGTAAAAAATAATGAAAATACTAAATTTTGGTTCTTTAAATATTGATATATTTTTTAGAGTAGAAAATATTGTAAAGCCAGGAGAAACTATAAGTGCAAAAAGCATTGAAAAAAGACCAGGTGGAAAGGGACTTAATCAATCTGTTGCTCTTAGCAAAAGTTTTGAAAATGTATATCACGCAGGAAGCGTAGGAGATGATGGTATTTTTCTTATTGATTATTTAAAAAGTGAGAATATAAATACCAAATATATAAAAAAATCTGATAAATTAACAGGAAATGCGATTATCCAAGTTGATGATAGGGGAGAAAATTCTATAGTTCTCTACAAGGGAGCAAATTTTGATAATGACAAAAAATTTATAGATGAAGTTTTGGATAATTTTGATAAAGATGACATTTTGCTTTTGCAAAATGAAATAAGCTCTATGAAATATTTGATAGATAAGGCTTATGAAAAGGGAATGAAAATAGTTTTAAATCCTTCTCCAATAACAGATGAGATAAAAGAATTTGATTTTAATAAAATAGATTTGCTTTTGGTAAATGAAATAGAGGCAAAGAATATAGCAAATAAAAATAGTGTGGATGAGAGCATTGATTATTTTACATCAACTTATAAAAATATAAATTTGTAACAAAAAGCGGGGCTAGCATATCTATTCCAAGCCTTTGTGATGTAAAAGAATTTGAAAGGAAGAATGTATGAAAGAAAAAGGAATATTAAATAGCGAAATTTCAAAAAGACTTTCTGATTTGGGACACACAGACTTAATAGCTGTTGGAGATTGTGGTTTGCCAATTGATTCTGACAAAAAGATTGACTTAGCACTTAAACTTGGCGAACCTAAGTTTATAGATGTTTTAGAAATTCTGCTTAGTGATTTTGGTTGCGAATATTATTATTTGGCAAAAGAAATCAAAGAAAAAAATCCAAGTCAAGAAGAAAATATTAAAAAACTTTTGCCAGATATTGAATGCGAATATATATCTCATGAAGAATTTAAGAAAAAATTAAAAGACGTTAAATTTGTTATAAGGACTGGAGAAAATACACCTTATTCAAATATAATTTTAAGGTCAAAGAATATCTTTTAGGAGGATTTTATGAAAATTGAAATGAAAGATATTTACAAGTCTTTTGGTAAAAATGATGTTTTAAAAGGAGTGGATTTTACCTTAAATGATGGAGAAATTCATGCTTTGGTAGGAGAAAATGGAGCAGGAAAATCTACTTTGATGAATATTTTGTCAGGAGTTTTATCTAAAGATAAGGGAGAAATTTTAATTGATGGCAAAGAAGTTGACATAAGTGATACAAATGTTGCCAAAAAATATGGTATAAGTTTTATCCACCAAGAATTATCTGATTGGCCAGAGCTTACTGTTATGGATAATATCTTTATGAATAATGAAATAAAAAATGGAATTTTTCTTGACAAGGCAAAAATGAGAAAAAAATGTATAGAACTTCTTGAAAGATTTGATTTAGATATAAATCCAAAAACAAAAGTTTCTGAACTTTCAGTTGGGCAAAGACAGATGATGGAAATAGCAAAGGCTAACTTAAATAAAGTAAATGTTCTAATTCTTGATGAGCCAACATCTGCACTTACAAATAATGAAATTGACAAATTATTTAAGCTAATAAAAAGACTAAGAGATAAAAATGTTTCTATGATATATATTTCTCATAGAATGGAAGAAATTTTTTCATTAACTAATAAGATTACAGTAATGAGAGATGGAAAATCCGTATCAGTAATGGATACTAATAAGACTGATGAAAGAGAAGTTGTTTCTTATATGGTAGGTCGTGATATTGGAGATTTTTATCCTGAAATGGATGCCGAAATTTCTGATGTAAAGATAGAGCTTAAAAATTTTAATAGAGAAGGATTTTTTAAAGATATAAATATAAAAGCAAAAAAAGGAGAAGTCCTTGGTATTTCTGGGCTTATGGGAGCAGGAAGAACAGAAATTATGAGATCAGTATTTGGACTTGATCCTAAAGATAGTGGAGAAGTATTTATAGATGGTAAAAAAATAGAAATAAAAAATCCAGCAGATGCAATAAAAAATAAAATTGGCTTTGTAACAGAAAATAGGCAAGAAGAAGGATTGATTCTTGATGAATCAATTAGAGAAAATATTTCTCTGTTAAATTTTGACAAATTTTCAAAAAATTCTTTTATAGATAAAGCAAAAGAAAAAAAGCTTTCAGATAATTTGGTAGATAGTTTTAAAGTTAAGACCCAATCATCAGAAAGCAAAATTAGCGATTTATCTGGAGGTAATCAACAAAAAGTAGTTTTTGCAAAATGGTATGCGATTGGACCAGAAATATTAATCCTTGATGAGCCAACTAAAGGCGTTGATGTAGGGGCAAAAAGAGAAATTTATGATTTAATAAAAGACCTTACTAATAAGGGAGTTTCAATCATACTTATATCAAGCGATTTGCCAGAGCTTATAAGTTTATCAAATAGAATTTATGTAATTCATGAAGGAAAAATACAAGGAGAACTTTTAAAGAAAGATGCTAGCCAAGAAAAAATAATGACCCTTGCAACAGGAGGAAGGTTATGAGTAATATAAAAAATCGATTTAAAGAAAATCAAAATTTAGGAACAATAGTTGCCTTGCTTATTTTGATATGCTTTGTAAGCGTACTTAATCCAGCATTTTTGCAAGTGAGCAACTTGTTAAATTTGATGCGTCAATTAATCATAAATGGTTTTGTGGCATTAGGAATGACTTTTGTAATTTTAACTGGAGGAATTGATCTTTCAGTTGGTTCAACTCTTGCACTAAGCTCAGCAATTTTTGCAGGACTTTTACAAAATGGGACAAACACAATTCTTGCTATATTTGTAGCTATTTTATTGGCAATTGTCTTAGGACTAATAAATGGTTTGTTGATTACAAAAGGAAAACTTGCACCATTTATAGTAACACTTGCAACTATGACAATATTTAGAGGCCTTACTTTAGTTTTTATGGATGGTAGACCAATAGCAGGACCTAGAGATGACTTTGCTTTCCAATTTTTAGGAAAAGGACAAGTTTTTGGAATTCCTTTCCAAGTTATTTTATTTATAATTGTTTATATAATACTTTGGATGATTTTAAATAAAACTTCTTATGGTAGAAAAATATTTGCCGTTGGAGGAAATGAAAAAGCAAGTTTTATTTCAGGAATTAATATAGCAAAATCAAAAACATTTGTATATGTAATAAGTGCTTTGATGGCAGTTATATCTGGTCTTGTACTTACATCAAGATTAAATTCTGCTCAACCAACAGCAGGCTCAGCCTATGAAATGGATGCTATAGCAGCAGTAGTTTTGGGCGGAACTAGTATGACAGGTGGAAGTGGATCATTAACAGGAACATTAATAGGAATTTTAATTTTAGGAGTCCTTAACAACGGACTAAACTTATTGGGAGTTTCAAGTTTCTATCAACAAATAGTAAAAGGAATTGTAATATTAATAGCAGTTCTAATAGACAGAAAGAGAAATAAATAGGAGAAAAATATGAAAAAATTTAGAAGAATATTGGCAGTTTTAGCTATAGCTATGTTTACATTCACAGCTTGTAGCGTTGAAGGACAAGATAAAAATGATAATGCATCTAGCAATGCAAAAGAGGAAACAAAAGCCAAAGATGGAGAATATAAAATTGGAGTTTCTTTATCAACTTTAAACAATCCATTTTTTGTATCAATAAGAGAAGGCGTTGAAGAGGCAGCAAAAGATGCAAACGCAAAAACAATTATAACAGATGCACAAAATGATTCTTCAACACAAAACAACCAAGTAGAAGATCTTATAACACAAAAAGTTGATTTGATTATAATTAATCCAGTAGATTCAACAGCAATTTCAACATCAGTAAAAAAAGCTAACGAAGCAAATATACCTGTAATATGCGTTGATAGAAATTCTGATGAGGGAGAAATTGTAAGTTTAATTGCAAGTAATAACGTAGAAGGTGGTAAACTTGCAGGCGAATTTATTCTTGAAAAAATTGGAGAAAATGCAGAAGTTATTCAATTAGAAGGAATTCCTGGAGCAAGCTCTACTCGTGAAAGAGGAGAAGGATTTAAAAAAGCTACAGATGGAAAAATAAATCTATTAGCAAGCCAAACTGCAAACTTTGATAGAGCAGAAGGAATGACAGTAATGGAAAATTTACTTCAAGCTCAACCAGATGTAAAAGCAGTATTTTGTCAAAATGATGAAATGGCATTGGGAGCAATAGAAGCAATAAAAGCTAGCGGAAAAGATATTGTTGTAGTTGGATTTGATGGAAATGAAGACGCAATAAATGCTGTAAAAGAAGGCTCAATGTCAGCAACAGTTGCTCAAAAACCAAAGGAAATGGGAAAAATCGCTCTAGAAACAGCAATTAAATATCTAAAAGGTGAAAAAGTAGAAGAAAAAGTAGATTCACCACTAGAATTAATCAAATAAATCAAATTCCCAATAATAAGCCTAAAATTAATCATTAACTATCAGAAAATATTAAATTAAAATACCAAGGTTAAACATATTAGCCTTGGTATTTTTAAATCTAATTTTAAAATAAAAAAAATCGTGCTAGAGATATTTTCTAGCACGATTTGTAAGGGAAAAAAATTTTTATCTAAAAATCATCATCTTCATCTGGGTTTTCTATTTGTATATTTTCATATTTCCATTCTAAGACTTCTTGTTTTGTGATTTCTAGGATATTTTTTACAACTTGGTCTATGTTTTCTTCTAAGACTTGGCCATTTATTGCTTGAATTAGCATTTGGAAATTTAAATTTCCTATTAATGATATTTTTTCATTATTTTCTAATTTTGATATGGCAATTTGGCTTTGGGTGTAAGGGGATGCTGAAATTAAATCTGTAAAGACAATTACTCCATCGCCTTTGTCTAAATTTATTATTTTTTCTTTTATTTTTTCGTTGAAATTATTTATGTCATCTTCTGGATATAAACCTAGATAATCTATATTTTCTGCTTGCCCAAAAATAATTTCTGCTGAACTTTTAAATCCTTGTGCAAGCTTTCCGTGACTTACAATTAGTATTCCTATCATTTTTTATCCTTTCTTAATTTAAGGGGAGCTTAAATGATTTATAAATCAAAATTTTTTAAAACTTCGTCTAAACTTGATTTTGGTGCTGATGGGGTTGCTTGAAAATAAATATTGTCTATTTTATAATCTTCTCTTAACTCTTTTAATTTTTTTGCATCTTCTTTGTTAAGATAAACTGATTTTGTAACTAACAAATCATTTTCGTCTTTTTTTGCTATGCCTCCAACGTTTAATTCGCAAACTTCAACGCCATGTTTGATTAATTTATAAAATACATCTATGCTTTTTGCAACTAGGATACAATTATAATCTTTAAATTTGTATTTGTCCCAATAGTAGAATGCTCTTTGTTCGTTTAAAACTATTGTTTTCTTTCCTGTTCTATTTCCAGCACTTTTGTATAAATCTTTCATAAAAGTTTCGTTGTAAACGACATCATCTACTACAAAAATTGAATTTACTCCGTCTTTTTGCGATAGGGTAATCATTACTTGTCCGTGAATTAATCTTTCATCAACTCTACCTAATACTACTTTTCCCATTTTATAATATTCCTATTCCTGCTAATACTGCTAAAATTATTGTTAAACCTAATAAAGCTTGAGTAACTTTTAAACCTTTTTTCAAATAAAAAACATATACGCCAAGAACTGTTACTAATGGCAAAGCTCCTGGTAATACTTTATCTAAAAGCTCTTGGAAAACAAATTCTTTTCCTGAGATTGTAAATTTTAATGCTGAGCTTACTTTTACATAATTTGCTGCCAAAATTCCCATCATAAAAAGTCCTAAAGCTGATAAAATATTTATTGCGTTTTGAACTCCTGTGCTTTTTAATAAACTTGATGCGTTTTTACCTAAAACAAATCCTTGTTTTGCAAAAAATCTTCCTATAAAAACTTGGTATAAGGAAAATCCTACGAATGGAAACAAAGCTCCCATTGGGGATCCTGCTTGTGCCCAAGAAATTGCTATTGCTATAAAAATATATTGGATTGTTCCTGAATCAATTGCATCGCCGATTCCTGCAAGAGCTCCCATTAGTCCTGCTTTTGTATTATACATCAAATCATCGGTCATTGTTATTTCTTCGTTGTTATATTCTTGGCGAGCTCTTTCTTGTTCCATTGATGACATAAGACCTGTGATTATTCCACCGCCCCAAGTAAGTTGGGTATTGAAGAATAATAATTGTCGTTTGTAAGCTTTTTTCAAATCTTCTTTATTTTTATATAATTTTTTCAAAACTGGCATCATTGCATATAAGAGGGAAGGTGCCAAATATCTTTCAAAAGTGTGAGGAATTTCGTTTGCGAAATGCCATCTTAAATATGCTTTTCTAACATCTTTTAGCTCTAATTCTTCTGGAGCCATTTCGTCTTTTTTTATATCTTGCATTTTAAAACCTCCTACTAAAAGTCATCTTCTTCTTCAAATGTCATTTCACGTTCGCCTGAAGTTTCTGTTTTTACTTCTTTATCTTCTTTGGCTTGATTTTTATTTCCTACTGCCAAAATTGAAATTATTGTTCCTAAAATTGCATAAACTAACATATTTACATTCATATCTTTTAAAATTACGCTTAAAAAATATGCTAATAGGAAAAATAACAAATAATCTTTTCTACCTATTACATAAATTGTTGTTGCAATACCGATTGCTGCAAGTCCTCCGCCGACTACATCTAGTATGTGTAAAAATACTGTTCCTTCAAGTTTTGCTACAACATCAGCGATTACTGGTGCGCCAAAATATAAAGATACAAAGATTAATGGAACAAATAAAACAAAAGATGCTATAGTTGGATATGTTATTATTGATCTTTTGATTGCTTTTTCATCCATTTTTTCAATTGCGACGTCAGTTTTTTTGCCTATAAATGTATTTAAGAAAAATCTAAATTGGTAAAGATATGATCCCAAAAATCCAACTGGAACGGCAATGGCAATTGATGCTTCTGGTGTTAAATTTCCTAATAGGGCAACTGGAACTGCAATTGCAGCTGCAACTGCTGGCTCTGATGGCATTGAGCCACCTGGAGAAAATACTCCCATATATATTAATTGCAAACTTGCTGTTACAATCATTGCATCAGCAACTCTTCCCATAACAATTCCTACAACAAGGCCTGTCATTAATGGCGAAAATCTTAATGTTAAAGATGCGCCACCCAATAGCCAACGTGACATAACTCCTGCAACCCACAAAGCTATTAATAAACTTTTTGCTACAGATAAGGTCTCCATTTTTTCCTCCTAAATTTTTAAAAAATTTTTATTCCACAAAGGGACTTTCTTTTTGCACACATCTTTTTGGAAGTTTTTTATTGTGCACATTATAAACATCATTTACACAACTTTCTCCCATTGCATACAAACATTCTTTTGTGTAGGCTGATGTGTGAGGTGTAATTATTACATTATCAAATTGCAAGTAGGGATGATTACTTCTTGCAGGCTCAACTTCCATAACGTCTGTTGCAAGAGCTTTTACTTTTTCATTTTTTAAAGCTTCAATCATATCTTTTTCGTCAATTAGAGCACCTCTTGCGGTATTTGATATATAAACTCCATTTTTCATTTTTGATATTGTATTTTTATTTATCATGTGATAATTTTCTTTGGTTAAATTTGCGCATAAACAAATAACATTAGACATTTTTAAAAGTGTTTCAAAATCAACTTTTTCTACGCCGAATCGTTCTAGCTCTAATTTGTCTTTGTAAGGGTCATAGCCTAATACCCTACATTGAAAACCTTCTCTAAGTGTTCTTGCAACTTGGCTTCCAGTATTTCCAACGCCGATTACGCCAACAATTTTGTGGTAGAGAGAATTTCCTACAAAATTTGCTCTCATTTCCCACTTATCATCTCTTACTTTTTTGGAAGAATTTATAGTCATTCTCATCAAAGCCAATAGATTTGTAATATTATTTTCTGCAACTGAATCTCTTTCTACCAAAGAAGGAACAATAGAAACAATTACTCCTTTTTCTTTTGCACAAGTTAAATCTACATTGTTGTAGCCAATTCCATGCCTTGAGATAAGTCTTAAATCATCTACATTTTCAAAAATTTCTTTATCAAAAAATGGTGTAACGCTCGCTATTATATATTGGTAGCCTTTTAGCATTTGACCTAGAGATTTTCCATCTATATTTTGGTCGACTTCAAAGCGATCTACTTGTCCAATTTTTTCTAGTTTTTTTATATGGTCTGGGAAAATTTTTCCAAAACTACTAGAATTTACAATAGCAATTTTCATTTTATTTATCCTTTTTTACAAGATCGTGACCGCCAAAACCATTTCTTAGTTGAGCTACAACTTTATTAGAAAAATTATCATCAACATTTATTTTACTTGTATTTCTTACAAACAAAGAATTAGAAATAACTGGAACAGGAACGTCAAGTCTTAGTGCTTCTTCAACTGTCCATTTACATTCTCCATTTGCATTTATAACGCCAGAATGAGAATCAAGTTTTGGATCTTTGGCAAAGCCTTCTTGGGCAAGTTCAATTAGCCAAGACCTAATTACAGATCCGTGATTCCAAACTTTTGAAACATCTTCGTAATCATAATCAAATTCGCTAGCTTCCAAAACGGCAAAGCCTTCGCCGATAGCTTGCATCATTCCATATTCAATTCCATTGTGAATCATTTTTAAATAATGACCAGAACCAGCTCGTCCTGTATATAAAAGTCCATCTTCACAAGAAATTGCTTCAAAAAA
>QWCE01008426.1_pt1 | contig 13444 bp, 11 predicted proteins | sample 1972531 | NCBI WGS metagenome assembly QWCE01 (sample SAMN09866716, study PRJNA288562) | Human gut metagenome isolate term4_stool, whole genome shotgun sequencing... | reverse complement strand
GGTTGATATGCCCGCCGACTTGATGGCCGTGAGCTCGCTACTCTCGCCTAAATTGCCAAACGTGATGAGGGACGACAGCAAGATGGCCAGCGGCAAAGCTTGCGGAACTAGAAACAAGCCCATGTACCAAAAGAACTGCGCCATGACCTCCATGGACAGTCCTTTGCCGATGAGCACGTCGACATACCTCCACAAGAACTGCATCATCAGCACAAACTGACAGATGAAGAAGGTTCCGGCAAACAGCAGCCCAAATTGCTTGGCGATGAATAAATCTAATTTCTTGATACGAAACATCTATGCCCTTGATATGTTGTACACGTGTACGAACAATGTGCAAAAATAGCATAAAAAAATAAGATATACTCCGTTTTTCGCTTTTTTAAGCATGATGACGCCTTGAAGCATGCAGCAATAAATCCAATTATAAGATAGAAGTGATGAAATTAGAACGGCTAGCTAAGTACAACTTGCTACGCATAGTGTGAAAGGAAGGAACGAAACCGCTATATGCCGAACTGCACGTATGGTAGTATAAGAAGTCAGTAAGCACGAAAGTAAGAGATAAATACCAAAATTAGTGTTAACCTCCTACTCGATACACATTATACAATCTCCTATTCCTCATGGAGTTGCTTCACGGCAGTACTCACTGCGCTTCAGACTGCATGGCGATGGTGTATAAATTCCTTGAATATCCCAAATTAAACCAGTCTGTAATTTGAGCAATTGTACATTTAACACAAACACAGCCTGCAAAATGACTCATACTTCAAATAAAAATCCAGGCTAGCACTGTGCTGGCCTGGATTTTTATTTGGACATATAATGGTTTTACTATTTATCCCACCACACTCGAGTGCTGAACGTATCACCACCCTGTCGACTAACAGCAGCATCGTAGTTGGCCTTGTTGACCTGTGACTCTGAAGAAGGATAGCGGAAGCGGCGTGGTATAGAACCGTCGGTTGCACACTGTCCGTCCTGCTTGGCCATCGCGGCTGGTGTCAGCACAGGGAAGCCCGAACGACGCCAGTTGGCAAACACCTCGTGAGGATCGCCGAAGGTTGTGATGTAGTACTGTGTGTTGATCTGCTCCAAAGCTTTAGCTACGTCGAACGGATTCTCCTTGAGGTACTTCTCAACAGCGCCTTCCGGTAGATACTTGTTGTACACCTTGCCGGCATTGGGGAACTGGGTGAACTGCTTAAATGCAGCCTTCACACCATTCTCGTAGAAAGTCTTTGCGTCACCACTAATATATCCACGGATGGCAGCCTCTGCCAACAAGAAGTTGGTCTGTGCGGCCGTGATGATGAATGTAGGCGCAGTCGGATCACCGTAGGTATACCGGTTAGGGATTGAGAAATAGCGCGTGTAACGCGAGTACCAATAAACTGGCTCTTTCTTCACGCTTCCGTCATCGGCTTTCCTCTCCTTGTACTCCACAATGTTCTCAGGTGTTCTCCCGAACCGTGGGTCAACCTTTGCTATAGCGTAGGGACTGGTGGGGTTCAGACTGTATCCTCCAGAAAGGATTCCTTCTTGTTTCTCGGCCGTCATATCACCAAAATCATCTTCCTGCCAACCATCCTGCACGGAGATCAGGTCTTTCTTGCTCACAGTGGTTCCAATGAGCGACAAGCGTGGATCGTTGGCCTGCTTAAGCATGTCAACAAAAGTCTTGCTCAAGAAGAACTCCCTGTCCTCGCTTGCGTTGATTTTTGCAAAAGGCTCAGAAGAGTCGTTAGTTGTCACGCCACCTGCATGGTCCAGCTTGGCATTGTCGGCTACGTCTGTGATAATACCATTGGCGTAAGCTTTCGCAGCATAGGTCTTAGCCGTTGTCGGGTCAACCTTTACAAGTCGCATGGCCAGGCGAAGCATCAGCGAGTTGGCGAATTTCTTCCACTGCGCAGCATCACCTTTATAGTACAGGTCCTGCACACCCATTGCTGCTTTTCCGCTAGCCAGCTTGGCCTGAGCCTCATCGAGTTCCTTCAGCATCTCCTTGTACATACTCTCCTGCGAGTCGTACTTGGGATACGAGAACTCTTTGGGGCGTCCGGCCTCGGCGTATGGAATGTCGCCGTACAGGTCAGACATCTTTGCGAAGGCATAGATGCGCATTACGCGAGCCATGTTCCAATCTATCTCCAACCCCTTCTGGTCCTTCCACTTATCGTAGCAGGTAGTCACGTCACGCATGGCGCCACGGTCGCCGCTGAAGGTATCCCAGAAAGATGCCGAGTAGCCATCGCTATAGTTGTACCGGCCGTAGCCGTCCCACCAGTCAATAGAGGTCAGCTGCTGCGTCCACTGGGCTGAGTAAATACAGCCTGTGCGCCACATGTCCCAGTCGGACCCTAATGCCTGGTGCTGGGCATTGGAGAAGACCATCTCAAAGGGGACGTTAGCCTCGTTCAAGTGTTCTGGGTCGATGTTTAGATCACCGAAATCGCCACAACTTGTCATGCCCAAAGAGAACACTGATGCTAATGCAATATATTTTATCTTTTTCATATTCAATCTCGATTAAAAAAAATTAGAACTTTACATTCAAGTTGAAACCAACATTACGGGTTGCGGGATAGCCGTTGAGCTCAAGTCCCTGTCCGTTCGACGCATTTAGTGCAGACTCCGGATCGATGTTCGGCGTATGCTTCATGATAGTCCAGAGATTACGTGCAACGATAGAGAAGCTCAGTCCCTTGACAAACTTCACGCGGCTGAGCATGGCCTTCGGGAAAGTGTAGCCCAATGAAAGCTCACGCAGCTTGATGTAGCTTGCGTCGTAAACAAACTCCTCTGCGATGTTTGCTCTCGTGATGGCACGGTAGTAATCCTGCGAGGACACGGCCGTTGCATTGGCCTTGCCTGTTTCTTCGTCGATACCGGCTGCCACGATTTTGCCAATGGGGTTTTCCTTGGTACGCCCATTCAGGGTTTCCTTGTGCATGCCATAGTAGTAAAGCATATAGTTGGTACCCGAGAAAATCTTGGCACCGAACTTGGCATCCAGCAAGAATCCCAGAGTGAAGTCCTTGTAGGTGAACGTGTTGTGCCAACCACCTGTCCAGCTGTACACGCCATTGCCGAGGCTTGTCTGCTCTCCGGCCTGTGGGAGTCCCTTCTTCAAGAGCAGCTGTCCTTGCTCGTTTCTCTTGTATTTGTTACCGATGATCTCGCCGTAGGGGCTGCCCACCACATTATAGATGTACACATTGCCGTTGCGGCTCTGGGCACCGTCGATGGAAAGGCGGTCTACACCATCGCCCAGAAACTCCACATTGGAGTTGTTGTAGGCAAAATTGAGTGTCGTATTCCATTGGAAGTCCTTGTTCCTTACGGGATAGGCGTCAACCATGAACTCGAAGCCATTGTTCTTCATCTTGCCGGCATTGATGACCTTTGAGCCATATCCCGAGGCTGAGGAGGTAGATACCGTCGCGATGTCGTCGGTGGTCTTCTTGACATAATAAGCCATGTCAAAGTTCAGGCGACTCTGGAAGAATGAAAGGTTCAGACCGGCCTCAAACTCTGAGATGTGTACGGGCTTCAGGGTATTGTTGGGCAACTTGTTGCCATTGTTCTGGGTAGCCGTGGACTGACCGTTCACCTTATAGTTGCGCAGCTGATAAAGCAAAAGGTTCTGATAGGCAGATGTTCCATTCGATGCTGACGCCATGCCGACGCGGAACTTACCGAAGTCGAACGCCTCGGGCAGCTGCTCGCGGAACGTATCGGTGAACACCCATGAGAGGGTGGCTGATGGATAGAAATGGCTGTTGCTGTCGTCGGCTAGTGTGGAGAACCAGTCGTTGCGTGCCGTCAGATTCAGGAACAGTTGATTCTTCCATCCCAGGTCGGCCGTGCCGTAAAGTGAGTTCACCTGGTAGCGGATATGTGCCTTTGCCGGACGCTTGTCGTCCAAGTTGTTCATGGACCACAGTCCATTAACAATGAAGGGGCGTCCTCCATCGGTCACGATATACTGGCGGGTGTTGTTAAACTGTTTGTTACCCCCGAATGTAGCTCCAAGCGACCAGTCGCCAAATGCCTTGTTTAAGCCCAGCAGGAAGTTAAAGTTGTTTTCATAGAAGTTCTTCTCGTTTTCTGTCATCCATCCTTTGGGGTCGGCAGCGGCTCCTATAGGCTGCACCTGCTTGAACTCTATGCTGTAGCCGTCGCGTTGGACTGCTCCCTGTAGATACAGCCAGTCGGTGACGTCCCATCTCAAATTGACCGAACCCACCAGACGTTCGCGTCGCAAGTCATTGGTCTTGCGGTACTGCAGCCAGTAGGGGTTGTTGAAATAGACATTGGTTCCACCAATCATCTCCTTGCCTTCCAGAGTGGTACCCCATCCCTTCTCAGTTCCTTCCATCCAGGTGATGTCAAACGAGTTGCCTCGGTAAAGCAAGGCTGCGTTGGTGTTGCCATTCCCGTCAGAGAGATTAGACCGGCCGTTTGACTTGTCAAAGGTGTAGTTGGCGGTAACCGTCAGATGCAGGTTCTTGAAGATGTCGTAGGTGGTGTTCATGTTGAAGCCCAGCTGTCTGTTGCCGGCATTCGGCAGAATGCTCTTCTCCTTGTTAAAGGAGGCTCCAAAACGGTAGATGACGTTCTGTGCTGATCCCGACACGGCGGCAGAGGTGTTCGAGGTGACACCCGTGCCATAGAACTTCTTCCAGTTGTCCACCGGACTGTATTTATAGGTGTTCCCTAAAAAGTTGGTGGCTTCCGATCCGTCCATCATGGCACCCCAGCTATTGCTTTCGCCCTCCTGGGCAGCCTTCACGTCGGTAGGCTTGATGCCATTGAGCCCCAGGCCATACACATCCTGCCAGTCGCGATAGTCGTAAATGCTGTTGACCGTGAGATTCTCGTTCAACTCCACCGTGACAGGCTGGTTTTTCTTGCCGCTTTTGGTCGTAATCAGGATTGCTCCATTACCTCCCCGGTAGCCGTAAAGGGCGGATGCAGCGGCGCCTTTGAGCACCTGAATGCTCTCAATGTCATCGGCATTGATGTTGTTCAAGCCATCACCCGTGTCCATGCCGCCCCACATTCCTGCAGAGCCCTGGTTGGTGTTGTCGAAAGGCACGCCATCAACCACATATAGCGGCATGTTGTTGCCTGTCAACGAGGCATTGCCACGAATGATTACACGCGATGTACCAGTAGATCCCGTACCGTTGCCGGCTACGTTCACACCGGCGATTTTACCGGATAGGGCATTCCCGATGTTTGGGTCACGGGCCAACTGGAAGTCCTCTCCACCGACTTTCGTTGTGGAATATCCCAGCGAGCGCGATTGTCGCTTGATGCCCAATGCCGTCACCACCACCTCGTCGATGGCCTGCGATTCATTCTCCAGTGTGACGTCGATGGTGCTTTTGCCATCCGTAGACACACTCAACGTCCGGGTACCTACATAGGAGAACTCCAAGGTAGAATGGGACGGACACACGATGGCGTAGTGCCCATCAATGTCTGTAATGGTACTGACATTGGATCCCTTGACCTTAACTGTTGCACCGATAACCGGCTCGCCTAAGTTATCAACAACGGTACCTTTTACAGTAGAATTTTGTGCATGCAACGATAATGATACCAACATGAACAAAACTGCCAAGCAAGCCCTCATGGAAAGCCTGAATGCATACTCTTTTTTAATCATGCTTCTTGTTTGTATTAATGAATTAACTATAAATTGAATAAAGGGTGTTTTCTCACAATAAAATGGTTACCTTTTCTTGTTTTTTATTGATTAGCTTCAATGGTTATTGTATCATGATGGCTATATATGGCTATCACGCAACAAAAATAAACAAAAATTAGATAAGGTCAAAATAAAAGTATCATTATTTTGCTCAGAATTTAACGCAACTTAACAATAAACCACACAGCTAAAAAAAACAGTCACCCTTTGCTTACTACTGCCTCGAAATTACAAACTAAACGAGCAAGGCATCCTGCTCACAAACGAAGAACTACAATGACATCTCATTCTTTTACAACGAAAGAGCCGTGTGATGCCAGTTTGGAATGCGCACTTATACATCTACATTTACGATGAACAACGGAGTGTAGAGGCGTGATTTATCACGGTACGTTTGAGCAACAACAACGGGTGAGAAGTTATCAATTTTCTTGACAAGTACCCCGTTATATTTCGTTTATTTGCCAGCAACCTGGCATGTGCTCGCAAATATTGAAAATATGCGTAAAAACCACATCTCCTTGTCTGTCAAGTTGTTACGACTATCGTGGCTCATCTTAGCATGTTTTATTCATGGTTTTTCACGTTATAAACCGCATTTTGGCCGTATAAAGGGTACGTTTAACAGCTTAAAGTCATGTTTATAGGAGGAGAAAGGCATGGAGTTTGCCTTCACAATGCAATGCTTTTTGCACCGACCTAACGTTTTTCTTGTTCGGCAAGCGATGAATGCAGTGCAATTGCCTGTTCATTTTTTCTATTTCAGCATTTTGCAGGAAGCTTTTTATTGTCATTTTTGCGGACAAAGCCAAGAATGGGAAAAAGAAGAAAGCACCACATATAGGGGTGTGATGAAACTTGTGCGAGGAAGCCAACCGCCTGCTTAAAGACCACTGAACTGTCGCAAACGCAACAAGTTGTCCTCCCACAAATCTTTCAAGGTGTCTACATCGTCATCATCGGCAAAATCGGTAATTACGAGAATGTAATCGTCCGTAATGTCGCACTTTTCCATGCGCAGCTCCACGTATGCATTCGCGTCTTCCTCATCCAACCATCTGAAACGCAGGTAATTAAATTTAACCTTAGCAACCACTTTAGCTTGCCGTGTTTCATGATGCGCATAAAGTTCACCCCATCTGAAATTCAATAGGTCACCTTGTTTCTGTATGTCATCGGCCAACCATCGAGCCAACTGATCTGGCTCACTAATCAGATTCCAGATGATACTTTGCGAATTAGACTTTAACTCTCTCTCTATTTTGACTTGTTGTTTGGGCATGTTGAATAGTTTCTTGGTGGTAATCATGTAATACCTACAAATATAGTAAAATTTATTGTAACGGAATAAAAAAATATATTTTTATTGTGTATTTAAAAAGATTGTAGTATCTTTGCAGCCGCAAATGAGTGATATGGCGGGATAGCTCAGCTGGTTAGAGCGCATGATTCATAATCATGAGGTCACCGGTTCAATCCCGGTTCCCGCTACAAAAGCCCTGTTAGTCTGTTGAAAGATTGGCAGGGCTTTTTGCTTGAAAAGGCGTTTCATCGTTCTAACGATTAACCTAACAGAGCGCCGGAATGAAAAAACACACCCGGCGTTCATGAAGAAAATGAATACACGAAATCATCATCATACAGAAAAATCATGAAAAAATTTATTACTGTCCGCTAAAACTTTTTTGAGCATAAAATTAGGGCTGGATTCTTCGCATGGAATTCAGCCCTTTTAGTTACCTTTTTTTTCTAAAATAAATTCAAATAACTATGAACAAAGGTACACATTTTAGCGGACAGCAATACTTCTTTTTACTGAAGTTAGAGCTGAATCACTATTTCATTGGCACATTGTTCAGCAGAAATTCACCACAATTCTGGTACACCTCATCAAAGATTTCGCGAAGTCCTGGAGTGTAGGGTAGCCGGTGTTGTTGACAGATGTGGCATGCTGTCCATTATAACCCTCCGTGCAAAGCGTCAGGTCATATGCTGGTGCAAGATGCCATACGTATTTCCCATTTTTCTCCTTACGAACCAGGAAACTGAAGTTCTTGCAATGGTCATCCTTGTTGTCGGTAAGATAGTTGAACACCATACGGCGATACATCTCTTCAACATACTTTGCATCCTGGGTAAGATAACCAGTCAATGCCAACAAGTTGCTATAGTCGAGTACTGGATTTGAGAGCGAGAGACAAAGCAAGCCTCCTGCTGTTGCAGTATGTATGCGTTCGCCTTCTGCTGACAGATCAAAGCGTCTCGTGGTGAAGTATTTGCCATTGGTTAGTTTGAAATCCGGCACATCAATACCACAACTGCGAGCAACCTCGTTATAATGATATTCATTCCTACCCATATCCTTAGAATCGTAGGTATGTCGGAACTTGACAAGCCAATGTCCTTCTGCGTCCGAGAAAACAGCTTTCGGACGACAACCTCCACTGTTACCACTGTTGTAGAGCAAAAGACCAGCATCTGTATCTTGCTGTTCTTTGAGCACTTCTAATGCCTTCTCCTGAAGAAGGTCGAAGTCAGAGATTTCATTTTCTTTACCGATAATCGTCTCTGGCTGATACGTCAAAGCCCCCATACCGCTACCACCTACAATGCTCAATCGGTCGATGACAGAAAGTTTTCTGTCATCAATACCTTCGCGAAGGAGAACTTTGTGCAGCAAGTATCGCCCGTAACCATCAGGAAGGCTATCCTCGAATATGCCGAAGTTGCCGTAAAGCGGTGTTGGATTTGCAAGGAACAGTCCTGGCTTCAAAGGCAACTCCAAAGGGGATATGCTGAATCCTTCGGCAAGCCAACGAGGATTGTATTCAAATGCCAGTCGCTTGTCATCGGGTGTAAGCGATATTACGCCTACTGTCTCATTGTGATATTTTACGGTCAGTCGATCTATCTTCTTCATGCCTTATGTGCTCTTGTCTTACCACTATTCTTACGTATCTGAGTCAACTCCTCCATAGTGGAATATTTTGGCTCAGCAAAGATGTTTTTGACTTCTGTAGTATATTCCAATGCCATGGCAATGCCAATGAGATTCTTGAGCGAGATAAGTCCTTTCTGCTCAAACCTCACGATGTTGCTTACTGCCACATTAGCTTTCTCTGCCACTTGTTCACGTGTCAGATTCTTCTCTATTCTTCGTTTTCTGAAGTCATTAGCCATAGCCTTGGCAATGTCATCCGCATTATCAAGCGTATAGTTCTCTAATACTGATAATATATTGTTCATAAAATTGAGATATTTTATCTTAATAATAATATGTTATCAATTGCAATGTTACTACTTTTATTTTAAATAACCTCGTTTCTAAATAGAAAAACGGTCTTAGACGCAATAATTTAACAGTATTTCTCTGTTCTGCAATTCATAACTATCTGATCTACCATGAAACGGCCTAGATTCTCTCTTTACCATATATCTCTTAACCCGTTGGCGGAATTAATTTAGTGCATACTTAATTTTGCCAAAGGGCTTGTTGTTAATGAAGTTTACATATTGCAGAAAGGTCAGTGCACTAATTTTGCCAATGATTCTTACAAACAAACCATTCGTTATTTTCGCATAATTTCTGATGACCAAGAACTGGTCTGTAAGTTGTGAGAATAGTGTTTCAATCCTTTTTCTTGCCTTTGCAAACGGAATGAATGTCGGTTTCCAGTCCTTTTGGTTGTGCCGATACGGACACTCCAGTCTTATGTGTGCAGTTTCGAACAAGTCAAGCTGTACGTCAGCTCCAACATATCCCTTGTCGCCATAGATGCTACAGTCGTGATAAGTATGTTTTACATCTTTCATATAACGGAGGTCAGCCATACTTGCCTTTGACAGATCGTAGGAATGGATAACTCCGCTTAAGCCACAGAGAGCGTGTAACTTATAGCCAAAATAGTATGTATTCTGCGAAGCACAAAGCCGAAGTCGGGAGCTTGCGAGAAATCGCCAGTACGTCCCATCTTACAACGTTTTCCTCTTGCTACCCTACAGACCTCTATTGGCTTGGAGTCAACAAAGAACTGTTCCTCTCCGCCATCCATTTCCATGGCTATCCTCTTGCGCAGTTCCTCACACAAGCCAGCTGTTTTCTTTCTACGGTCATTGAATTGTCTCCTTGATATGAGATTGGGAATGCTGTCCTTGTACTCTTGCAGTTTATAGTCGAACAGCCACTTCTCGCTATCAATGCTCTCTGCCTCTGCCGTCAGGGATAATGCCACCACTTCCAAGTCCGAAAACTTAGGAACAGGACCACGACGTGGAACATTACCCGATTCCCATCTCACTTTTAACTACAGAAATCATTCTGTATTAGAAGACATTAACTTGAAGATTCCAGAAGGTTCCATTTATGGATACTTAGGCAAGAATGGAGAGGGTAAATCAACAACGATAAAGATACTTTTAGGATTGGAGCAAACTAAAATAAATACGGTATTTTTCAATAAAAAAGAATTTCATTCCAACAGATTGCATATCCTTCAAAATATAGGATGCTTGATTGAACAGCCATTCTTCTATGCAGATTTGAGTGCCTATGAGAATCTAAACTATTTGGATATACTATATCATTGTGGACAAAAACGCATTCAAGAGGTTCTAGAGCTTGTGAATTTGACTAAAGATAAAGACAAAAAAGTTAGAAAATATTCTACAGGAATGAAACAACGCTTGGGAATTGCGATGGCAATGTTTCATAATCCTAAATTACTCATTCTTGACGAACCACTCAATGGACTAGATCCTCAAGGTGTTTTTGAAATGAGAGAGCTAATGCTCAAACTTAAAAGTAAAGGAAAAACCATTTTCATTTCAGGACATATCTTAGCTGAAATGGAGAAAATATGCACACACATCGGAATATTAAATAATAAAAAATTATTGTTTCAAGGAGAAATTAATAGTCTACTCAATCAGAAAAAGCAATCTTATTTAATACATACGGACCAACCGGAACGATGCATGAAGATATGTAAAGAACACTTGATTCCCACAAAAAGGATCTCTGATGGAACGCTTATTATAGAAATAGAGCAAGATGGTTCCTTTGACAGTTTTAAAAAATTAATGCAACAAAACCACATTCAAATTTTATTTGCAGATACATACCAAGAAAATTTGGAGTCTGTATTCCTTCATCTAATAAAAACCGACTTATGAAACCTATATCGTTCTTTACTATTCTTAAAAGTGAACACTATAAATTAAGATTTAATATTGCCATTTGGCTTTTCTTGCTATTTCCTTTGTTCATGACTTTATGCGTCGATATATATGTTTTGCATAAACATGCTGATGATATCTATAGTCCGGCAATAACTATTGATTATAATCCTTGGGTATGGGTGTTGGGTAGATACATCTTCGACTTCTATGCTCTGCTTTATCCAATTCTTGCAGCCATTTTGAGTTATTCTTTATGCGATGTAGAATATAAGAATTATGGATTTAGACTTCTTTTTACAAGACCAATTAGCAAGCTGACAATTTATTCGAGCAAAATAGTCTTCCTTTTAGAGATTAACTTTATTTCTTTCCTTATAGGTTATCTTACTTTCCTCCTGTCTGGTTTTGCTCTGGATAAGTTATTACCTGGATATTCAAAATAAAGATTATATCTACCTTATACCCTATAGTACAGTGTGGAGATTAAACTATTGTTTTTATAGCGGGATAATAAACTTTTCGAAAGGCGAATATGTAAACATAGCCTATGCGCTATTCTTTGTCGTTATCTCATTTTTTGTATTTATAAGGAAAAAATAAAAGATACCCTTCGGTGAAAAAATCAAATAATTAATTAGGTTCTACTAATCAACTATAACTATCTGACAATTAACTATTTATGTTGTATAAAATTTGGTCAATTCGCCCAAAATGACTACCTTTGGATGTTAAAACATTCAAGAATCGAGATGAAATACTACTCACAATATCGAAGTCACGACCTGTTTGAACTTCAGGAGTCACTTTTGGGATTGAGCAAATCCAATTATTGGGTCAAGCTGGCCGACCTTGGCAACACGCTGCGACTTGGTGCTGAAATCGAACAGGAATAAAGGTTGCAGTAATAAGACAGCTATTCAGCTGTAGAAATCAAATAGTATTGTACGTACTAAACCCAAATCGGTCATTAGAGATTTTTCGTGCAAAAAGTCAGATTATAGCAGGCTGTTCCATCGTTATAGCATCTATATACTAACACAATATGCATCTTTCACTCTATTTCAAGACAAAATGAAAGCAAAATTTTCTAATGACCGATTTGGGCTAAATGGTATTGAAAACCCAAAAACATATCGTCTAGAGCGATGCTCTGGACGATATGTTTTTGGCCTTTTACCCAGCGTCTCCTTGTATCGTTTTCCAACAATGTAAGGACGTGTACTATTTTCTTGCATCTGGGCACGATTATTCGCCGTGCTCAACAACTCATCATCACAGTAAGCCCAACACTCAAGGAAAAGGAACGTTTTGCGAAATTACACTTTAATTTATTTTCATAGTGAAGCCACCACCTGGAGCCAGGTGCACGGTGAGCTGCTTGTTGGATGGGATGCTGATGGTTTTTCTTCACATAATCTTGTGCGAACGAGTTTGTGATATTGCAACGCCCACCACCAACAATGGCAATAATTAGCATGTTTATTTGCGCTTATAGGTCGTCTTCAATGGCTGTACTCTTAGCGTATGCCGTACTTTTCGCCTCAAAGAAGTCGGTCTTTACCATGTTCGGGTCTGAATATTGCGCTACCCATTTCATGTCTTCGGGTTCTTTTTGATTGTCCTCATACAGATAATCAAAGCCCAAGCTGTGCCAACGCAGGTTGCCCAGATAATGAATGTAGTCTGTCACCATTTGCGCATTGAGTCCTTGAATGTCGTTTCCAATCACATATTGTCCCCATGCAATTTCCTGACGAACGCCCTCTCGCATCATCTCTTCGTACACTTTCACCTTTTCGGGCGTAAACATTTCGGGCTCTTCTTTTTTCAATTCTTTGATGATGTTCCTGAACAACCACAGGTGAGTGTTCTCGTCACGGTTGATGTAGCGTATCTCTTGTGCCGACCCTGACATCTTTCCGTTGCGACTGAGATTGTAGAAAAACATAAAACCACTGTAAAAGTAGATGCCTTCCAAGATGAAATTGGCAATACAGGTCTTCATCAGTGCATACAAATCTTGCTTTTCATGAAACTCATTATAGCAGTTGCCGATGAAGGTGTTGCGCCTTAACAGATGCTCATCTGTCTTCCATTGATACAGAATGTCATTGCGTTGCTCGGGGCTGCATATCGTGTCGAGCATGTAACTGTAACTCTGACTGTGCACACACTCTTGAAAAGCCTGTATGTGCAGGCATAGGTTTACCTCGTTGGCTGTGATGTATTCGCACAGTGAAGGTAGGTTGTTGCTTTGCAGGGAATCGAGAAAAACCAAGAAACTCAATATCTTGTCGTAGGCAGTGCGCTCGGCTTTGTCCAGTCGTGGATAGTCTTTTGTGTCTTGGGTGAGGTTGATTTCTTCAGGAATCCAAAAGTTGTTCATGGCTTGCCTGTACCAGTCGCTTGCCCATTGGTATTTCATGTTGTTGAAATCATTGAGGTTGGTGGTGTTTCCCCCAATCATCCTTCTCAATCGTAGGTCTGTATCTCCGTTTGGATTGAATAGCGAATTGCGCTTTAATTGTGTCATGTTTTTTA
>QWCE01004616.1_pt1 | contig 13444 bp, 15 predicted proteins | sample 1972531 | NCBI WGS metagenome assembly QWCE01 (sample SAMN09866716, study PRJNA288562) | Human gut metagenome isolate term4_stool, whole genome shotgun sequencing... | reverse complement strand
ACGAGACAATGACACCTCACAAGTGCAGAATCCCATTGGTGCAGTGGCAGACACCATCGTTAGTGCAGTCGATAATGTGGTGGAAGGGTTGGGCGATTTGATTACACCTACTACGCAAGGCAATGACTATGCCGAAGCTGCATGGCAGCGCAAACTCAGATACCAAGCTAACAGAAAGAAGAAACGTGGAAGGGGATTATAACTCACGCCTGAACAAAATGCAGAAAGAAGAATATCTCATTAAAAATGCTTGTTATTCGGTAACAAAGTATTATCTTTGCAAACAGAATAACAAGCGTTCTTTGTTAGGCAAAAAACAGCGAAGCCAAGTAGCTCGCTCGTTTCCAAATCGTTACCTATTTAGTTTCGCCAACATGGTAACTTCTTTATTTTCAATGAGTTGTATTTTAAGAATTATCTTGCCATGCAATTATTATCATACTGATTATCAATACATTACAAATTATATCCCAACAAAGTTTTTGTAATATAATTTCATGGTGTGAAGCAGAAAGAAAACCATTCGGCGTTTTCAATCATTCAACAAGAAAGAATAACGCTTCACAATAACCGTAAAAAACGGAGCGGCTGTGGTTGCCGCTCCGTTCTCTCCTTTCAGCATGTCATTTGCCGATGCCTCCCACGACATCATTGTTCTGTATCGTCTTGTCGGCTTTCTTCACAGAAGCTTTCAGCTTTCCAAACCTCCACGATAGTCGGATTCCAAAGTTACGCGACTTCTGTTCCCAGTTGTCATAACCGATGTAATCGCCTTGCACGATGCTACTCTTCATGTGGTCATGGTTCGTAAACGGCATCGAGGTGAAGACCGAAACGTTCAACTTATCTTTCAGGAAAGAGCGTGTAAGCGAGAAAGAATAGTAATACCATCGACCTCCGTATCCATAAACATTATCAATGTTGCGCCCGAACTTGCCACCCCCATCGACATTCATCGTGAGTTTCCAAGGCAACTGTTGCTGCAAGCTAAGAAAAGCCTCACCTCCCCATGCGCTCAGGCTGAGATTGGGAGCGGGGATGGACTTCTTCTCATTCGTGATGTTTCCATTCAGATTCACATTCGTTCCGGCAAAGGGATGCCACTGTATATAGCCCGAAATCTTAAAGGCACGGTATTTCATATCGTTGGCATAGGTGTACGCAACGATTCCGTCATTGACAAACCGCAAAGTGGTTATCAAATTGTTGGCGAAAGTATAAGAGGGATAGAACGAGAAGGTAACTTTCGGACTCATGAAACTATAGGCAAGCGATATGCTGTGGCTTTTACTACTGTTCAAGTGAACATTACCATAGGAAATGCTGGTAGGCGTCTTGAATACGGCGGGATTGAGATAGGTGATGCCCGGACGTCGAATTTTCATGCCGTAGCTTAGTTTTAACGACTGCGAATCGGTGATTTTATATTGCACGCTCGCAGAGGGCACCCAGTCATTGAGGTTCCGATGGAAGCCTTCCGCGCTGCCATTGGGATAGGATGCCTTCAGATAGCTGTATTCATAGCGGAGTCCGGCACGTGCCGACCATCGCTCGCTGTGGAACAAATAAGAGAGATAGGTTGCCGCAACCTGCGTGTCGTGATTGAACAAGCTGATCATGTTCTGTTCCTTACCAAAATAAACCATTCGCGAATCGCTTTTGTTGCTGCGGTTGATGTACTTCAAGCCCATCTCCATGGTGTGAAGTTTGGCAAGCGGACGGACATAATCTAATTGCAGGGTATGTTCCACGAATCGTTCACGGTTTTGCTTTTCGTAGCCTTTGTAATCGATGGGGAAGTTCTGTGTCTCGGCAAAATCGCTCCGGGTGGTGTCGTGGCGTCGCGTAGTTGCCAACATATAGGACAGCGTGTACACCTCTCCCTCTCGCTTGGTTTTGTGCTGATAGTCGGCTCTTCCGTTTAGATTGTAAAACGAATAGCCCGGCATGGTGAATAGCTCTTTGTACTTGTAAAGTAGGTTGTCGTGGGCATCGTAACGCTCTTCAGAGGATATTCCGTTGAGGTTTACCGTGTAATACATCCCCCCGAACGAGAAACTGAGCAGGTTGAGAGAATCAATGTCGTAACTTCCGTCTATATTTCCGTAATGGATATTTGCGGGTTGTTTGTTCTTCCCACGTGAATAGGAGTACTCTCCCGATTGCAAATACTTTTTGTAAACTTCGGTCTCGGCATCCACTTCTTTCGCAGCCTGATACCTATAGTTGTAGTTCGCGGTGAGAATGAGCTTTCCCACTTGCGTGGTGATGAAACCTCCCGTACCCACGGAACCACGCGAATTGGCATTGGCTTGAAGCGAGCCTGCCACTCCCTGCAACCTTCTGTCGGAAAGGGTTACAATGTTGAGGATAGAAGTGGTGCCTTCTGCATCATATTTCGCTCCCGGATCGGTGATGACTTCTATCTTCTTGATGCTCGAAGCGGGAATAGACTTCAGAATGTCCTTGGCGTTGGAACCCGCAAGACTTGGATCGGGATGCCCATTGCGATAGATTTTGAACGAGGAAGAACCTTGTACCTTGATGTTGTCCTGACCGTCCACTGTTACCAACGGCACTTTCTTCAGAATTTCCAGTATCGTCTTGCTCTTCGCGCTCTCATCGTGTTGCACGTCGTAGGTGAGCTTGTCGATGTCGTTCTTCACCAATTGTCGTTGATGGGTAACCACCACTTCGTCGATTTGCTGCACTCGAATGGTATCAGAGTCAGCCGGTGTTTGTGCTTGTGCACCCATCGCGATGATGCAGCCCACTATCACGGAGAGGATTCTTGATGATTTTCTCATGTTTTCCCTGTATTGGTTGTTTTGTGTAAAGGCATAAAGAAACAATAACTTTCCCATCGGAATGGGGGTGACAAGTTTAAGTGTCGCTATGTCATTGTTTATTCTCACGCAGTTCCAATATTTTTAATTATCTCTTATAAGCAATTTATTTTTAGATGAATATCTAAAAAATAGGAAGGGTAGGGATTAATTACCGCCATGCTGCATGAAACGGTAACAAACCGAAACTCCCCATGAGGCAAAGATACTCATTATCCATGAAAATATTTTACTGTTTTACTGTTTTTAACATTCCTTCCGATCCTATTTAGCTATTCAGCAATATTGTTCACGAGAAATTTTGTACTTATGAATGAGAAGTTACGGACATATCACAAGTGTGTAAAAGACAGACTTCTGTGATGGCATCAATGCGAGAGGGCATGGCTGAAAGGGTTCGTCAAATGCAGGGATTACATTATCAAAATCCTGAAGAATCGAAGAATAACATCTGACAACGCTGCTAGCGAAAGAGGAATCAGAAAACTAAAGATAAGGTAGAAAATTTCCAGAACATTTACATCTGACGGTGAAGCCAATGTTTTCTTTGCGATACATTCCATCTCAGAAACTGCATGTAGAAGCCAACAATCACAATTAAATACCATCAGCGCCATCCTATCATTGTTGGATGGGAGATGGCTTATGTCTATTGCTGAATAGTTATCGCTATCATGCACTATGCCTTAATTTATCTTAAATTTTCCATTGCTTTGAGTCTTGTTATGGCTTTTTAAAATAATAATACTATCTTTGCATAAATAAGCATGAGTTGTGTATGACAAAAAAGATATTTACCTTACTTATAGCTCTAATAACTCTTAGTTTCGTTCTGCCGACTACGGTGCGAGCTAATACAGCAATTGAACTTATCGATCAAAACTTTCAAGGTATTTCGATTTCTGTTTATGGATCAGTGCTACGAGTAGAGGGTGCGAATGACGAGACGATGTATATCTACAACGTGACGGGTGTTCGTGTTATGAGTGTAAAGGTTGACGGGGCAGATAAACGCTATAACCTAAACCTTCCAAAAGGTTGCTATATTGTTAAGGTCGGCAAAGTAACCCGCAAGATTGTTATTCGATAAGGTAGCCGTTATCATTCTTTTTTGTCGTGTCTAATACAGAAGTTCCTGATTTTCTCGAATTACTCGCAGACTCTAGAACACAACAAAAGGCTTTTTCTTTGTTGGTCAATCAATATAGTAAGCCCCTATATTGGAAGATACGTAGCTTTGTCTTGTCGCATGATGACGCAGATGACGTTTTGCAAAATACTTTTATGAAAGCGTGGAAAAACATCGGTGACTTTCAAGGCAAATCAAAATTGTCAACATGGCTCTATCGTATAGCTATTAATGAGTCCTTGGATTTTATTCGACATCAAAAAAACAACTCTACAGTAAGTACCGACAAGGGGATGGGTATTGCTGGTAGGCTGATAGCTGATGACTACTTTGATGGTGACAGGGGGCAAGCTCTTTTACAAGAAGCTATAACTACTTTGCCTGATGTTCAGAGAACAGTGTTTTTACTTCGTTATTATGATGAGAAGAAATATTCAGAGATTCATGATATATTAGGTACGAGCGAAGGTGCTTTAAAAGCATCTTATCATATAGCCGTTCAAAAAATATCTGATTATATAAGGAAACATCAATAAGATTCGAACCGCAATTAAACTTTCACAGGCATTCAACGTCATATTCGTAGTACAAAATAAGGAATATTAGTTATGGATTTGGAGAAACAGTTACTTTCTGAATATGGGAACAAGAGGCCATTTAAGGTTTCTGATGGTTATTTTGATAAACTTTCAGAACGGATTATGGAGCATATTTCTATAGATGCTGGTAATGTCGAACAGACTCATAAGAAAAATATAAAATTGATACGCAGATTAAAACCACTTCTAATGGCAGCCTCCATCAGCGGACTTGTATTTCTTGCAGTTCTGTCTTATAGGGGATTCCTGGGAAATACAAATCTTTTTTCGGATGTGAATGAAACCAGCTTTGAGAATGAAACACCAATTAATGAAAAACTCACAGCTGAAGATATAGATGAGGCTGTTGATTACATGATGATAGACGAAGAGGATATGTATGCTTGTCTTTCTGATAATTAAAGTGTTTATCTTTAATACATTGTATGATGAAAAAAATATTTTATCTTATTATATTGCTTTTTACTTGTGCAGTTAATCTAACAGCACACGTAAAGTTTGATCCGGAAAAGTTTAAAGCTGAATTACACCAGTATATTATTATTTCAGCCAATTTATCAGAACAAGAGGCTGCCTGTTTCCTATCCCTGTACGATGCGATGCAGTCCAAGCAACGAGTATTGCACAAACAAATACGCCAGTATCAGAAATCTAAACCTACCAACAATACCGTTGCGAGAAATACTATCATCAGATGCGATGACTTGCATATACAGATGAAACGGATAGAAAAAGAATACCACCTAAAGATGTTGAAAGTTCTTTCAGCGGTCAAATTAAATGAAGCTCTGAAGGCTGCGAGAAAATTCCATCGTCAATATTTCAGAAAAAACACTTAAGACGATACACATATAATAGAAATTCACCAAAAGAACATGATTAAATCAATATCTTACAGAGTATTAATGCTTGTCGTGGTTTTTGAACTCTGTTTTGGCAATTATGCATTTTCGGTCAATCCTCCTAAAAGAGAATTTAGAGGAGCTTGGATTCAATGTGTTAATGGGCAATTCCAAGGCATTGGAACAAAACAAATGCAAAAGACACTAACAAGACAGTTAGACGAACTTCAGAAAATTGGAGTGAATGCCATTATATTTCAAGTGCGTGCTGAGTGCGATGCCCTCTATCCAAGTAAGTATGAGCCATGGAGCAAGTTTCTTACTGGACGTCAAGGAGTTGCTCCAACTCCATATTGGGATCCACTTCAATGGATGATTGACCAATGCCATAAGCGTGGTATGGAACTTCATGCTTGGATTAATCCCTACCGTGCTAAGACAAAGACGACCAACGAATTGACGAAAAATCATGTTGTGAACCAACATCCTGAAAGAGTTTTTGCATACGATGGACTCTATATTCTCAATCCGGGACTATCAGAGAACAGCGATTATATTTGCAAGATAGCTAAAGATATTTTGCAGCGGTATGATATTGACGGTTTACATATCGATGATTATTTTTATCCTTATCCTGTAGCAGGGAAGAAGATTCCCGATGTCAGGGAATTTAGCTTGTATGGAGGGGGATTTGGTAATATCCAGGATTGGCGCAGAGATAATGTTGATAGATTCATCAAAAAGTTATCTGAGACAATTCATCGTATCAAGCCATGGGTGAAATTTGGAGTGTCGCCTTTTGGTATATATCGCAATGCCAAGAATGCCCCAAATATTGGAAGTAAGACATCTGGTCTGCAAAATTATGATGACTTATATGCTGATGTCTTGAAATGGGTAAACAATGGATGGGTGGACTATTGTGTTCCACAAATCTATTGGGAAATTGGTAATAAGGCTGCCGATTATAAGGAGCTCATAAATTGGTGGAATCGCTATGCGAGCAATCGTCCTTTATATATCGGTGAAGACGTTCTTAGGACAGTAAAGAACGCTGATCCTCAAAATCCGAAATCCCATCAATTACCAGCTAAACATCGTCTGCATCAGCAATCAGAGAATGTTCAAGGCACAGTTCTGTGGTATGCAGCATCGGTAGTTGATAATCCTGGCAATTATGCAGCCGTGCTTCGCACTAATTATTGGCGTTACCCCGCTCTGCAACCGCTTATGCCATTTATTGACGACAAAGCCCCCAAAAAGCCACGTTCCGTGAAGGCTAAATGGTATGCAGATGGGTATTATCTTACATGGAAAGCGCCTAAGGCTAAGGATTGGAAAGATCAAGCCTACAAGTACGTGATTTATAGATTTGCACCCGATGATCATATTGATACGAACGACGTTTCAAAGATTGTAGCAATTACTTCAGATAATATTCTCAAACTCAATTATAAGGATGGTGATACAAAATATACGTATATTGTAACTGCTGTTGATAGAATGAGTAATGAGAGTATAGGTAAGAAAAAGAAAATTAAACTTTGATTATTACCCTTTACCAAACCGTCTCTGAAATCACATACATAGACAAAACACAAGGTGCTTGAAGGCAGACTATTATCGATTATTGTAATCCCAATAAAAGTGTCAATCCTCGTTTTCAGGCGTATGTAGTATAATGCTTGTTGCACCAATGGTAAATAATGTACCGTCGTGAATTATTCGTCTCTCTGCATTTCCCAAAATCTCATTTTGCACAAAAGTACCAGTGTATGACGGACCGTCTTTCAGTATGTATTTTAACTTGCCATATTTGTCTTTCATTACACTGATAGAGCAATGTGTCATATCAATACTTGGATCAACTGTCTCTATTGGACAATTGATGACATTTCCCTTCATGTAGCGTCCAATGACATTCTCACCTAACTGAAGTGGAATCGCTTGATTGTAATGAAAAACATTCTCAATAACCTGCAACCAACCATATCGGTTTTCGGCGACATCCTGAGGTGTAGTGGAGTTTTCTTCCTTCTGGGTTTTCCTTAATTTAGAAACGCCAATTCGTATTCCAAATTGTTTGCCACATTGACTACATTCAAATACCAAGCGTTGGCCAGACTTATATTTGGTTTCATCAAACATGATAAAATTATCACATTTGGGACATTTGACACGTTTCATAATTACTTCTTAACAACCTCAAAAACCCATGATTGTCTAAATTCTGAATATGACCTCAAAGAATTTAGTTCGTCTATCGCCTTTTGTGCTGATTCATAAGAGCCATAGAGTATCTTGATACTTTCCTTATCATAGTATATATGGGCTTTGGAGAATCCTTTCTTGTGGAGATCTTCAACAAACGATAAGCCGTTTTTCTCTTTCACATGGCTTGCTAAAACCAATGACCAATAGTGGATCGGCAGTTGAGGTGTTGCTTTCCTTATTGTATTCTCTTTCTTTTTGCCAGGAACAAGAGGTTTTAGCTGCTTTTCACCACTAATCATATCACATAATATCCCACTTTTGACAGTTTGTTGCCCTAATATGCCATTTCGATTTTTACTTGTGAATCCTACAATAAATATGAAAAGCAAGAAAGCCGCAGCTAAAGAGACGTCTCTCAATGCTTTTATGCTGATGCTGATATGTTTCTCTTGTGTACCTTGTATAGTTTCAACATAAACAAGTTTGGGCTTGTTGACCGAAGCTATAGGAGTTTTATGTTTGGGTGTCGATAAGGGCTTTTTCTCTTGCTGATTTAGTGCACATAGTTCATAACTGCTCAGTCCGTAATATCTTGGAGTCAGAATGCCACTATTTACAGGCTCAAAAATCAGCGTATTGTCAAGATTTCTACTAAGCACACCAAGATCGTAAAATTCATATTGGCCGTATTCCTCAATTTGATAAAGAATCTTATCAACCTCATCCTCTATTTGTTGCATTGCCTCTGGATAACCAATATCATAAGCCTCAACAAAAGATTGTGCCAACAAAGAGTCATTAATCTTCAAAGCGGGGTTAAAGCCTACAGTTCTGCATGGGGGAAGGAAGAGAGCATCATTACCATCGTAATAGGCTTCAATATTATGTGCGACGAAACCACCAAGACCTGGAACAATAACACAGTCATTGTCCAATAATAAGATTTCTATATGGCGGTTGATTCTCATCATGTTTGCAAATTTAACAAATTTCATCCTAAATACCAAGACAAAAATGATAAAAGTATATCATTTCAATAAATTGCCCATAATCATTTTTTTGATTCAAGATTATTTTATAACTTTGCCATGATAACTAATTTAAGGGTAAATGGAATATAAAAACACGGAAATTGAAGGTGTATTGATATTGAAACCTAAAGTGTTTAATGATCAGCGTGGTTACTTCTTTGAGGCTTGGAAACAAAAAGAATTTGATGAACAAGTAGGACATCATGTTGAGTTTATCCAAGATAACGAATCGAAATCAAGTTACGGTGTCTTGCGTGGACTTCACTATCAGAAAGGAGAAACTTCACAAGCGAAGTTGGTCCGTGTCATTAAAGGTAGGGTAGTGGATGTTGCGGTTGACCTTAGAAAGGATTCGCCTACGTGTGGAAAATATGTAATGGTGGAATTAACTGAGGAGAATAAAAAACAACTTTTCATTCCGCGGGGTTTTGCCCACGGCTTTTTAGTGTTGTCTGACGAGGCGATATTCACATATAAAGTTGATAACGTATATGCCCCACAAAGTGAGGCTAGTATCAGGTGGGATGATGAAACTATCGGAATCAAATGGCCAATTGATTTTAGAGACATTCTATTATCAGAAAAAGATAAAAAACGGGCACATTCATTCAAAGAAGCCATCCTATTTTAATAAAAAACTGTCTCTGATATATTTTTGATATGAAACATTGGCACATTGTTTTGGGGATTTTGCTTTCTATCTGTAGTTGTAACACTAAAGATAAAGAGGCTCTTATTGTTAGGGAAGACAAGGAAGCAAAAAAAATGTTGCAGGGTATATGGACCGATAGTGAGGGAATTGCCGCACTTTTAGTAAAAGGTGACAGTATTTTTTATCCTGACTCAGCCAGTATGCCAGCTAAATTTTGGATATATAACGACTCTTTGTATCTAAAATGTTCCGATATTTACACATATAAAATTACCAAACAAGCCAATTATCTATTAAAGTTCGTAAATGAAAACGGCGATGAAGTTAAGCTGGTGAAATCAGACAATAAACTGTTGAAATCAGACTTTGACTATCATGTTTACGCCGTGAATACGTTTCAGAAACAAAAATCAGACACAATAGTCAGAACTGATACTGGATATTATGATTGCCGTATTTCAGTTTCTACATCTTCCGATAGAATCATCAAATCAACATTCAGTGATTTGGGAATAGGTGTTGATAATGTGTATTTGGATAATGTTGCTGAACTAAACGTGTCAACGGGTGGAAAGCTGGTCTATTCTCATCAATTCCGAAAGCAAGAGTTTGAGTCTTTGATCGGAAGTAAATTTCTAAATAATAGCATTTTACGTAAATTTGAGTTCAATCATGCAGATAAGAATGCGCTGTTTTTTGATGTGAATATAGGCATTCCAGATGCATCATCTAACTATCTGATAGAAGTAAAATTAACTCCAGACGGAAAGATAACGAAAAGAATGAGATAGCTATTTTTTGAGAGTGTAAAGTGAACTGTTTCATACTACAATAAGATTAGTTTTATACGTTCTATTTTTACAATATTCCGTCACTTTTTATGCTGCCGTCAGTATAGAAACTAAATATCTCCATTTACACTTTTTTATTTAATGTCATGTTCAGTCTCTTCTCGAACCATACTTACCGAATGGCTATACTTTTGGGGACAGTATCTTATCCTGTAATGTGTTTATTTTCAGTATGATATCAACGGGTTTCCAAAAGGTGAGGTTTTGCTGACTGTTTTGTAGCCATTGAGTCTGCAAAAGGTCAGCTTTCATTTTGTTATAGATGAGCTTTCCTAAAATTGAAGCGTTGAATGAATAGTGAACAGCTCGTATTGTGTTTCATTTTTGATGCTAAATATTGGAGCTTACAATTTAACGGACTATTGATTATTGATTATGAAGGACGGCTAATATAGGATGCTTACATTTAAAAGATTGTTTGCGTTCTATTGACGATTTTGGATTCCGAGCCGATATTGGTTATTTTTCCATACAATGCCGCGCCTACAAACAATAACTCCCTGAAATTAAAATTAATTTTCAGGGAGTTATTGTTATGTGATAGAGAATCATTACATCTTATCCACAACAGAATAATATAATCAGCTGGGCCACCAAAATCCTCAAGAACATGCTTAAAGGATAAACCGTTGAATAGCCAATAGCGGGAGCTTCGCCATTACAAACAGAGTTTGCGTAAGCTAAGGCTGGTGGGTCTGTATAAGTACCAGCTAGCATTCCCATAATAGTGAAGTAATTGAACTTGTATTTCAATCGTGCGATAGTACCTACAATGAGAATCGGTATGATGGTGATTAAAAAGCCAGTGTAAACATATTTAAGTCCATCACCTTGAACAACGGTTTCCCAGAAGCCATTGCCGGCCTTAATGCCAACCGATGCCAGGAACAATGCTAATCCAAACTCACGGAGCATCATGTTTGCCGAAGTAGTTGTATAGGTTACCAAGTGCATTCTATAACCAAATCTTCCCAGGAGAATTGCTATAATCAATGGACCTCCAGCAAGACCTAATTTTAGTGGTACAGGCATTCCTGGAATGGTCAAAGGCAAGCTTCCGAACAAGATTCCGACAACTATTCCAACAAAGATTGTGGCGATGTTTGGTGCATTGAGTCGCTTCTGGGAGTTACCCATCATGTCGGCGACACGCTCAACGTTTTCTTCTGGACCTACTACCATAATTTTATCTCCTACGTGAAAATGGTGGTTTCTTGATGCGAAGAGATCCATACCCTGGCGACTTATCCGAGTGATGTTGACACCGTAAACAGAGCTAAAGTGCATCTTGCCCAAGGTTTTTCCGTTCATGGAACTATTGGTGACAACAATTCTACGGCTTACCATTGACTGCTTTTGATCTTCCTCATGCCAGTTGGCATCAATCTGTGGTCCGATAAAAGCAGTGATGGCTGGTACATCGGCTTCTGCGCAGACAACAAGGATTTCGTCGCCTAACTCAAAGACTGTATCACGTTTAGGGAGCGAGACAACTCCATTATGCATAATTCGAGTACAAACTATTTCACCTTTTAAGAAACTTGAAATTTCCTCCAACGTTCTTCCTGCAAGATATGCATTATCAACTTTTAAGTACATTGGATGGGGCTTGGCATGTGGATTTTCAGCTTCCTCACTATTTAACTTTTCGTTTTCCTCATTCAGGTCAATCTTGCAAATGTATCTTACGGCTATTGTGGCTCCAATAATACCAATCACGCCAAGTGGGTATGCACAGGCATATCCCGAAGCGATATCAAAGTCTGTCCCGTTGGGGAATACGCTTGACAAAGCTTCTTTTGCAGCACCAAGACCAGGGGTGTTAGTTACTGCGCCATACATGGTACCGACCATCATCGGTAAATTCGTTTGATTGTTTGTATCAAAGAAAATATAATAGCATGCGAACATAACAATTATATTCAAAGCTATGGCTACGCATGAAAGCATGTTCAACTTGATACCACCTTTACCGAAACTTTCAAAGAATCCTGGACCAACTTGCAAACCTATCATGAAAACAAACAGGATAAGTCCGAAATCTTGTAAAAAGGTTAGGGTGGGGATTGGTCCTGTAAAGCCTATGTGGCCTGCAAGAATACCAACAAAAAGAATAAACGTAACTCCAAGTGATATACCTCCAATTTTTAATTTACCAAGGTAAACACCTATTGCAATTACTAAAGAATAGAGTAAGACGATATGAGCAACACCGTCCTGAGTCGTAAATAAATTTATTAACCAGTCCATAAGTATAATTTAAAGCGGCACAAAGTTATGTATTTTCTTGCACATAATCTAATTTTTGTGTCTTTAATTCCAAATTTGCGATTATTTTGTTTAATAGAAGAGGTAAAACAAACTTTTAACCATAAAATTTTCATTTTTTTCCAATTAATAGCGGTAATCAAACCTTTTTTTTTAATTTTGCATTTCAATGAAATACAGTATAAAATGCAAACATTGCGGTAATGTCTTTTTGACGGAAACAAATGAGTATGGACTAAAAAAAATACGTTGTCCATATTGCGGGGAGATAGTGCCTTGTCAGTTGAACAGCCCTAAATTTTTTCGAACTAAAGCAAGAACTGTAATTCCTCTTGTGGAGTCTTCTGCCATTTCTGTTCGAGAGTTACATCTACCAGTTGTAAACACAAAAGTTCTTAGTTCGGATATCGATGGAGAAGGATCGCCACTCAATCAAAAATCTTTCGGTTCTCAACAATTTTCGATTGACGTTTCAAATCCAACAGAACAACCGTTATCTTGGTTATCCAATCTTGGTAAGAGTATTAAAAAATTTCAGGCTACCCATAAGAATGGTGATTTATTACTCTTTTTTAGTTTGAGTTTTTTGTTTATCATTTTGGTCATTTGTACACTGATTATAATGTCCTATTTAGTCAGTGGATTGGTGGAGAGTCATTCTTGGTTATTTAAAAAGTACATCGAGTTTAGGAATATTTTCTGAAACAAAACTGTGATATAAAGTTCGTAAATAGGAAAATAACACCTTTTAGCGGTCTTTTCCCTGTTTTTAAACATGCTTGAGAATTGCCATTTTGAAGAACATGTGTGGTGCAGGTTGCTTTGTATTATTTTTGGATTTACCAGAAAATCCCTCCAAAAAAAGCCTACATTATGCGCATACAGCTAAAATGAAAATTTAGCTCATTACTTTATAATGATGATTAAGATAAACAAATATTTAACATAAATTATAATATAAAATTTTCTGTCAGTTTTTGTTTATATGGTCAAGCGGGGTGGCACAAAACTA
>QWCE01004608.1_pt1 | contig 13470 bp, 8 predicted proteins | sample 1972531 | NCBI WGS metagenome assembly QWCE01 (sample SAMN09866716, study PRJNA288562) | Human gut metagenome isolate term4_stool, whole genome shotgun sequencing... | reverse complement strand
CGGAGTTCATCGCGTCGAACGTCGATTCCGACATTCGCGCTTTGGAAGGTGCGTTGATTCGGGTTACGGCGTATTGGTCGCTAAACCACGTGCCTGCCACCATAGAAACCGCGAAACTGGCGATTCGCGACTTGATGACCGGCAAGGGCGCCAAAGAAATCACTCCCGAGATGATTATTGACTGCACTGCCCAATATTTTGCGTTGAAGTCCGAGGACTTGCTTTCCGCGAATCGGTCGCGCACCGTGGTGGGGCCTCGCCAAATCGCTATGTACCTGTGCCGTGAACTGACCGATTTGTCACTTCCTCAGGTCGGAGCCGCTTTCGGGGGTCGCGATCACACGACCGTCATGCACGCCAATAAAAAGGTCGCAGCCTCCATGAAGGAAGACACCCAAACGTTCAAGTCTGTTTCCGACATTTCCGACGCGGTACGCCGCGCCACCCGCGAATCCTAGTTTCGCGGCCTTTCCAACAGTTTCTCGCCTCACGTTTCTCTCACCCCGGCCGCATTTTTTTGTGCACAAGGTCGTTGCGGAAAGTATTTCTCAAGGTCACAAGGTGCGTGGGGGAGGTCGCGGTGTACCGGTTTAAGGTCGCGGGGAATCTGTCGAGCCTGGTGTCACTTTCACTAAACAAACGCCGGGAACCGGGAGGGGAGCGAGGGGAGGAACCCGTACGACGCTGGGGAGGGGGCCCTATCGCGGCGAGAGCGTAGCGGAGACGCGATGGGGGAGGGTGCTCCCCTCGATGTCGCTAGGGTCCTCCCCCGCGAACCCGACCCCGAACGGCACAAAACCCCACCTCATACCTCTTCCGCACTTGAAATCCAGTCCAAACAACCGGGTGTGGACGGAGCTGGGGATGAGAACGGGTTTTTTCGGGGATTGCCTGTGGAAGAAATTGTGGACAGCATTTCATCCACAGGCCCCCCAAGTTTGTCCCGAAAGTTATCAACTGAACTACAGATTTGTGATTCCGAACTCCCACCTAGCAAAATCGGGTTTTACACAGAATTCACACCGGTTATGAAGATAATTATTTTTAAATTATTGTGAAAAATAAAGAAAAATAGTCCGAATTTTTTTGTAAAAAACAGAAAAAAGAATAAATGAGAGTGAAAACCTGCAAATTATGCGTATACAAAAAGATTTTCGTATGCTATAATGATGGCGTTTATTTGATTTAAAAACCGAAATGACGTGCGCCAGGCGCACAACCGCACACGGGAGGTAGACATGGACTTAATTTATAAAAGTACAAGAAATAATCAGGAGACAGCAACAGCTTCCGAAGCTATTTTAAAAGGTTTAGCCGGAGAAGGAGGACTTTTTGTTCCTTCCTATATTCCAAAGCTTGATAAATCTTTAGAAGAACTTTCCAAGATGAGTTATCAGGAAGTTGCTTATGAAGTTATGAAGCTTTTCATGACTGATTTTACAGAAGAAGAGTTAAAACATTGTATTAACAGTGCTTACGATAAAAAGTTTGACACAGAGAATATTGCAGAATTAGTGAAGAAAGATGATGCATATTATCTGGAGCTGTTCCACGGAGCAACTATCGCATTTAAGGATATGGCACTTTCTATCTTGCCTTATTTAATGACAACAAGCGCAAAGAAGAATCAGGTAAAGAATGAAATCGTCATTCTTACAGCAACATCCGGAGATACCGGAAAGGCGGCATTAGCAGGATTTGCTGATGTACCAGGAACAAAGATTATCGTATTTTATCCAAAGCATGGTGTAAGCCCTATTCAGGAAAAACAGATGGTAACACAGCGTGGAGAGAATACATACGTTATCGGAATCGAAGGTAACTTCGATGATGCACAGACAGGAGTAAAGAAGATGTTCTCTGACGCAGCACTCGCAGAAGAAATGAACGAAGCAGGATACCAGTTCTCCTCCGCAAACTCTATCAACATCGGACGTCTTGTTCCACAGGTTGTTTACTATGTATACAGCTATGCTACATTATTAGCCCGCGGAGAAATCTCTGACGGAGAGCAGATTAACGTAGTTGTTCCAACAGGAAACTTTGGTAACATCTTAGCAGCATCCTACGCAAAACAGATGGGAGTACCAATCGCAAAGTTAATCTGTGCATCCAACGAGAATAAAGTACTCTTTGACTTCTTCACAACAGGATGCTACGACAGAAACAGAGACTTTATCCTCACAACATCTCCATCAATGGACATCTTAATCTCCAGTAACTTGGAGCGTCTCATTTATCAGACTGCGGGAAGAGATGCCGAGAAGAACAATGAGTTCATGAAAGAACTGAATACAAACGGTGTTTATACAATTACCGATGACATGAAAGAACAGATGAAAGACTTCTACGGGAACTATGCAACAGAAGAAGAGACAGCACAGACCATCAAAGAAGTTTATAATAAAGCAGATTACATCATTGATACCCACACAGCGGTAGCGGCATCTGTTTACAAAAAATATGAAAAAGAAACAGGCGATACCACAAAAACGGTTATCGCATCTACAGCAAGCCCATATAAATTTACAAGAAGCGTCATGAATGCGATTGATTCTTCTTATGACAGTAAGACAGATTTTGAACTCATTGATGAATTAGAGAAACTGTCTGGTGTCAAAGTACCACAGGCAATCGAAGATATCAGAAGTGCAGCAGTTCTTCATGATACTGTATGCGAAACGGAAGATATGTGCAAAGAAGTGAAAAAGATTCTGAACATTAAATAGTAATTTGCCGCAGGCAAAGGGAGACACCCTCAGTAAGATAAACAGACCATATTTGTGACTTTAGTCGCTGCAGGTTGAATGTTCGCTTATGCGCTCGCATCCAACCTTTGCTCCGAGGCCATAAATATGGTCTGTTTATCTTACTGAGGGTTGTGCTTTGGCTGGGAAGATGCCACTATAGAGAAAGTGACTGTCGGATTGCTCAAAGAATAAAAAGCACTATTGGAAGAAATTCTTCTTTTTGAAATCTGAAAATTGTAGTTTTCAAAGATTTTCGTCTGTTCCCCTCACTTTTTGTTGACAAAGCTTTCTTTTTGGAGTATTCTATTGATAACATGAGATTATAATAGGTTGAGTGCGCTACTCGCAATGGAGGTGGAGCTATGCTATTAGTTACTACAGAAAGAATTGCAGGAAGAGAAATCGAGCCGTTAGGTATTGTAGAAGGTTCTTCTGTCCAAACAGTTCATGCAGGTAAGGATATCATGAACAGTTTAAAAACGTTAGTGGGTGGAGAGCTTACTTCATACACGGAGATGATGGAGAAAGCCAGAACGCTTGCAACAGATAAGATGGTAAGGAACGCAGAGCAGATGGGTGCAGATGCAGTAGTATGTGTGCGTTATTCCTCTAGCGAAGTAATGCAGGGAGCTGCTGAGGTTTTAGTATATGGCACAGCAGTCAGACTGATTTGACGGATATATAAGCAGGATGGCAGTAGATAATAGCCGTCCGCAGTCGGAGAATTCTGCCGGGCAGGATTCTTTTTCTTCGTTAGCTTTTGATTTTATTTTTTTATATTGAAAGTATTTGGAGAGAATCAGGAAACAGTCAGAAAGTTTAGTTATAATTAGAGTTGGGAGAACAGAATGGAAGATATAAGAATAGTCTTTTCGAACATCATGGAGAAGCTTCTCAAACAGGCACATAAGAATAAAAATGTGTTAGAGTATAAGGAGATTAACGATGCATTTAAGAATATTGAGTTAACTCCGGAGAAGTTTGAGTGGATTCTTGATTATTTTGAAAAACAGGGCGTTGATGTTTTAAATACCAACGAAGAAGATGACGGTGATGATAATTTTATAGATGATGATACAGAAGAAGTTGAGATCATTGATGATGCTGATATTCTTGAAGGTGTCAGCTTAGAAGATCCAGTTCGTATGTATTTAAAAGAGATTGGTAATATTCCTCTGCTTACAGCAGAAGAGGAAGTATTTCTGGCACAGCGTATCGAAAAGGGAGATGAGCAGGCGAGAAAGCAGCTTATTGAGGCAAACCTCCGACTTGTAGTAAGTATTGCCAAGAAGTATGTTGGAAGAGGAATGTCTTTCCTTGATCTTATTCAGGAAGGTAACATGGGTCTGATGAAGGCCGTTGAGAAGTTTGATTATAAGAAGGGTAATAAGTTCAGTACCTACTCTACCTGGTGGATTCGTCAGGCAATCACAAGAGGTATCGCCGATACAGCGAAGACAATCCGTGTACCAGTACATATGGTAGAGACAATCAACAAGACACTTCGTACTTCAAGAATGTTACTTCAGGAACTCGGAAGAGAACCTACCAATGAAGAGATTGCCAAGAAGATGAATATGCCGGTTGCCAAGATTGATGAGATTTTAAAGACATCCAGAGATCCCGTATCTTTAGATACACCAATCGGTGAGGAAGAGGACAGCCAGTTAGGTGATTTCATTGAGGATGAATCTCTTCTTTCTCCAGTAGATTCTGCATCTTTTTCCATGCTTAAAGAAGAGCTTGAAGAGGCAATGGCTTCTCTTACAGAAAGAGAGCGCAACGTTATTAAACTTCGTTTTGGACTTGATGATGGTAAGACAAGAACTCTTGAGGAAGTTGGTAAGGAATTTAACGTAACAAGAGAGCGTATCAGACAGATTGAGGCGAAGGCACTTCGTAAACTTCGTCATCCAAGCAGAAGCAGAAAGCTTAAGGATTTCCTTGAGTAATTTATTACGGATTTCTACAAAAGAATAACTGTATATTAGAGCATTTTTCAAACACGCTCTAGGAATAAGAAGGTCATAAGAGAACGTTTGATTTCCCATGTGGCGGGCAATCAAAAATTTCCTTGTACTGCTTGTTGCCAAAAGATAAATAATTGATTACAATAATGGGAAGACTAAGGAACTTAGGATTCCCATTTTGCTTTATGGAGGTTTTTATGAAAGATGGCTTTTTAAAAGTTGGTGTGGCATCTGTTGATGTAGAGGTTGCCAATCCGATTCACAATAAAGAAAAGGTAATGGAAGTAATAAAGAAGGCAGATAAGAATGGCGTAAAGCTTTTAGTTTTTCCGGAACTTGTTCTTACTGCGTACACTTGTAATGATCTTTTTTTACAAAAGACGTTACTTGATGAGGCAAAGAATCAGCTTTTTGCTATTTTAGAGGAGACAAAAGGACAGGATATGGTAATCGTCTTAGGTCTTCCATTAACAGTGAATCATAAGCTTTATAACTGTGCGGTATTTGCACAGGGCGGTAAAATATTAGGCGTTGTGCCAAAACATTATCTGCCAAACTATTCAGAATTTTATGAGGCAAGACATTTTGCTCCGGGAGAAGAGGAAGTAAGAAAGATTCGTCTTGGTGGTAAGGATGTACCTTTTGGGATGAATCTTTTATTTTGCTGTGAGAACATGGAAGAATTGGTGATTGGATGTGAAATCTGTGAGGATTTATGGTGCCCACTGCCACCATCTACCCATCATGCATTAGCAGGGGCAACTGTAATCTGTAATCCGTCAGCAAGTGATGAGACAACGACAAAAGATACTTACCGCCGTAATCTTGTATCCCAGCAGTCTGCTCGTCTAGTATGCGCTTATCTTTATTCCTGTGCCGGTGAGGGAGAGTCCACACAGGATTTAGTGTATAGTGGACATAACATGATTGCAGAGTATGGTTCTATTTTGAAAGAATCAAGAAGATTCCAGAATAGTTATATCGAGACAGAGATTGACTTGCAAAGATTAGAGGCAGACCGACGAAGAATGACAACTTTTGTGACAGAAGGCGCAGATAAAAATTATGAGAGAGTTTATTTCCGGCTGAAAGAAGAACGAACAGAACTCAGCCGTTATTTTGAGCGTACACCGTTCATTCCGTCTAATAAGATTGACAGAGAAAAGCGTTGTGACGAGATTCTTACCATTCAGGCAATGGGTCTGAAAAAGCGTCTGGCACATACCCACTGTCAGTCGGCAGTTGTCGGAATCAGTGGAGGTCTTGATTCCACTCTTGCAGTATTAGTAACGGCAAGAGCATTTGATATGTTGAAGATTCCAAGAGAGAATATTGTCTGTGTGACAATGCCTTGTTTTGGAACAACAGACAGAACGTACTCCAATGCAGTAACGCTCACAAAGAAGCTTGGCGCAAGCCTGCGTGAAATCCGTATTAATAAAGCGGTAGAGCAGCATTTTTTAGATATTGGACATGACCCGGAAATTCATAATGTAACATATGAGAATTCTCAGGCGCGTGAGAGAACACAGATTTTGATGGATATTGCCAATCAGACAAATGGAATGGTTATTGGAACGGGAGATATGTCAGAGCTGGCGCTTGGTTGGGCAACCTATAATGGAGATCATATGTCCATGTATGCTGTGAACTGTTCTGTACCAAAAACTTTGGTAAGACATCTGGTACGTTATTATGCGGATACGAGCGAGGAACAGGAATTAAAAGAGGTACTGCTTGACATTTTAGATACACCGGTAAGCCCTGAATTACTTCCACCGGTAGACGGTGTTATTTCCCAGAAAACAGAAGATTTGGTGGGTCCTTATGAACTGCATGATTTCTTCTTATATTATATGCTTCGTTTTGGATTCCATCCAGAGAAAATCTTCCGTCTGACCAGACAGGCATTTGGAGAAGAATATGATGTTGCAACCTGTTATAAATGGCTTCGTACGTTCTGCTGGCGTTTCTTTGCACAGCATTTTAAGAGATCCTGCCTCCCGGATGGACCAAAGGTTGGTTCTATTGCGGTTTCACCGAGAGGGGATTTGCGAATGCCAAGTGATGCAAGTTCTGCTGTGTGGATGAGTGAATTAGATGAGTTAAAAGAGAAGCTGGGGCTTTAAAAAGAGTGATATCAGTATTTTATGTAATAGAAAATATACCGTAAATTGCGACGCACATCTTGCAGAAAGCATTTTTCAAACACGCTCTAAGACTTGGCTTTGGAAAGTGCATTTTTGATAGCCTGCTGTAAGATCAGGCCAGTATATTTATTTTCTGCATTTAGTTTTAGATCATCAATTGAAGAAATCTGCTCAAGCTGCGCATTGATTTCTTCAAGAGATGGCTCGATGAGCGGATACATAGCACTTACACTGTCAGAAAGATGGTTCAAACTGACGGAGGTAATGTGGTCTGTATCAACGGAAACTGCCACATCTAATGTATTATCGCCAAGAGTGATCGTAGAAGTATAGACTCCGGGCGTGTAGACACCTGCGCTGGTTTTGGTGCTTTTTTCTTCTGGAGCAAACATAAAGATTAGAAGAAGAATCAGTATGATACCTAAACAGACGAAAAGAGCAGTATAAATAAGTTCTTTTGCTTTTACGACAACGATTTTTGTTTTTGCACTCAAAAAAAACAGTCCTTCCGATTCATATTTATTAAAGTGTATTCTGAAAATAAAAATATATGATACATTAGAGTGTGTTTGAAACACACTTTAGGGTATTTTTAAAATACGCTCTGAGCATATTTAAATTTATAGCCTGTACAATATTGAATCGATTGAGGAAGAAAGGAGAAGAAGATGCTTGAAGGACAGACTTTTATAGAAGTATTTCCAGACTATACCGTTCCAGATAATTTAAAGTATGTTTTGTCCAATGCGATTGTTTCGAAGGTTGTCATGAAACAGCAGACAAGACAGTTGGTTATTCATTTGAGAAGTGAACATATTATTCCAAGAAAAGTATTGAATAAAGTTGCCTACGATATGAAAAAAGAGCTGTTTGGAAAGACTTCTGTGTTTATTTCTTTTGATGATACGTATGAACTGTCTTCAGCCTATACGTTAGAGAGCATAACGAATGATTACTGGAATAGTATTCTTCATGAAGTGAAAAAAATGGGCCGGGTGGAGTATAGTCTTCTTTCGAATGGAGAGTGGGGATTTGAAGGCAACATCATGACGATCCTTTTAGAAGATTCTTTCCTTGCAAGGGATAAATCCCGTGTTTTAAAAGAATATCTTGAACATCTTTTTTCTCATCGCTTTGGAAAGGAAATTCAGGTAGGATTTGACTTTACCGATGATGCAAAACAGGCATTTTATAAGGCGAGAAACCATAAACTGAATCTGGAAGTAGATATGGTCATGAGTCAGATCAAAAAGGTGGAAAGTGAGAAAAAAGATTCTGATGCGGAAGATGGAGAAGGTTCAAAAGAAGAGAAAAAATCGCAACGAAGCTATTCTGGGAATTTCTTTGAGGAGCGGGCAAGAAGACAGGAATTTAGTCAGAGACGCCGGTCAAAGGACCCAGATGTTATTTACGGTAAGGATTGTGATGGAGAAGTTGTGCCATTAGAAGAAATTGTCGATGAGATCGGACAGGTTGTTGTCCGCGGGCAGATCCTTAAAATGGAACTTCGAGAAATTCGAAGAGAGCGTACGATTGTAAGTTTTCATATTACAGACTTTACGGATACGATTGTTGGGAAGATTTTTATTGCCAATGACCAGCTGCCGGAATTTTTGGATTTATTTGAAAAGGGAAAGTTCTATAAAGTAAAGGGAATGCCTCGTATGGATACATTTGAACACGACCTGACCCTTTCCTCAATTTCTGGAATTAAACCGATTCCTGACTTTACAGAAAAGCGAATGGATAAGAGCTTGGAAAAGCGTGTAGAGCTGCATCTTCATACCGTAATGAGTGATTTAGACAGCGTGGTTGACATTAAAAAGGTTATCAATCAGGCAAAAGCCTGGGGGCATCCGGCAATGGCGATCACAGATCAAGGAGTTTTGCAGGCATTCCCGATTGCGAATCATTGTATTACGATGGATGAACCGTTTAAGATCATTTACGGAGTGGAAGGTTATTTTGTAAATGATTTAAAGAAGCTTGTCACGAATGATAAAGGACAGACATTATTAGATGATTATGTTGTATTTGATTTGGAAACAACAGGTTTTAGCCCGATTCATGATGCGATTATCGAAATTGGTGCCGTTAAGGTAAGCAAGGGGAAAATAAGTGACCATTACAGTGTGTTTGTCAATCCGCAGCGTCCGATTCCACTTCGGATTACAGAACTTACAAGCATTGATGACTCAATGGTTGCAGATGCAAAGTCAATAGAAGAAATCCTGCCGGAATTCCTCTCTTTTTGTGAGGGGTGCAGTCTGGTTGCACATAATGCAGAGTTTGATGTGAGCTTTATCGAAGAGAATGCAAAAAGACAGGGATTTGAAACAGATTTTACGGTACTTGATACGGTACAGATGGCAAGGCTGCTTCTTACGGATTTGAATAAGTTTAAGTTAAATACAGTATGTAAACGATTGAATATCAAGCAGGAACATCATCACAGGGCAGTCGATGATGCAAGAGTAACGGCAGAGGTGTTTCTTCGTTTTGTGGAAATGCTTGAAGAGCAAGACGTACACACACTTGCCAAATTAAATGATATGGGAGCGATGTCACCGGATCTGATTAAGAAAGCGCCGTCCTATCACGGCATTATTCTTGTAAAGAATGAGACAGGCCGTATTAATTTAAACAGACTGGTATCGGCCTCACATCTGGACTATTTTAACCGCCGTCCGAGAATGCCGGAAAGCTTGATTCAAAAGTACAGGGAAGGACTTATTTTAGGGTCTGCCTGTGAGGCGGGAGAGCTGTTTCAGGCAGTCATCAGGGGGAAAAGTGAAGAGGAATTAGCAGAACTGGTCCGTTTTTATGACTACCTCGAAATTCAGCCAATCGGTAACAATATGTTCATGCTTGAAAGTGACAGGTACGAAGCGAAAACAGTTGAAGATTTACAGAATTATAACCGTAAGATTGTGGAACTTGGCGAAAGATATCACAAACCGGTTGTTGCGACCTGTGATGTTCATTTCTTAAATCCAGAAGATGAACAGTATCGTCGAATTCTCATGGCAGGAAAGGGATTTTCAGATGCGGATAATCAGGCACCGCTGTATTTTAGAACGACGGAGGAAATGCTTGAGGAGTTTGCCTATCTCGGAGAAGCAAAGGCAAAGGAAGTTGTTATCACCAACACAAATAAGATTGCTGATATGATCGAAAAGATTTCGCCGGTACATCCTGATAAATGTCCTCCGGTTATTCCAAAGTCTGATGAGACATTAACAAAAATCTGTTACGATAAAGCCCATGAGATTTATGGGCCGGATCTGCCGGATATTGTAGAGGAGAGACTACAAAGAGAATTGAATTCTATTATATCCAATGGATTTGCCGTAATGTACATTATCGCACAGAAGCTGGTGTGGGATTCGAATGATCATGGATATCTGGTAGGTTCGCGAGGTTCCGTAGGATCTTCTTTTGTAGCGACAATGGCAGGTATTACGGAAGTTAACCCTTTGTCAGCGCATTATATTTGTCCCAAATGTCATTATGTAGATTTTGACTCTGATGCAGTAAGACCATATTCGAAAAAAGGTATGTCTGGCTGTGATATGCCGGATAGGGACTGTCCGGTCTGCGGCACACCGTTACAAAAGGAAGGACATGATATTCCATTTGAGACATTCCTTGGATTTAAGGGAAATAAAGAGCCGGATATTGACTTGAATTTCTCTGGAGAATATCAGTCAAAAGCACATAAATATGTAGAAGTTATTTTCGGAGAGGGAAAGGCATTCCGGGCAGGAACCATCGGTACCCTTGCAGAAAAGACAGCATATGGTTATGTGTACAAATATTTTGAAGAAAGAGATATTCATAAAAGAAGATGTGAGATGGAGCGTTTGGCGGAAGGCTGTACGGGTGTAAAGCGAACCACAGGCCAGCATCCGGGTGGAATTATCGTAGTACCTCATGAACATGAGATTTATGAATTTACCGCAATCCAGCATCCGGCAAATGATGTGAATACAGATATTATTACAACACATTTTGAGTACCATTCTATTGACCACAACTTGTTAAAACTTGATATTCTCGGCCATGATGATCCCACTATGATTCGGCGATTAGAGGACTTAACAGGAATGGATGCGACAACGATTCCTCTTGATGATCCAGAAGTTATGTCTCTTTTCCACAGTACCGATATTCTTGGTATCACACCAGAAGATATTGGCGGAATTGAGATGGGTTCTCTTGGCGTACCGGAGTTTGGTACCGAGTTTGTTATGCAGATGTTAAAAGATACAAATCCAAAGTGTTTCTCTGACCTTGTTCGTATTTCTGGCCTGTCCCACGGTACAGACGTATGGCTTGGAAATGCACAGACATTGATTGAAGAGGGAAAAGCAGAGATTTCCACGGCAATTTGTTGTCGAGACGATATTATGACCTATCTTATCAATATGGGACTTGATAAAGAACAGTCTTTTACCATCATGGAATCTGTTCGTAAAGGAAAGGGATTAAAACCAGAGTGGGAAGAAGAGATGACATCCCACGGCGTGCCAGACTGGTACATCTGGTCTTGTAAGAAGATTAAATATATGTTCCCGAAAGCGCATGCAGCGGCATATGTTATGATGGGCTGGCGTGTGGCATGGTTTAAAGTACATAAGCCATTAGCTTATTATGCAGCCTACTTTGGTATCCGTGCCTCAGCGTTTTCCTATGAGATTATGTGCCGGGGAAAAGAACGTCTTGACATTGCACTTACGGAACTTTTAAAAACACCGAAGGATCAGCAGACGAAAAAGGATCAGGATACGATTCGTGATGGAAGAATTGCACAGGAAATGTATGCAAGAGGATTTGAGTTTATGCCGATTGATATTTATAAGGCAAAAGCAAGAGAATGTCAGATTATTGATGGTAAGATTATGCCGCCGCTTTCCAGTGTGGAGGGTCTTGGAGATAAGGCCTGTGAGCAGGTAGAAGAGGCAGCGAAACATGGTCCGTTTACCTCACTTGAAAACTTTAGAAATCAGGCGAAAGTCAGTAAGACGAACGTAGATAAGATGGTGGAACTTGGAATACTTACAGGACTTCCGGAAACTGACCAGCTTACATTTGATTTCTTTATGGAGCAGAGCCAGGTATAATGAGAGACAAAGAAAAGGAGAAAAGCATGAGTTATATTAAAAACGCAGATATTCAGGGAAATGCATGGGTAGCACCGGGAGCCTGTGTAGTAGGAAATGTCACATTAGGAGATGAAAGTTCTGTATGGTATAATGCGGTACTTCGCGGAGATATGGCACCGATTGTTGTAGGGTGTGGTTCTAACGTCCAGGATGGTACCGTTGTTCACGCAGATAATGGCTTCCCATGTAAAATTGGGAATGGAACATCTATTGGTCATAATGCGATTATTCATGGATGCACAATCGGGAATAATACCGTCATTGGAATGGGTGCGATTATTATGAATGGCGCGCAGGTTGGCTCCGACTGTATTATTGGAGCAGGAAGCCTTGTTACACAGGGAACGGTAATTCCAGACGGAATGCTGGCATTTGGTTCTCCGGCAAAGGTAATCCGCCCGCTTACTGATGCAGAGAAAAAGGAGAATCAGACAAACGGCATCAGCTACATGCTGATGAAAAATGTACAAAAAGGGTGAAAAAACTTGAAATATAGATAGGGGTTGGATTATAATAAGGCGAATATGACTTTTGGCAAACTAGAAAGGAGAACTTTTAATTTTATGTCGGATACTACAAATACAAGAAAATATAAAGGCTATGAGTTAGATCAGACAACTTCCCATCGCCGCAATCAGAATCGGCCGTGGTTCTGGAAGGTATTGGGTATTAGCTTATTGCTTACGGTGCTGATTCTTGCAGGTGTTGTTTTTGGACTTTTGCATAGAACGCATAAGAACGCAAAACACATGGAAGAGATTAATTCTGCAAATACAGTCGAGGCATTACTTAAGGAGCACAAGCTTGTTACAATTACAGCTTCTTACTCTCATTTGGCAGAAGGTTCTGATTATACGATAACCCGCCAGATTAAGAAAGATAAAAAGGGGAACTATTTCTCTTACTTTAAGAAAGAAGGTTCCGATGATGATTACAAAGAAGTAATCAGTAATAAAGAATTATATCGTTATAATGGGAAGTATACACAGTATTTCGGACTGGTTGGAAATGATTACGAGGAAGAATGCGTAAAAGCGATTGAGGACAGCATTTTCCAGGGAGATATGAAAGATCAGATTCAGAACGAAAAAGAACGTGATAGTACAATCACTTTACAGCTTACGACTAAGGTTCAAAGCGGAGATGATTATGATACGGAATACGGATTCTCTGCTGGAGATACGATTGAGAAAACGATTATTATTGATAAAAAGACACAGCTTATTACTTCTGTAGAGGAGAAATGTGGGGATGAAGTTTTCTATGGTTATACAGTAGAGTTTGACGGTGAAGAAAAGATTCCACAGTTCTATAAGGATTTAAAGAAGGAAAAAGAAAAGAGAGTATGTACTGTTTACTCTGATTATGATGGAGAAAAGAATCAGGAATATACATTTAATCTTCCAATTGATTTATACTTTACTGTACTTGATCA
>QWCE01013513.1_pt1 | contig 13472 bp, 20 predicted proteins | sample 1972531 | NCBI WGS metagenome assembly QWCE01 (sample SAMN09866716, study PRJNA288562) | Human gut metagenome isolate term4_stool, whole genome shotgun sequencing... | reverse complement strand
GAAGAAAAACTTAACGTTTCACCAATGAAACCTACGGTAATTATGCTTTGTGGTTTGCAAGGGGCAGGTAAAACAACTCATGCCGGAAAACTTGCATTGAATTTGAAAAACAAAAACAAAAGCGTCTTACTTGTAGCGTGTGACATTTATAGACCTGCTGCCATTAAACAACTTCAAGTTGTTGGTGGAAAAGTTGGTGTAGAAGTATTTGAAATGGGACAAACAAATCCCGTTGAAATTTCAAAAAAAGCAATCGAAGAAGCTAAGAAAAAGAACATTGATTATGTAATTATAGATACTGCCGGTCGTCTTCATATTGACGATACTTTGATGGATGAGCTGAAAAATATTAAACAAGAAGTGAATCCTTCAGATATTTTGTTAGTTGTAGATGCGATGACTGGACAAGATGCAGTGAATGTTGCAGCTAAGTTTAACGAGGATTTGGATATTACAGGAATTATCCTTACTAAGTTAGATGGCGATGCAAGAGGTGGTGCTGCTTTATCAATCAGACAAGTAGCTGATAAGCCTATTAAATTTATAGGTGTAGGTGAAAAACTTGGAGATTTAGAACCGTTCCATCCGGATAGAATGGCATCACGTATCTTGGGTATGGGAGATGTTCTTAGCCTTATCGAAAAAGCACAAAATCAATTTGACGAGAAGAAGGCAAAAGAATTAGAAGAAAAGATTAAAGCTCAAAGTTTTGACTTTAATGATTTTCTTGACCAAATGCAGCAAATCAAAAAAATGGGACCTATGCAAGATATTCTTGCAATGATTCCTGGCGTGGATAGTAAGATGCTTAAACAAGTGAATTTCGATAACAAAGAATTTGATAAGATTGAAGCAATTATTAAATCTATGACCAAAGAAGAAAGAGAAAATCCAGATATCATTAGTATATCTAGAAGAAAAAGAATTGCAAAAGGATGCGGTCAAGATCAAGTAGCGGTTAACAAACTTTTAAAACAATTCAAAGAAATGAAAGTTATGATGAAAAACATGGGAGCGCTACAAAAGAAATTTGGCAAAAAAGGTAAAATGAAAATGCCTTTTTTTAGATAATAAGTTATGGAGGTAAATTATGTCAGTAAAAATTAGATTGAAAAGAATGGGAGCAAAGAAGAAACCATTTTATAGAATAGTTGTCGCAGATTCAAGATGTCCTCGTGATGGTAAATTCATCGAAGAAATCGGATATTACAACCCATTAGTTGAAGAAAAAACTGTTAAAGTTGATAGCGAAAAAGTTCAACAATGGATTAAAAATGGTGCAAAACCTACAGATACAGTAGACAGATTATTCAAAAATAATGGAGTTTACGAAGCAAAATAATAATACAAGTTGGGAGTTGTCATGGAAAAATTAGTTAAAACAATTGCTACTGCGTTAGTTGATAATAAAGAAGCAGTTGAAGTAACATCAAGACAAGACAAACATACGGTTATTATAGAAATTAAAGCAGATTCCAAAGATTTGGGAAAAATTATAGGAAAAGAAGGGAAGATTGCCAAGGCAATTAGAACTATTACTAAGGCAGCGGCTATTAAGAGTGGCGAAAAAGTTGTCGTAGATATTTTGCAATAATGGAATATATAGCTGTAGCAGAAGTGCTCAATACTCACGGTATTAAAGGATGTCTTAAAATGAGACCGTTGACTGATAATATCCAAAGATTTGACGAAGATATTTGTTATTATCTCGGGGATAAAAAAGTTAAGGTCAATATTCAAAATTATAGAATGTACAAGGGTTTTTTGTACATTGATTTTGAAGAATTTAACGATATTAATGAAGTTCTTGAATTCAAAAAACAGTTTTTATATATAGATGAAAAAGACAGATACGAATTGAAAGATGGAAGCTTTTACATTGACGATTTGATAGGCTTGAAAGCTTATAGTAATGGTGAATACATCGGAGATTTGGTTGAAGTTTTGAGCGTTTATAGTAATGATGTATATGTAATTAAAAATGATGAAAAAGAATTTATGATACCTGCTGTAAAAGAGTTCATTAAAAAAATAGATTTAGAAAATGGATTAATCGATGTAGTTATAATTGAGGGTATGTGATGAAATTTATAATTCTCACATTATTTCCAGAAAGTTTTGATTACTTAAAATCATACGGCGTCATAGGAAAAGCAGTCCAAAACAATCTCATTGAACTTGAAGTGGTTAATATTAGGGATTACACTAAAAATAAACACAAAAAGGTAGACGATGAGATATATGGTGGCGGAGCTGGGATGCTTATGACTTGCCAACCAATTTATGACTGCTTGGAAGATGTGAACAAAAACAAATCAAAAGTTGTGTTTATGTCTCCTCAAGGGAAAGTTCTTAATCAACAAAAGTGTATAGAACTTTCAAAAGAAAAAGAAATAGTCATTCTTTGTGGCCATTACGAAGGTGTCGACAGCAGAATCATCAATCATTATTGTGATGAGGAGATTTCTATTGGAGATTATGTGATGACTGGTGGAGAATTAGGAGCTATGGTTCTTATAGATTGTGTAAGCCGAATGATTAACGATGTTTTGGGAAATGATGAAAGTTATAAGACAGATTCGCACTACAATTTATTGCTACAGGAAGATTCCTACACAAGACCCAGAGTATTTAACGGATATGAAGTTCCTGAAGTTTTATTATCAGGAAATCACGAAAAAATCGAACAGTGGCGAGAAAAATCAAGACTAAACAACACTAAACTTAAAAGAGAAGATATATATCAGAAATATCTGAAAGAAAAAAACCAAGGAGGATCATAATGGATATTATAAAAACATTAGAAGATGAACAATTAAGAGAAAATAAGTTCGACTTTCATGTTGGCGATACTGTAAAAGTAGACTACCTTATCAAAGAAGGTAACAAAGAAAGAGTTCAAGTTTATGAAGGAACTGTAATTAAAATGCAAGGAACTGGACTTAGAAGAACTTTCACAGTAAGAAGATTAGCTTACGGTGTAGGAGTAGAAAGAACTTTCTTAATCAACTCACCAAGAGTAACTAACGTAAGATTAGTTAGAGAAGGTAAAGTAAGAAGATCAAAATTATTCTACCTAAGACACAGAGAAGGTAAAGCTGCTAAAGTTAAAGAAAAACAAAAATTCTAATTTGAGTGCTGAGAATTTCTCAGTACTTTTTTTAGATGGAAAGGAAATAACGTGGACATTAATAATATAAACTGGTATCCAGGGCACATGAAAAAAGCTATCGACAAGATAAAAGAAAACATGAAACTTGTCGACATAGTTTTGGTTCTTGTGGATAGCAGAATTGTAAAATCATCCATGAATCCAGTTATAGAAGATATCTTAAAGGATAAGCCGCAATTGATTTTATTGAACAAGATGGACATGGCAGATCCTAAAATTACACAAAACTGGATTAATTATTTTGCAAAGAAAAATATAACAGCACTTCCAATTGATAGCAAAAACGGTAAAAATTTGGATAAAATTGAGCCAACAGCTAAAAATATTTTAGAAGATGTACTTGCGAATAGAAAAGACAAAAACATAAAATCAGAAATTATTAGAATGATGATAGTTGGTATACCAAATGTTGGAAAATCTACTATAATCAACAAATTATCCAACAGACAATCTGCAAAAACTGGAAACACTCCAGGAGTTACAAGAACTAATCAGTGGATTAGAATAAAAGGTAAGATGGAATTGTTGGATACACCAGGTGTTTTGTGGCCAAAATTTGAAGATAATGAAATTGGACTGAATTTGGCATTTACTCAAGGAAACAATCGAAATAATGGATGATATTGCTATAAGACGTGGCTGTTTGTTAAAAGGAAAAAATATTGATTATTCTAAAGTTTCATCAATAGTTATAGATGAATTTAGAAAAACAAAGTTAGGAAGAATTTCATTAGAAGATGTTTGCGATTGATTATAACGAATTTGAGGAAGAATTAATTTGTGGCGTAGATGAAGTAGGAAGAGGACCATTAGCAGGTCCTGTTGTAACTTGTGCTATTATTATGCCTAAAAATTGTGAGATAATAGAAGGAGTCACCGACTCAAAAAAGCTTTCTGAAAAAAAGAGAATTAAATTCAAGGATATGATTTTGGATCAAGCTTTAGCATACAGTGTGAATTTTGTGGATCAAAGTGTGATTGATGAGATTAACATCAAGCAAGCCACAAGATTATCCATGAAAAGAGCTGTAGAAAGTTTGAAAACAAAGGACAATAAATTCATAAAACCTGATTTGATTGTAATTGATGCAGAAATTATTGACACAGATATTAAACAAATGTCATTTGTCAAAGGTGACGAAAAATTATATCCGATTTCTTGTGCATCAATTGTGGCTAAGGTTATAAGAGATGAGTACATGAAGGATATGGCTACTATTTATCCACAATACGGTTTTGAAAAGCACAAGGGATACGGAACTAAATTTCACAGAGAAATGATACTTGAACATGGAGAGTGTCCGCTTCATAGAAAAACTTTTTTGAGGAAATTATATGAAAATGGAAAAAAACCGAGGTAAATTTGCCGAGGATTACGCTTGTGAATATTTAATAGAAAAAGGTTACGAAATTATTGACAGGAATTATTCCGAGAGAATTGGGGAACTAGACATAGTTTGCACTTACGAAAATTATTTGGTAATAGTTGAAGTAAAAGCAAGGACTGATGACAAGTTCGGCGCTCCTTCTGATTTTGTAACTTTGGGAAAACAAGACAGAATAAGAAAAACAACAGAAATTTATATCGACAAAAATGATTTGTACGATTATCAGCCTAGATTTGATGTGATAGAAATTTATTTGGATAATTTCAAATTAAATCACTATATTGACGCATTTTAATATTGACAATGGGCTAGTATTTTTATATAATATCAAGGTCAAGCAAATATATTGACACAAAGAGGTTTTAATATGTATAAAGTAGCAGTGCTTACAGTATCAGACAAGGGTTCTCAAGGCAAAAGAGAAGATTTAAGTGGTAAGAAAATCATCGAAATTATCGAAAAAAACGGCTATAAATTAGAAAAATATGATATTGTAGCAGATGAAAAAGAACTTATAAAAGAAAAATTAATAGAGTATTCCAATGAAAATATTGAGTTGATTTTGACTACGGGTGGAACTGGATTTTCAAAAAGAGATGTAACTCCTGAGGCTACATTAGAAGTTTCAGAAAAACTTTGTTTGGGAATTAGTGAAGCGATTAGAAATTATTCGATGACGATTACAAAAAGAGCAATGCTTTCAAGAGCTGTTTCAGTTATTAGAAAAAACTCGCTCATAATAAATATGCCGGGTAGTCCTAAGGCTGTTGAAGAAAGTTTGGAATACATAATTGATACGTTAGATCACGCTTTGAAAATTTTACAAGGCGATGCATCAGAATGTGCGAGAAAATAGTTGTTCATAATTAATTAGTAATGTATAATATATGATAGATAATTGTAGGAGGTATATATGATACAAGCAGGAGATTTTAGAAAAGGCACAACTTTTGAAATGGATGGAGATGTATGGCAAATTATAGATTTCCAACATGTTAAACCAGGAAAAGGTGCAGCTTTTGTAAGAACAAAAATTAGATCAGTTATGACTGGTTCAAACAGAGACATGACATTCAATCCTAACGAAAAATATGAAGAAGCTAGAATTGAAACAAGAGAAATGCAATACTTATACAACGATGGAACTTTATATTATTTCATGGACCCAGATTCTTATGAACAATTACCAATTGATAAAGCTAGTGTTGAAGAAGCTATTCTTTATATAAAAGAAAATGATATGGCAACAATCAAATTTTACAAAGGTAAAGCATTCCAAGTTTCTCCACCAAACTTTGTTGAGTTAGAAATCACTCAAACAGAACCTGGTATTAAAGGTAACACTGCAACAGGAGCTACAAAACCAGCTACTGTAGAAACAGGCGCTACAGTTAACGTACCTTTATTTGTAAACGAAGGAGATAAAATCAAGATAGATACAAGAACTGGAGAATATTTGTCAAGAGTTTAGTATTTATTGACTTTTCAAGGCGTTTATGATAAAGTAGTACGGTGGATTTTGTCCATACTAATAGAGGAGGTCTAATATGAGAGATAAAGTAATTTTAGAATGTACTGAATGCAAGAGCAGAAATTACACTACTAAAAAGAATAAAAAACTTCACCCTGATAGAGTGGAAACTAACAAGTATTGTAAATTCTGTAAAAAGCACACTCTACACAAGGAAACAAGATAGGAGGAGCTTATGGCAGCGAAAAATACGCAAAATTCTAATCAAAAATCAGCCCAAAAAAATCAAGGATTTTTGAAAGGCGTGAAGACTGAATGGAATAAAATTGTCTGGCCGACACCAAAGGAAACTTTAGAATACTCAATAGTAGTAGTTATAATTTCCTTTATAGTTGCATTAATCGTATACGGATTAGATACTGTGTTCCAACGTTTAATTGGACTATTTATTTAGAAAGGAACAGTATCCACAATGACCGAAAAAAATAACACATTTATTGAAAATGCAACTGAAGATTTTAAGGAACGTGCCAAAGAGGGAAAATGGTATGTAGTACATACTTACTCTGGACACGAAGGTAAAGTAAAAGTTAATATTGAAAAAATGGTAGAAAATCGTGGTTATATCGACGATATATTTGAGGTAGTAGTACCTACTGAAGAATATGTTTCAGAGGTCGGTGGAGCTAAAAAGTTAAAAGAAAGAAAGATCTTCCCCGGTTATGTTTTCGTTAAGATGACAATTACCGATGTCTCATGGTATTTAGTTAGAAATACCAGAGGTGTTACAGGATTTGTAGGACCAGAATCCAAACCTGTAGCAGTTAGTGAAAAGGAAATCCAAAAATTCGCTCTTAAAAATCAATCTTACTCTAAAAAAGAAATTGATGTTAATGTAGGAGACAATGTGAATATTGTTTCTGGAGCATTTAGCGATCAAGTAGGTATTATTGAAGAAATAAATACTGAAAAAGCTATCTGTAAAGTTTTAATTTCCTTGTTCGGCAGAGACACATCTGTTGAAATTAGCTTTGATGATATCGAAAAAATATAAATTTGAATATAAGTTATTTAATTAATTTCATATAGATCGATGTGGGAGGTTAGCCCCGATAACCACAATAGTTTAAGGAGGAACTAATATGGCTAAAAAAGTACAAGCAATAGTAAAGTTACAAATTCCTGCAGGTAAAGCAACACCTGCACCACCAGTAGGTACAGCACTTGGACCTCACGGTGTTAATATAATGCAATTTACAAAAGAGTTTAACGCAAAAACTCAAGACCAAATGGGAATGATTATTCCAGTTGTTATGACTGTATACCAAGATAGATCATTCACATTTATAACAAAAACTCCACCAGCACCAGTTCTTATTAAAAAAGAATTAGGATTAAATTCTGCTTCAGGAGAACCTAATAAAACTAAAGTTGGACAATTAACTAAAGAACAAGTTAAGAAAATTGCTGAAATTAAAATGCCTGACTTAAATGCAGCAAACTTAGAATCTGCTATGAGTATGATTAAAGGTACAGCAAGAAGTATGGGAGTTACAGTAGAAGAATAGTGGGAGATTTAGTTCGTTAGAACCACAAGGAGGATTATATGGCAAAAAAAGGTAAAAAATATCAAGAAAGTGCAAAATTAATTGATAGAACAGTTGAATATAAATTAGACGAAGCAAGTAAATTAGTTGTTGAAACTGCTAAAGCTAAATTTGACGAATCAGTAGAATTACACGCAAAATTAGGTGTAGATAGTAGACACGCTGACCAACAAGTTCGTGGTACTATCGTACTTCCTCATGGTACAGGTAAAGACCAAAAGGTAGCTGTATTTGCAAAAGGTGAAAAAGCTGAAGAAGCAAAAGCTGCAGGAGCAGATTTTGTAGGAGCAGAAGATTTAGCAGAAAAAATCCAAAAAGAAGGTTGGTTAGGATTTGATGTTGCGGTAGCTACTCCAGACATGATGGGTGTAGTAGGTAGAATTGGTAGAATCTTAGGACCTCAAGGTTTAATGCCAAACCCTAAAGCTGGTACAGTAACTATGGATGTTACAAGTGCAATCAAAGAAATCAAAGCTGGTAAAGTTGAATATAGAGAAAGCAAAACCAGCTTCATCAAAAGGTAAATATATTAGATCTTTAACAATTGCTTCAACAATGGGCCCTGGAATCAAGGTTAATCCATTACAATTTGCAAAAGAATAATATAAACAAGAATTTATTAGCCACCGTTAAGGTGGCTTTTCTTAAATACAGAGGGAAAAATGAAATTATTAAAAGAAGATAAAAAGAAAATTCAAATAGGAATAATAATACTAATTGTTCCAGTTATTTTGGCATATTTGCTGTTCAATGGGAAATCTATAGGAAATGCATTGGGCACTTTTATGGCGATTATATCTCCATTTATTATCGGTGCGGCATTAGCTTTTGTCCTAAATATGCCAATGAATTTTATTGAGAATAAAATTTTTAAAAAATGGACTTCGAAACCGGGTCTAAAAAGAGCAATATCCCTGTTAATAAGTTTAGTAATAGTTAGTGCAATAATAGCATTTGTAGTGATACTTATAATTCCTAATTTTTTTGAAGCTATTAAATCACTAATCCAAGGAATTCCGGTATTGGTTGAAAAGCTAAGAAAATATCCAGAGGTTGCAAAACAATTAGATAAAATTTACGACACATACGCTATCACAAATACTCATGATTTGGTTGTAAAATTAAAACCTTACTTAACCAAAAATGGATTGGATATATTGAACAATGTGTTTTTTGGAATTAGCACAGTGTTTTCTGTTGTACTTAGTTTTGTAGTGTCGTTCACATTTGCTATTTATTTATTATTTTCAAAAGAAACTTTGAGAAGACAATTTACAGAATTGGCGTATGTTTTCTTCAGTGGAAAAACTGCAAACAAGATTTTAATTTTCTTTAAGGTGGCTTACGAAAAATTTTATTCCTTTTTTAAAGGTCAATTTATCGAAGCGTTTATGCTTGGATTTATGTGCTTTATAGGAATGTATTTGTTGAAGATGCCAAACGCTGCAACTGTAAGTGTGCTAATTGGTTTTGGAGCATTAATTCCATTGGTTGGAGCTATACTAGGAGCTGCATTGGGAGCTTTGATTATTTTAATCGAATCTTTTTCAAAAGCTATTATGTTTGTGATTTTCATAATTGTACTTCAACAATTTGATGGCAATGTAACTTATCCTAGAATTGTGGGATCGTCTGTAGGGCTACCATCTATTTGGGTGCTAGTTGCAGTTACTATAGGTGCAGCATTAAGCGGTATTGTTGGAATGCTTATTTTTGTTCCGATATTTGCAACAATCTATGAATTATTGTACAGATATAAGAAAAAGAAATTGAAAGATAAAAACATCTGTATTATTGAAGAAAAATAATAAAAAAAGTGTTGACATATTCATAGAATATGATATAATAATCAAGTAATTAATTTGGGCTACCGAAGACAGTAGGGACTATTAGAGTTTAATCATCCTACAGAGGAGCATAAGATATGAGTTTATCAGTCTTTCTGTCTTTGGATGGAAAGACTTTTTTAGTGTAGCCTTTTTCATGGAGGTGAAATAATGAAAGAACACGTTTTAAATCAAAAGAAAGCTGTTGTTGATGAAATTAAAGGACATATTAATGATGCTAAATCAATGGTTATCGTTGATTATAGAGGATTAGATGTTAGCGAAGCAACAGAATTAAGAGAAAAATTCAGAAATGAAAATGTATTATTCAAAGTATACAAAAACACAATGATGAATTTTGCTTTTAAAGAATTGGGATTTGATGGATTCTTAGATTACTTATCTGGTCCTAATGCGGTTGCATTCAGTATGGATGATCCAATCGCTGCAGCTAGAATAGCTAAAGAATTCGCAGCAGATCACGAAAATTTAGAAATTAAAGCAGGTTATTTAGGAGACAAATTCTTAGATGTTGAAGGTGTGAAGAAAATCGCATCTATCCCTTCAAGAGAAGTTCTTCTTACAAAAATGCTTGGAAGCTTCAAAGCTCCAGTATCAAAATTTGTATATTTAGCAGATGCTATTGCTAAATCAAAAAAAGAAGGTTCAGAAGAAGCTGAATCAAACGAAACTACTGAAACAGTAGAAGAATAATTAATTAAAATAAAATTTGGAGGTAAAAAATGTCAATAGATGAAATCTTAGAAGCAGTTGAAGGCTTAACTGTTCTTGAATTAAATGAATTAGTAGAAAAAGCAGAAGAAAAATTTGGAGTATCAGTAGCAGCTCCTGTAGCAGCAGCAGGTGCAGCACCAGCAGCAGGTGCAGCACCAGCAGAAGAAAAATCAGAATTTGATGTAATTTTAGCATCAGTTGGTGACGCTAAGATGAAAGTTATCAAAGCAGTTAAAGACTTAACTGGATTAGGATTAAAAGATGCTAAAGCTATCGTAGACGAAGCTCCTAAAGCAATTAAAGAAGGCGCTTCTAAAGAAGAAGCTGAAGAATTAAAAGCTAAACTTGAAGAAGTTGGAGCTACTATCGAATTAAAATAGTCGATAAATTTATGGAGAGGTTATGTATAATAGCCTCTCTTTTTTGATTGCTTGACAAATCATTTGATTATGATATTATTTTAATATATTGATAAAATGACTATGATGAGATGAGTATGTAATAATTTTTTTAAAGAGAGTCTTAGTTTGGTGGAATAAGATATTAGATTACTGCAGAATATGGTCTTTGAGTTTGAAAAGTTGAATAGCTTATGCTTTTAAATTTTTCCGGGAGCATCCGTTATCAAATGCTAGGCATTAAAGTGCCAAACAATGAGAGAATATTTTATATTCTAAAATTAAGGTGGTAACGCGGATTTTCGCCCTTATATGATGTATGTCATATAAGGGATTTTTTTATTTTATTATAGTTTTATTTAGGAGGGAAATTATGTCAGAAGAAAAGAAATCATATTATATTACTACTCCGATTTATTATCCAAGTAGTAATTTACATTTGGGTCATACTTACACAACAATCATTGCGGACACTTTGAAGAAATTCAAAAAAATCCAAGGCTACGATGTGTTCTTGACTACAGGTACTGATGAACACGGTCAAAAGTTGTATGAAAAAGCAAAAGAAAAAAATATGGGTGATAATCCATTAAATTATATTGATCCAATTGTACAAAGTGCCAAGGATTTGTGGAAAAAGCTAGACATAGACATAGATAGTTTTGTCAGAAGTACAGACAAGGCTCACGAAAAAAATGTTCAAGAAATTTTTCAAAAATTATACGATAAGGGAGATATTTACAAGTCTACTTACAAGGGACATTATTGTGTCGATTGTGAAGCTTTTTGGACAGAATCACAACTAAAGGATGGAAAGTGTCCAGATTGTGGACGTGATGTTCACTATCACGAAGAAGAATCGTACTTTTTCAGATTATCAAAATACAAAGATAGAATATTACAATTGTACAAAGACAACCCAGATTTCTTGAAGCCAGAATCTCGTAAGAACGAAATGGTGAATAACTTTTTAAGTGGTGAATTGGAAGATTTATCAGTATCTCGTACAAGCTTTGACTGGGGAGTTAAGGTTCCATTTGATGATAAGCATATTATTTACGTGTGGATTGATGCGCTTAGCTGTTATTTGACAGGGATTGGATATGGACAAGATGAAGAATTATTCAATAAATTCTGGCCATGTGATATCCACTTAGTTGGAAAAGAAATTGTAAGATTCCACACAATTATTTGGCCGGCGTTATTAATGGCGTTGGATCTTCCATTGCCAAAGAGAGTTTTCGCTCATGGATGGATTTTATTCAATGAAGATAAGATGAGTAAATCAAAGGGAAATGTATACTATCCAGAGCCAATCATTGATTTGTACGGTGTAGATGCTTTGAAATACTACATTTTAAGAGATTTTACTTTTGGTAATGATGGTAACTTTACGACAGAAAGATTTATGAACAGATTTAATTCAGATTTGGTAAATGATTTGGGCAATCTTGTAAGTAGATCAGTTTCAATGGTTGAAAAATATTTTGATGGTGTTATCCCACAACCAAATGACAACAACGATATTGACAAGAGTTTAATATCTGTGGTCGAAGGATGCCAAGGAAAAGTTGAAGAGTTATTGGAAGAACTTGATTTTTCAAATGCACTTGAAGAAATTTGGAAAGTTGTTAGAAGGGCTAATAAATATATTGATGAAACAACTCCATGGATTTTGATTAAAGAAGACCCAGAAAGATTGAAAACTGTTCTGTATAATTTGATGGATGCAATAAGAGTTATTTGTATATTAACTTCTCCATTTATCACAGAAACTAGCGAAAAAATCAAAGAACAAATCGGTATTTCTGAAATCAAATGGGAAGATGGAAAAGTGTTTGGTAAAACTATCGCTGGAACTAAGGTTCAAAGAGGAGAAAACTTGTTCAATAGATTAGACATCAAGAAAGAAACTGAACGATTGAACGAAGTTAACGACAAATTAATCGAAGAAAGAACTGGTAAAAAAGTTTCTGAATTAAGAGACAATAACAAAGAAGAAGCTCCTAAAGAATCTAAGAAAAAATCAAAGAAAGCTAAGAAAAAAGAAGAAATAACTATAGATGATTTTGACAAACTTGATTTTAGAGTTGGACAAATTGTAGAAGCAAATCAACATCCTGATGCAGATAAGCTTTTGGTTTTCAAGGTTAAAATAGGAGAAGAAACAAGACAAATAGTTTCTGGTATTAAAAACTGGTACGAACCAGATGATTTGATAGGCAAAAAGGTTATTGTAGTGTACAATTTGAAGCCTGTAAAATTGAGAGGAGTAGAATCTCAAGGTATGCTTCTTGCTGCAAGTAAGGGCGATAAATTGACTATGGCAAGTTTACTTGATTCAGAATTTGAAGATTGTAATATACGATACACATTGTCACTTGACAGATGAGAAATTTGATTTTGATAGGGATAAAATAATTGAAAACCTACAATCTAATTCTGTTGTAAAAGCGATGCTTCCAAGTGACAATGTCGAAAACTCCATAAAAGCCATAGAATTATCTGAGAAATATGATTTCTTGTACAATGCAGTGGGAATTCATCCTGAAGAAGACAGCAGATTTACAGATGAAGATATTTTTAAAATAGAAGAATTAGCCAATAATCTAAAATGCAAAGCAATCGGAGAAATTGGGCTAGATTATCATTATGAACACGACAAGGACAAGCAAAAATATCTATTTGAAAAGCAAATGCAAATCGCCGAAAGAAAAAACTTGCCTGTAATTATTCATACAAGAGATGCAATCCAAGACACATACGATATATTGGCGAAATATCCTAATGTTAGAGGAATAATGCACTCTTATTCTGGAAGTTATGAAATGGCAGAAAAATTTATTGATTTAGGATATTATATTTCATTTAGTGG
>QWCE01005772.1_pt1 | contig 13488 bp, 11 predicted proteins | sample 1972531 | NCBI WGS metagenome assembly QWCE01 (sample SAMN09866716, study PRJNA288562) | Human gut metagenome isolate term4_stool, whole genome shotgun sequencing... | reverse complement strand
GAACTAGAGCAGGAAGCAACCAACATTTCATTACAAGCCACAGACGCAATCTCCACAACGAAAGACAAAGCTGCAGCAGCTTGGAATAAATGCATGAAAAACGAGGGATACTCTCAGTTTTTATCCCCCTCTTCCCTGTCTAGCCCGAAGGGGGATGAGGCTCCCGACATGTCCTGGCCGGCACCAAATCCCGGTATAGAAGAAATAAAGGCAGCTCAGGCCGCTTCTCGCTGTATGTTAAGCACCAGGTATCTTGAAAAAGTTTCCAAAGCGGAGGCACTAGCGGTACATAAGATATTAGCGAAGAAACCAGGGCTAATCACGGAGTGGCAAGAACTACGCCAAGATAGCCTAAAAAAGAGTAAAAATATTTCCGGAGAAAACTAATATTTTCGTCCCACCACATAGGATGCTATAACTTGAAATTCTTGAGCCGCAGTAAACGTAAAGTTGCGTGGAAAACAGTCATTGTTACTGCTACTGGAGCAGCTATATGTCTGGGTTTTGTTTTACTTCTGACGTTGAGTTTCTTGTCCCCCTCCAAGGCGCGTCCTATCTCTAGTGCTCACCCGGTCGCTACCGCGAAAGTAGAAGCTGGAAAACTATCTCGCACGCTAACAGGAACAGCTAACATTTCGTCCTCTAGCGAAAGAGAAATTCCTCTTTCAGTTAGCAGCGAGGACGAAGTAGGGGTGATCTCGGCGTTGCCAGTCAGCGCTGGAAAACCTGCTCCCTACTGTCATGCTTTGCTAGAAATATCAGGGCGTCCCCTTTTAGCGTTAAACGGATTAATACCTGCCTACCGCGACCTCCATATCGGAGACAGCGGCAAGGATGTCACCCAGCTGCAAAAAGCATTGAAGAGCTGTGGCTATTCGGTTGCAGCAGATGGACATCTAGGTAAATACACTGCCCAGCTCGTCGCGAGGCTCTATCGAAACAACGGTTATGCTCCGGCTCAGAACCCGAATAAGCGAAATAGCAGTCAGGATACCTCTGATAATAAATCCCAGCCGGAATCAGATGCCAAAAGCACTGACAACGAAACTGGCTCAGATGATTCATTAGTTATCCCCCGCAGTGAAGTCGCCTATATACCTGCCAATTCCACTATTGCCGAGCTGCCTGATTTGGGTAGCTATCTGGGTGAGAACTCTAGTGTGAAAATCGGGGTAGGCGCACCCTTAGCAATCCTGGAATTAGACGCAAAACAGATACTGAAGCTGCGTGAAGGTTTACCAATAAAACTGGAGTCTGGTCAATGGAATAATGAGACCACATTACCCGCAATTCCCACCTCGCCTGACTCCAATGATAGTGATGAAGAACAAAGCTCAGAACCAACATACACTTTGCGGATCCCCTTAAATAATCCCCCAAATAACGCCCTAACAACTTGTCAATGGAGCGTAACCATCGGTTCTAACACTACTTATCCGTTCACTGTGCCCGAGGCAGCAATCCGAGAGGATAACAAAGGGACTTATGTGCAAAAGAAGAACGGAGACTCTACCCAGAAAACTTATGTTGAAATTATCGAAAGTGGCGATGGAGCCGTAGCCATTAAAGGGGCAGTAAAAACTGGAGAGATTGTCTTGCTGGGAGATAAATAGTGGACTCTAACGCTCAGGTTAATACCTTTGATATAGCCCCTCCGACTAATGAGCCCCCTATCCTAGAAATGCATAACTTAAACCGTACCTTCGGGACAGGGAATTCTACTGTTTATGCCTTAAAAAATGTGAATCTAAAAATAAAAAAAGGGGAATCAGTAGTAATTACCGGTCCTTCTGGGGCGGGAAAATCAACTCTCCTAAATATCCTAGGGTTATTAGACCCCAACTACGAAGGCACGTTAAAGATACAAGGGAAGAATTGCAGCAAACTAAAACCAGCACAAATTGATCAATTACGGGCTGATCACATTGGTTTTATTTTTCAAGATTTCGGTTTAATTCCTTACCTGAATGTAATACAAAATATCGAGTTGGGTTTTACCTACAGTAATCTCGAAAGGGACATACGAAAAGAAAAAACACTCTTTTGTTTATCGGCAGTGGGGCTAGAACATCGAGCAACCGCTCGTATTAGCACCTTATCTGGGGGTGAAAAACAACGAGTAGCCATTGCTCGAACCTTAACTAGGTCACCCAGTCTACTGTTAGCTGATGAACCCACGGGGAATCTCGATCAAGATAATTCCCAAAAAACTATTGAACTCTTATTGCAAGTACAACGGAGCAGTGGGTGCGCTCTGGTAGTGGTCACGCATGAGCCAGAAGTGCGCGACCATTTCGGCCACGGTTATTTGGTGGTAGATGGAAACGTGGAGCAGATCAATTATGACAAGAGTTAATTGGGGACTGCTACTACAGCAATCTCTTGGTGCCATCTGGGGCAGAAAAATGCGCTCCGTCATGACCGCGTTTGGGATAACCGTGGGGATTCTAGTTTTTCTTGTCACCTTAGGTTGGTCTCTCTCCGCCAGTGCCGACATAAACGCAACTTTCGATGAGCGTACCGCGACTACCATAACCGTTACTGCCCGTGAAGATGCTGAGCAAATACTAGATAAAAACTTCACTGACAGGGTGACGAAAATGCAGGGGGTAAAAGCAGCAGGACGTTACAGCGCCGCACCTCAAGCCGATTGCCGCACTCACCCCGGCGAGACTCAAGCCACTCCTATAATCGTGGCTGATCCCGGGTTTTTACAAGCCAGTGGCATGAAAGTAAAAAGCGGGAGATTTTTCGATAAAAGCATCGAGAAATTTCCGGGGCCGGTCGCCTTATTAGGGCCAACTGCTGCTAACAACTTGGATATGACCACAACTGACGGCACCACAAGAATTATTTGCGATGGCAAATCTATTCCAGTGTTTGGGGTCTTGTCCTCCACCGGCCAGGCCGCGGGCGCAAGTTCAGCGGTAATTATTTCTAAAAATCTAGACGGCAGTGATGTGTCATATCAAGCTGGAGAGGGACTTGCTGGCGTGGTTGAAACCGAGTTAGGTGCCACTAAAAAAGTGGCAGCTGCTCTTCCGTATGCAGTATCTGCCCGGCATTCAGAGCTAGTCGCAGTCAGAATGCCACCAAGTACCGAAGAACTCCGAGGTAAAGTAACAACTTCATTAAACACAATGGCAATCGGGGTTTCTATTCTTTCCTTAGTAGTGGGCGCAATAGGAATTATGACAACTACGCTAACCTCGGTTATTGAGCGCACTACAGAAATAGGGTTACGCCGTTCTCTTGGGGCACGTCCGCGTCACATTGCGTGCCAGTTTATTATCGAAGGAGTGTTTCTTGGGGGCATCGGCGCTTTTTTTGGAGTACTTCTGGGCTTAGTTTCACTGTTAGTGTTAGTCAGGCTACAAGGGTGGACGCCAGTAATGTACCCGATAATACCGGTGCTATTGATTCCCGGAGGGATGATTATCGGAATACTCTCATCGCTGGTTCCTGCCTTACGTGCTGCTAAAATCCCTCCAGCAGCCGCCTTAAGACACTAAAGAAATAGATACTCAATAATCGAAACCTCGTCATTCACCCCCTACCGCCAGCAATAGTATGGGTGTATGCAAAAAAAACTGGTTTACCGCGATGAAGTTGATGACCCGATTGCTTTGCCGGATTTGACCGATCCCGAACAAACCTCCAGATTCTTGCTTTCCTTGCCGGATGTTTCCGACAAGTGCCCCTCGGCCAAGGCGCAACTTATTGAGGCGATGGGGATCCGTTTTCACCACCTGGGCGCGGATTTAATGGTTTGCTCCATGCCGGTAGAGGGTAACCGCCAAACCCTGGGCGTGCTGCATGGCGGAGCGAATGCGGTGTTGGGGGAAACCACCGGGTCTTTGGCGGCCAACTATGCGGCTCCGGAAGGCAAACATGCGGTGGGGTCAAATATCTTTGTCACCCACCATCGTCCGGCCAGTGCGGGGCAGGTGTATTGCGTAGCGACTTTAGCCCAAAGCGGGCGCACCCTCGCGACTTATTTCTTAAAGATATTTTCCGAGGACGGGAAGCTCACTGCCTCCGGCACCCACACCTGCGCCTTCGTGGATGACTAACGGTGCGCAAGGGGGGACTTGAACCCCCATGCCCGGTAAAGGGCACACGGACCTGAACCGTGCGCGTCTACCAATTCCGCCACTTGCGCTTGAGATTAACACCCGGAAGCGTTAACCAACGAATAGAAATCTACCCCGAAACCAAAGGCAGGAGCAAGCCCAGGAGCAAAAGGCGTTACGTTTCACAAGTAATAATTCTGTTTTTCCTGTGCCGAGGATAAACATTGCCGACTGACGGTAACTTTTAGCCCCTAACAAGTTGCTATAAATTCGTCCTATTAACCCTGGGATAATACTTATTAGCGAATTTTCGATTAACCTTGAACTTAGGTATGTCTACTGCACGCAGTTAGCACCGGCAATGTCCGGCTGCTTAAAACAGCGAGCCGCAGGCACTGACCGTAGATTCTACGATTTACAGGAGAGGACGAAAATATGGGAGTGGTTGACCGCTTCGAAAAAGCCGTTTCTTTGGGGGTAAACACCCCTTTTTCGAAGATGTTCGCCAGCTCGATTAAAGCCGTGGATGTAAAAACGGCTATTCGTGAGAGCATGGACAACTCCCGCGCCACCTTGAGTGACGGCCGGGTGGTGGTACCGAACGAATATCAGGTGTTGCTCAACCAAAAAGACTATGAATCGGTAATGGCGGCTAACTCGCAGGTGCTTTCCCAAGAACTCGCCCAAGATGCTACCGCGTATGCCACCGAACAAAGCTACGTGTTTGTCGGCCCGGTAGAAGTAGTATTCTCTGCCGGTGACCACCCACTAGGGGAGCTAAAAATCGATAACTCGATCCGTCGCGGGCCGGCAGCGCCGGTAACTACCGCCGGCGCCAGCCCCTCCCATCCGATCATTGATATTGAGGGGCAACAGTGGCTACTCACCGAGCCGGTCACAGTGATCGGTCGCGGATCGGAAGCCGATATCGTAGTCCACGATCCGGGAGTATCCCGACGTCACCTGGAACTTCGGATTACTCCCCAAGGGGTAATTGCCACCGATCTGGGGTCGACTAATGGATCTTATGTAGAAGGGCATCGCATCAGTGCCGCCACTCTCTTAGACGGTAACGAACTAACGATCGGCCGCACCCACCTGCTATTTTGGACTTCAAGCGCGGATGAATAGTAGGCGGTAATCGTGGCGGTTGGACTTTTATACACTATTTTACGATTCGGTTTCGTAGCCCTATTGTGGCTGCTAGTTATCGGATTAGCGGTAGTGTTGCGTCGCGATATTTCCCTGGCCGCCACCGCCTCCGCAAAAACCCCAACCAGCCGCTCCCGTAAAGCTAACCGGCAACCTGATAAATCTAAACCTCGTAAAAGCAAACGTGGGGGTCGCCCTCGCTACTTAGCTTTCACGGGGGGTGCCTTAGCCGGAAATCGGTTAAAACTGGATGGACAACCAATCCTCTTAGGGCGATCCGGGGACTGCACGGTGCCTCTGCAGGATTCTTACGCCTCCAATCGACATGCCCGCATTTATTACCGTGACGGGCAATGGTTTATCGAGGATTTAAACTCAACGAACGGAACGTTCATTGACAACAACCGTCTCACCACTGCTCAGCTTTTAGAGCTGGGAATGGTAGTGCGGATTGGACAAACAACAATGGAGTTAACTAGATGAGCATCGGATTCAACTATGCCGCCCTGTCTGATATCGGCAAGATCCGCCAATCTAACCAGGATTCCGGTTACGCCGGACCCAACTTGCTGGTATTAGCAGATGGGATGGGCGGGCCTGCCGGGGGCGATATTGCCTCCTCGATTGCGATTGATCATTTACGCTCCCTCGACACCGCAGCAGATACCCCCGAGGAGGCTCTCGAAAGCCTACGGGAAGCAATAGCCCAAGCACACCAGGAGCTGTGCGAACGCTCCACCCAAGATCCGGCATTAGCCGGCCTGGGCACTACTTGTATCGCGATTCGTCGCAGCGAAAACGCTATCACTATGACCCATATTGGGGATTCTCGTGCCTACCGTTTGCGCGGCGGAGAATTGCGGCAAATGACCAATGATCATTCTTTCGTGCAATACCTGGTAGATACGGGACAACTCACCCCTGAACAGGCAGAGAACCATCCTCAACGCTCTGTGCTATTGCGGGTGCTAGGAGATTCCCAAGAGGACGTGAATCTTGACGAATCCCAACCCGACTTCACAGTAGGTGACCGCTGGTTGCTCTGCTCTGACGGACTATGCGGCTTTGTTTCTGGCCTCACCATTGGCAAGATTCTTTACCGGAGCGAAACCCCGCAACAGGCCTGTGAAACTCTAGTAGAACTAGCGCTAAAAGCGGGCGGGCCAGACAATATCACTTGCGTGGTTGCCGACATTGTCGAGGATCCGCAAGATAAAGAACCTCAGATCGTGGGGGCAGCTGCTACCGACCGGCTGGCTGAGCTCCGTAGCCAACAGACAGAAAAGCCCGGCGACGAAACAGCCAGCGACGACCAGGACACATCCGATCCTGCCAGTCAAGATCAAACAGATAACGAGGACGAGGACGATTCTTTTAGTCAGGCGCGGGCGGCAATACCGACGGAATCTTTAACTGAGGAAGATTCTGCCCCCAAATATCGCTGGGGAAGAATCATCGGCGTGATTGTGGGACTGATCGTCCTGCTAGCTCTGTTTGCCGCTGCTGTGTGGTATGGCATGTCAGAACGACCGACTCCCACCCCGCCAGCCACGTCAACTTCGATTTCCGAAACTAAATCCCCTGCTGCTACCGCAGAGGAAACCAGGCAAGAATCGGAAGCATCTTCAAGCGCTGAACCTTCCTCATCAAGCTCAGCTAGTAACTCCTAACTAACCATAAGCATCTAAAATTCGAACCACCAAGATAAGAGATCGGATATAGGAAGGGGGTAATGTACCGGTGTCAAAGATAAAACACTCTACTGGACGGCTGGCGGAACTATTGCTAATAGTAATAGCCCTGGCGATGTGTTTCTTGGGGTATTTCTCGATTAATGTTAACCGCACCGGAGCACTCCCCACTTCCTTCGTATTGCATATGTGCGTACTGGGAGCCTTCGCCCTCGCCACGCACCTGGCGGTTCGTTTCCTCGCTCCCTACGCTGACCCAGTACTTTTACCTGCAGTTTTGGCTTTAAATGGTATCGGGTTGGTGATGATTTACCGCCTGGATTTGGCATATGGCCCAGATTCCATCCTGTATGTCGGCTTCAAACAAGCATTATTTACCCTGATAGGCGTAGTTCTGATGGTAATTACGCTGGCAGTAGTTCGTGACTATCGCAAGCTGCGTAACTACACCTACCTGTCGATGCTGCTGGCAATTGTGCTGTTACTGCTGCCCTTAGCACCGGTTATCGGACGCAGCATCAATGGCGCTCGCATCTGGATTAACATCGGATTTTCGATACAACCCTCCGAGGTCGCCAAAATTTGTTTGGCAATTTTCTTCGCCGGATATTTAACTACCCGGCGGGAAGCCCTAATCCAAGGTGGAAGATCGCTGCTAGGAATGCGCCTGCCGCGCCTAAGGGATCTCGGCCCCCTACTGGTGGTGTGGGCAGCCTCCATTTTAATTTTGGTATTCGAGCGAGATTTGGGCACTTCCTTGCTAATCTTCGGTTTATTCGTGGCCATGCTGTATGTGGCCACCAATCAGACTTCCTGGCTGCTAATCGGAGCTATCCTATTCGCACCGGCAGTGTTCTTAGCTTCCCGCCTGTTTTCACATGTGCAAGCCCGTATTGATGTCTGGCTCCACGCCCTCGATCCAGAAATCTATTCCCGCCCCATCGGAGGCTCGGGACAGTTGGTCTCCGGGCTATTTGGCATGGCTGACGGTGGTATTCTCGGTACCGGTTGGGCGCAAGGTTCGCCCTCCCTAACCCCCTTTGCGAACTCAGACTTTATTTTTGCTTCCCTCGGGGAAGAACTGGGGCTAACCGGATCCCTTGCGCTGCTCACGCTTTACCTTGTTTTCGTAGAACGCGGGCTGCGTACTGCCTTGATCGTGCGCGACAGCTTTGGAAAGCTTTTGGCTACCGGGTTTGCTTTCACCATCGGATTCCAAGTGTTCGTGGTAGTCGGAGGATTAACCCGGGTGATTCCCTCTACTGGCCTTACCTTGCCTTTTGTGGCCGCGGGTGGATCTTCACTGGTCGCCAACTGGGTGATCTTGGCCTTGCTACTGCGCCTATCTAGCGAGGCGCGCCAGCCGGTAAGAACCGAAAGCGGAGTCATCGATACCGCCGAACTAGAAGCAATAATTGCTCGCCAACAAGACAAACGCTCTGCCTCGCTTAAGGCTAAGACTGCTAGCCGTAATAACTATCTCTCCTCCCCCGCTACTTCCCATCCCGGCGGGAAGCCGACCAAACGCGCCTCATCGGCGCAACCGCTTTCCAGCCCTGCAGCACCTGACGCCGCTTTTCCTGCGCGACCAGTTCCGGGAGGTGAACGTCATGAATCCACAGATTAAACGGCTTTTTTTCGTAGTCTTTGTCATGTTTTTATCTTTGATGGTGGCGTGCACCTATATCCAGTTCCTGGGGGCTGATTCCCTGAACGCGGATGGGCGGAATTCTCGCGCCTTTTACCGTTCCAAATATATTGAACGCGGCCCCATTATGGTGGGAGAAAACGCGATCGCGGCTTCAAAACCCACGAAAGACTCTACCGGTTACCGCAAGCGTTACCACCGGGTTTACTCCGAGCAAGCGCCGCTTTACTCTAATCTGACCGGTTATCTTTCCCCGGGAGGTAACGCTACCGGGATGGAACGGCTGCAGAACTCGGTGTTAATGGGAGAAGCCTCCAGCCAGGCATTATCCCAGTTACTAAAATATGCAGCGGGAGAGAATCAAAAGGGCGGAGGGATTGTCCTTACTATCGATCCGCAGATTCAACAGGCCGCAGCTCAGGCACTCGGCAATCGTAAAGGTGCGGTAGTTGCCATCAACTATCAAAGTGGGGCAATCCTCGCCGCGGTTACTACCCCGCGGTTCAATCCCAGCTCTTTAGCGACCGGCAGTGAAAAACAGTCACAACAGACCTTAAAACAGCTGCAGGCAAACCCGTCAAAACCTATGCTAGATCGGGCTTTGCGCGGAGAATATCCTCCCGGTTCGGCTTTTAAAATCATTACCGCAGCTGCCGCCCTAGAACAGCAAATCCGCACGCCTGAGGGCGCCGTGGAGGCTCCCGTCTCGGTGCCACTGCCCGGCTCGCGGGCTAAAATTTCCAATATTGAATCCACGAGATGCGGAAATGGCCATCCCACTTTCACTTATGCCTTTGCGTATTCTTGTAACACGCCTTTCGCAAAGATCGGTCAAGACTTGGGGTATCAGGCATTAAAAGACAAAACCGAGGCTTTTGGTTTCAACCCCAAGACTGATTTAAAGATTCCGCTGCCGGTACAAAAATCTTATTTCCCCTCCTTCGGCCCGGGGGTAGCTTCCACTATGATGAGTGCGATCGGGCAATACGAGGTGCGCACTTCACCGCTAATGATGGCTACCGTAGCCGCAGCGGTAGCCAATCAGGGAACTCAGATGCGTCCCTTCCTGGTGGCCGCCGAGTTGGGGTCAGATGGGAAAACCACCAGAACTTATCGTTCCGGGGGTAAACTCGGAAAACCGATCTCTAAAGAGGTCGCCGTGCAGCTACGACAGATGATGATCGCCACCGTTACCGAGGGAACTGGCGAAGCTGGCCGGGTTGCCGGCGTTGAGATGGGTGCTAAAACGGGAACTGCCCAAACCGGGGGCAACAAAACCGATGCCTGGTATGTGGGCTGGGCCAATACCCCTAATCTGCCTCTGGCTTTCGCGGTAGTAGTAGAAGGCGATAATTCCAACCCCACCCCTCATGGCGGACCGGTTGCCGGACCGGTAGCGAAACAAGTGGTACAGGCGGCGATAAATCATGACTGATAGTCACGTATTACCTGTCCCGCCGCGCGCCGGGGAAGCCGAAATGTCAACTCCTTTGGAACCGGCAGCGACTGCTACTGGGCAAGCCACCAACGCGCAAAAAGCGGTTGCCTCCTTAAAAGTGGGGATGAAGATTTCGGGACGTTACCTGCTGCTTTCTCGCCTTGCGATTGGCGGTATGGGAGAGGTTTGGCAGACGCTGGATGAAAAAACTGGCGAAAGGCTGGCGCTAAAAATTCTGCGCCCGGAACTGGCGGGTAAAAAGCTTTTCCTGTCCCGATTGCAGATTGAAGCCTATAACGCTTCTCGGGTTCATCACCCGAACTTAGCGGAGGTACACGCCTCAGGAGAAGACGCCGGTCTAGGCTGGATCAGTATGGAACTGGTCGATGGAGTTTCACTAACCGAAATCCTGGATCAGGAACACACTTTAGAGACTGATTTCCTGCTATCGGTGCTGTACCAGACCGCTGATGCTCTCAATGCAGTACATGGTGCCGGCATTGTGCACCGGGATATCAAACCGGGCAACATTATGGTTACTCCCACGGGAGAAGTAAAACTAACCGATTTCGGGATTTCTAAGGCTCCGGGGCAAGTTAATTTAACGCAGGCGGGGATGGTTATGGGTACCGCGCAGTATCTGCCGCCTGAACAAGCGATGGGACAGCCAGCTACTCCCGCAGGTGACCTCTATGCCCTGGGGGTTATCGCGTATGAAGCTCTAGCCGGCAAACGCCCCTTCAGCGGTGACAAACCGGTAGATATTGCTTTCGCCCATGTCAACAAACCGGTGCCTGACCTGCCTGATTCTGTGGCTCCCAGTTTGCGTGAACTGGTGATGGAGCTGTTAGAAAAAGAACCTCAAAAACGTCTGGCCAGTGCAGATACCTTAATGCAACGTTTAGAGGAAGTGCAACAGGCGCTTAATTCCGCAGGTGACTCGCTAGCTGCCCCCGCTGCGGAATCCATTGTTCCCGAGGCCGGGGAACTAGCCCGTTCCTCAACGGAAGCCCCAGAGGTAGCAGACAGATCTGGAAAACCTGCAAGAGGATCTGGAAGAAATAGCGCAACTAGACCAGGCAGTACACATACCTTTCCCTGCCAGCACCTCCGTTAAAGAAAGCCTTGATTCCCGGCAACAGGCGCCCTCGCCCGATATTGATGAGCCGGCAGCTGCCGCGACCACGAAAGACGCCACCTGGCAGCCTCAACCAACCGCTAGCGCTCCTAGAGAAGAAGACGGCTCCCCCATGCTCTATCTTTCCGGAGGGACGGTTCCGGCTCCCCAGATCCTACCGGATTCGGTGCCTTTACCCGAGAAAGCCTGGCAACAACGAGTACGCCTGCGCGAACGTCCTCGCGAGTTCGCGGCGCTGATACCTCCAGTTTCTGCTTCCCGACCCCGCTCGCAATTAGAGCGTCTGCGTTCGCTGCCGCAAGTGCTTAACTGGCGCAAAGCGAGTGCGCCCCCTCGTTATGCCACGCCACCTTCGCCAGCGGCGCAAGCTGCTGCTCCCTCCCTAACGGCACCGTTAGCTGCTTGGAGCCGCCGGCTAGAATCCCAGATAGGCATAAGACCGGTTGACCCCTTAGCGGCGCAGGTGGCTAGATTACGTCGCCCTTACGAAAAAGCGCCCTTCTTGAGCCAGAAATGGTGGAACCAAGATGTTTCCAGAGCTAGACATGGAAACGCCACGCCTCGTTCTCCGCTATATCTGGTATTAGTAACCCTGATTTTGTGGATACTGGTAACCGCTTTAAGCCTGGGGGCTAGCCTGGTTTATTCCGCCGCCCCCACGCCGGTGCCCCCTCAACAAAAAGCTGTAATAATGGTAGTTTCGGAACAAAAGGAAGACCCATGGCAGAATCTCCATACCGCATAGGCGGAGGACGCTACGAAATCCGTTCCCTCATCGGCAGAGGGGGAATGGCGGAAGTACACCAGGCCTACGACACCCTGCTGTCGCGGGTAGTAGCGATCAAAATGCTGCGTATAGACCTGGCAAAGGACACGGTATTCCTGACGCGTTTTCGACGTGAGGCTTTGGCGTCTGCTTCCTTAAATCATGAAAACATAGTGCAGGTCTATGACACTGGCGAACAGGTAGTTGCTGCCCCTGACGGCACCGAGGTGCACGTTCCCTATATCGTCATGGAGCTGGTAGAAGGACACACGGTGCACCAACTCCTCACCGATGGCCAACCGGTACCGATTAACGAGGCCGTCGAAATCATGTCGGGGGTACTCAATGCCCTTGAGTATTCCCATAAACGCGGCCTGGTACACCGGGATATTAAGCCCGGCAACGTGATGCTTACCAATAGCGGAAAAATCAAGGTTATGGATTTTGGGATTGCCCGTGCCTTAGAAGACTCGGGACAGACCATGACCAGTACCGATGCGGTGGTGGGAACCGCTCAGTACCTATCTCCCGAGCAGGCACGTGGTGAAACCGTAGATACCCGTTCTGACCTGTACTCTTGTGGTTGCATGTTATTTGAACTGCTGACCGGAAGGGCGCCATTCAAAGGAGATTCCGCAGTTTCGGTTGCCTACCAGCATGTGGCCGAAATGCCGCCGCTACCGTCTGCTATTGCCGCCGATATTAGCCCCGAACTTGATCGCATGGTTATGAAGTCATTGGCTAAGCGACCCGAGGAACGCTATCAGGATGCGGCGTCTATGCGTTCGGATATGGTGCGGGCGGCCGCCGGAGCTGCTATTTCTGCCCCGATGCTGCCACCGCTACCAGTTACCACGCCGACAGAAGGCATTGCTGCCCCCCACACTTCCTATGCTCCCGCCCAGTGGTCACAGGTTCTGGGAGAGGATCCAGATAACGAGGACGAGGAAAAAGAGATTGCCCAAAAGAAAAAGAAGAGGAAAACTATTTGGGCAGTAGTCATGGGGATATTAGCGGCAATCGCCCTCATCGCGGTGGTTTGGTGGCTGATCACTTCCAATAAGAACCAGGAGCCCGAACAAGTGGCCATTCCCGAGAACATTATCGGAATGACCGCTATCGAGGCGCAACGCAGCTTAGAAGACCTGGGTTTAGTTATGGAGCAGGGGCAAGCTATAGCTTCTGACACCGTAGACAAAGGTAAAGTCGCAGCTACCGATCCTAAACCTGGCTCACTGGTAGATATAGGTTCGACAGTTACTATCCAGCTGTCTTCAGGTGCTGCCGAAATTACCGTTCCCGATGTTTCGGGACAAACCCAAGAGGCAGCTCGGAAGACCTTAGAGGATGCGGGTTTGCAGGTCGGCTCGGTAAAATACGAGGACGATTCCAAAGTTGCAGCCGATCGGGTTATTCGCACGACTCCGGAGGCGGGATCTTCGGCCACCAAGGATGATGAAATTATTCTGGTACTTTCTTCCGGTTACGTATCGATCGATTCCGGGCAGGTAGTGGGTAAATCTCAAGAGCAGGGATTGAAGTACCTAGCTGGTTTAGGTTTGCAGACGAATACGGTCACTGA
>QWCE01005470.1_pt1 | contig 13493 bp, 8 predicted proteins | sample 1972531 | NCBI WGS metagenome assembly QWCE01 (sample SAMN09866716, study PRJNA288562) | Human gut metagenome isolate term4_stool, whole genome shotgun sequencing... | reverse complement strand
AGCTGACCCGTGGTTACCGTCAGCCCAGCTACGTTGATAAGACCAACGCAGCTACCATCAAGAGCATGCTGCCCTACGCCTAAGAGCGAGCCGCAGGCAAACACATTCTACTGAGATAACTAAAGGAGATATAAAAAATGGCACGTATTAAGGGCGCAACCATGACTCACAAACGTCGCAAGAAGATGCTGAAGCTGGCCAAGGGCTTCTACGGCTGCAAGAGCAAGCACTTTAAGATGGCTAAGCAGCAGGTCATGAAGAGCGGCAACTACGCTCTGGCTGGCCGCCGCATGAAGAAGCGCCAGTTCCGCAACCTGTGGATCTGCCGCATCAACAACGCTGTCCGTCCTCTGGGCATGAACTACTCCAGCTTCATGGCTGGCCTGAAGAAGGCTGGCATCGAGCTGAACCGCAAGATGCTCAGCGAGATGGCCATCAACGATCCCAAGAGCTTCGCAGCTCTGGTCGAGACCGTGAAGAACGCCTAATAGACCTTAAAAAAGACGCCCGCGCGTATCAAATACGCGGGCGTCCTTTTTGTATGTTTTGGTAGTTGGAGGAAAGACGGATGGAGAAGATCACCAGCCGGGAAAACGCAAAAGTCAAATACGCCTGCCGTCTGGCGTCCAGCGGGGCGTTCCGCCGCACCGAGGGCTGCTTTCTGGCCGAGGGGCGGAAGCTCTGCCCCGAGCTTTGCCGGGGCGCAGAGCTGGAGACCCTCTTCTGCACCGAGTCGGCGCTGGAAAAATGCCCGGAACTTTCGGAGCTGCCGGGCGAACACTACCTTGTGGAAGACCATGTGGCCGATAAGCTGGCCGACGTGGGGACTCATCAGGGGGTGTTCGGCGTCTTCCGCACCCCGGTGCATACCTTAGAAGAGGTGAAGACCGGCGGGCGCTACCTCGCCCTCGAGCGGGTGCAGGACCCCGGCAACGTGGGAACGCTGCTCCGCTCTGCGGCGGCCTTCGGCTTTGACGGCGTGCTGCTCAGCGACGGCTGCGCCAGCGTCTTTGCACCCAAGACCCTTCGGGCCTCCATGGGCGCAGCGGTGCGCATCCCCGTCATCGAGGCGGGGAAGATGCCCGAGGCCATCGCCCTGCTGCGGGAAAAAGGCATCACCTGCCTTGCCGCCGCCCTCTACCAGTCCCAGCCCCTGAGTGCGGCGGCGTCCGGCTATCCGGACGGCGTCTGCGTCGTCATCGGCAGCGAGGGTCAGGGCCTCACCGACGAGACCATCGCCGCCTGCACCGGCACTGTCCGCATCCCCATGACCGACCGGGTCGAGAGCCTGAACGCCGGCATCGCGGGCAGCATCCTGCTCTGGCATTTCCGGGAGGAGAGCCTGTGACGCGGGCCGGGGAGGGGCAGCTGAGCCTTTTCCCGCCCGAACCGGCCCCCGACCCGCTCCTGTGCTGGCTCTGGCTGGCGGGGACGCTGGGCGCGGGCAGTCAGCGGGCCGGAGCCGTGCTGGACGCCTTCGGCGGGGCGCAGGAGGCATGGGAGGCCCGGGACACCGATGCCTTCGCCGCCGCTGCCGGACCTGCCGCCGTCCAGCGCGCCTGCCTGCCGGATAACACCCCCGAGCACTACCGGGCCTTTGCGCGGCGGTGCGCGGCCCGGCGCATCCGCATCCTGCCCTATGACGACCCGGACTATCCGCTGGCCTTCTCCCGCATCTCCGATATGCCGCTGGTGCTCTACTGCACCGGCGACCCCCGCTGGCTCAATGAGCCTGCCGCTGTGGGAATGGTGGGGACCCGGAAGCCCACCGAATACGGCCTGCGGGCCGCAGAGGACATCGGTCGGGGCCTCGCCCGGGCGGGGGCCGTCATCGTGAGCGGTCTGGCCGACGGACTGGACAGCGCCAGCGAGTACCCGCCCGAAAGTGAGCCGGTGGGTGCCGTGGGCTTTTTGCAGCGCAACCGCCTCATCGCGGCCCTCTCCGGGGCGCTGGTGGTGGTGGAGGCCAAGGAAAAGAGCGGCACCATGTCCACCGTGGGCCACGCAGAGCGGTACGGTAAGCCGGTGTTCGCCGTGCCGGGCAGCATTTTTTCGCCCGCCTCGGCGGGGACGAATGCCCTTCTGCGGGACGGACGCGCAAAAGCGGTCTGTACAGCGGCGGATTTATTTGGTACACTGGGGCTGCAGGCCGCAAGACCGGCCCCGGCACCCCGGGAGACGCCCCGGCCCCTGAGTGAAAATGAGCGGCTGGTGCTCTCCTGTCTCGGCGCAAAGGCGCAGGGCGTGGAGGAGCTGGGCGTCAAGAGCGGCCTGCCCACGGCGGCGCTGCTGGGTGTCCTGATGAAGCTCGAGCTTGCGGGCCGGGTGAGCTGCCTGCCGGGCAAACGGTATATTCTGCGCGGAGGAAGCGCAAGTTAAAGAGGAATAACCTCTCCGTCATCGCTGCGCGATGCCACCTCCCCTACGGAGGGGAGGCCTTGGCAGTCCGGCACACGGGTGTTTCCAGGAAAAATGGCGGGCTTCGCCTTTTCCCTGAGCACAGCGGCTGATGAGGATTTATATATAGGAGAAGAACGTAATGGCAAAACTCGTCATCGTGGAGTCGCCTGCCAAGGCGAAGACCATCGGCAAATATCTGGGCAAAGACTACGAAGTTACGGCCAGCATGGGCCACATCCGCGATCTGCCCGCCTCCCAGCTGGGCATCGACATCGAGCATGACTATGCGCCGCAATACATCAGCATCAAAGGCAAGGAAAAGCTCATCAAAGAGCTGAAGAGCAAGGCCAAGCACTCCGACGGTGTGCTGCTGGCGACCGACCCGGACCGTGAAGGCGAAGCCATCAGCTGGCATCTGGCCAACATCCTGGGCCTCGACCCCCACGAGCCCAACCGCGTGACCTTCGATGAGATCACCAAGAAGGGCGTGAAGGAGGGCATGGCCCACCCCCGCGCCATCAACGAAGACCTCTTCAACGCCCAGCAGGCCCGCCGTGTGCTGGACCGTCTGGTGGGCTATAAGCTGAGCCCCTTCCTGTGGCGGAAAGTCCGGCGCGGTCTGTCGGCGGGCCGCGTCCAGAGCGTGGCCGTCCGCATCATCGACGACCGCGAGAAGGAGATCGAAGCCTTCAAGCCCGAGGAATACTGGAACGTGGATGCTACTCTGGGTGTGGGCCGGAAGAGCTTTACGGCCCGTCTGGCCTCCGACGACAAGGGGAAAAAGCTCCTGCCGCACTCTGAGGCCGAGGCCCGCGCCATCGAAAAGGGCCTCGAGGGGGCCGAGTACACCGTGGGCGAACTGAAAAAGGGCAAGCGCGCAAAGCAGCCCACCCCGGCCTTCATCACCAGTACCCTGCAGCAGGAGGCATCCCGCCGTCTGGGCTTCACGGCCACCCGCACCATGCGGGCTGCCCAGACCCTTTACGAAGGCGTGGACATCGCCGGCCACGGCACCATGGGCCTCATCACCTATATGCGTACCGACAGCCTCCGCATCTCCGACGAGGCTGTGGCAGCTGCCAGAGAGTACATCGCCGGGGCCTACGGCGAGAGCTATATCTGCCCCTACAAGCGCACCTGGAAGACCAAGAGCGCCACGGCAGCGCAGGACGCCCATGAGGCCATCCGTCCCTCTGTGCCGGGCCTGACCCCCGACGAGGTGGACAAGAGCATCAGCGGCGATACCGCCAAGCTCTACCGGATGATCTGGAGCCGCTTCATGGCCAGCCAGATGGCGGACTGCCAGCAGGACACCGTGTCCGTCACCGTCTATGCCGGCGGCTACCGCTTCAAGGCCAGCGGCTACACGGTCACCTTCGACGGTTTCACCGCCCTGTACGAAGAGGCCACCGACGAGAAGGAAAAGAAGGAGACCAGCCTTCCTCCCCTCGAGGAGGGTCAGGTGCTCAAGCTGCGGGAGCTGAAGAGCGAGCAGAAGTTCACCCAGCCTCCCGCCCGCTACACCGAAGCCACCCTCATCAAGGCGCTGGAAGAGAACGGCATCGGCCGCCCCTCCACCTACGCCCCCATCATCACCACCATCATCGACCGCGGCTATGTGGAGCGGGAGCAGAAGAAGCTCAAGCCCACCCTGCTGGGCCGGGCCGTGGACGGCCTGATGCTGGAGCAGTTCCCCCACATCGTGGACGTGGATTTCTCGGCAGAGATGGAGAAGAACCTCGATAAGGTCGAGAGCGGCAAGACGGACTGGCACAAGACCGTGGACGACTTCTACAAGGGCTTCGCCGCCAGCCTCGAGCAGGCCGAGAAGAACATGGAAGGCAAGAAGGTCAAGGTGCCGGACGAGCCGTCCAGCGAGGTCTGCGACCTCTGCGGCCGTCCCATGGTCATCAAGGTGGGCAAGTACGGCAAGTTCCTGGCCTGCAGCGGCTTCCCCGAGTGCCGCAGCACCAAGCGCCTCGTGAAGGATACCGGCGGCATCTGCCCCAAGTGCGGCAAGGGCCGTATGCTGGAGCGCAAGAGCGCCAAGGGCCGCATCTACTACGGCTGTGAGCGCTACCCCGACTGCGACTTCATGACCTGGGATATGCCGGTGGCCGTCAAGTGCGAGAAGTGCGGCTCCACTCTGTTCCGCAAGGGCTCCAAGCTCTACTGCGCAAAAGAGGGCTGCGACTTTGAGATGCCGGTGCCGAAGAAAGACTAAATAAGGAGTAAACCTCTCAGTCTGCTTCGCAGACAGCTCCCCTACCGAGGGGAGCCCTTGGCAGGGCGGGAAAGTCTCCGCTGACTGCCTCGGGCTTGAAGTAAGATGAAAGGGATATTAAATGAGCAACTATAAAGTTACTGTTTTAGGTGCCGGTCTGGCGGGCTGCGAAGCGGCCCTCTGGCTGGCGGGCAAAGGCGTGCAGGTGGAGCTCTATGAGCAGAAGCCCACGCACTTCTCCCCGGCCCACAAGAGCGAGGGCTTCGCGGAGCTCATCTGCTCCAACAGCCTGAAAGCCGAGCGTCTGGACTCCGCCTCCGGACTGCTGAAAGAGGAGATGCGCCGGATGGGCAGTCAGCTCCTGAACGCTGCCGAGGCGGCCCGCGTGGCCGCGGGCGGTGCGCTGGCCGTGGACCGCGACACCTTCAGCGCCGAAGTCACCCGGATGGTGGAGGCTGAGCCGAACATCACCGTTCACCGGGAGCGGGTGGAGCACATCGACGAGAGCACCCCCATCCTCGTGGCCACCGGCCCCTTGACGGACGGTGCGCTGGCGGACGAGATCGGCCGCCTGACCGGCGACGAGCGTCTCCACTTCTACGACGCCGTGGCCCCCATCGTGACGGCGGAGAGCCTCGACTATGAGAAGGTGTTTGCCGCCTCCCGTTACGACCGGGGCGAGGCCGACTATCTCAACTGTCCCTTCAACAAGGCCGAGTATGAGGCATTCCACGCCGCGCTGGCCTCGGCAGAGCGAGCTCCGCTCCATGAGTTCGACGCGGGCGCAGAGCAGGGCGCACAGCCCGACCCCGATGTCCACGGCAAAAAAGCGGATACCGTCACGGTCTACGAGGGCTGTATGCCCATCGAGATCATGGCGGCCCGGGGTGCCGACACCATGCGGTTCGGCCCCCTGCGCCCGGTGGGCCTCATCGACCCCCGCACCGGCCACCGCCCCTGGGCCAACGTCCAGCTCCGGGCCGAAAATAAGGAGCGGACCCTGTATAACATCGTGGGTTTCCAGACAAACCTGAAATGGGGCGAGCAGAAGCGGGTGTTCAGCATGATACCCGGCCTCGGGAACGCCGAGTTTGTCCGGTACGGCGTCATGCACCGCAACACCTTCCTCGACGCACCCCGGGTGCTGAGCGCAGGGCTTTGCCTCAAGGAGCACCCCAACGTCTTCTTTGCAGGCCAGATCACCGGCTTTGAGGGCTATATGGAGAGCGCGGCCTGCGGCCTGCTGGCGGCGCGGAACATTTACGCCCGTCTCGAGGGCAAAGAGCTGCCCGCACCGCCCATCGACACCATGTGCGGTGCGCTCATCCAGTATCTCACCACCGAGAACAAACACTTCCAGCCCATGGGCGCGAACATGGGCATCCTGCCCCCGCTGCCGGAGGACCAGCGTCCCCGCGACAAGCGCCTGCGTTACATGGCCGTGGCCGAACGGGCCGTGGCCAGCTTCCAGCAGTGGCTGGAGGAAACTTCTCTGTAAGATGGCCAAGAAGGGAGAAAACCTATGAAGATCATCGTAGATATGATGGGCGGCGACAACGCCCCCCTGGCCGTGCTGGAAGGCGCGGCTGCTGCCGTGAAGGAATACGGCGTCCAGCTCATCGGCGTGGGCGACGAGGCCCTTGTCCGCAAGACCGCCGCCGACAACAACATCTCTCTGGACGGCATCGAGCTGGTGAACTGCACTGAGGTCATCGAGATGTGCGACGAGCCGGCCAGGGCCATCCGCACGAAGAAGGATTCCTCCATCGTCGTGGGCCTGAATATGCTCAAAGAGGGCAAAGGCGACGCCTTCGTCTCCGCCGGCAGCACCGGCGCGCTCCATGTGGGCGCAAGCCTCATCGTCCGCACCCTGCGGGGCATCAAGCGCCCGGCGCTGGCTACCATGGTGCCGGCCAAAAATAAGGCGTATCTGCTGCTGGACTGCGGCGCGAATGTCGAGTGCCGCCCCGAGATGCTGGCCGCTTTCGCTGTCATGGGCAGCTGCTACGTGAACAAGGTGGAGGGCCGCACCTCCCCCAGCGTGGCGCTGGCCAACAACGGCGCCGAGGAGAGCAAGGGTACCCCGATGCTCAAAGAAGCCCATCAGCTGCTCAAGACCATTCCGGGCATCCGCTTCGTGGGCAACATCGAGCCCCGTGACGTGCCGAACGGCGATGTGGACGTGGTCGTCTGCGACGGCTTCACCGGCAATGTCATCCTCAAGCTCACCGAGGGCGTCGCCAAGATGCTGCTGGGGATGCTGAAGGGAATGTTCCTCAAGAACCTGGGCGGCAAGCTGGCCTATCTGCTGCTGAAGGACAGCGTGTCTGACCTCAAGCACCAGATGGACAGCGAGGAGTACGGCGGCGCACCCTTCCTGGGCGCAAAGCAGCCGGTCATCAAGGCTCACGGCTCCTCCAAGGCCAAGGGCATAAAGAACGCCATCCGTCAGGCTAAAATTTGCGTGGAGAACGATCTGTGCGGCACCATGCAGAGCGCACTGGATGAACTGAACACCACCAAGGAATAACATCGCAAAAGGGAGTAAAAAAACATGAGCCATCAGTTGGAAACAATTATTGGTTACAAGTTCAAGCACCCGGAGCTGCTGGAAACGGCGCTCACCCACACCAGCTACGCCAACGAGACCCGCCCGCCCGTCAAACACAACGAGCGGCTTGAGTTTCTGGGCGACAGCGTGCTGCAGATCGTCTCGGCGGACTACCTGTTCCACGCCTACGCCGACCGCCCCGAGGGCGATCTGACCCGCATCCGCTCCAGCCTCGTCAGCGAGGGCGCACTGTTCCAGTTCGCTCAGGAGATCAATCTCGGCGATTACCTGCGTCTGGGCCGGGGCGAAGAGCACTGCGGCGGCCGCACCCGCCCCAGCGTCGTGTCGGACGCCTTTGAAGCCCTCATCGCCGCCCTCTACCTCGACGGCGGCATGGAGGTGGCAAAGAACTTTATCCTGCCCTTCATCACCGAGGGCAAGCACGCCGAGGCCGACTACAAGACCCGCCTGCAGGAGATCGTCCAGCAGAATCCCGAAGAGAAGCTGAGCTATGTGGTGGAGCAGGAGACCGGCCCCGACCACAACAAGCACTTTGTGGTGGCCGTCCGGTTCAACTCGGACTGCGTGGCCCGGGGCGAGGGCCGCAGCAAGAAAATGGCGGAGCAGCACGCCGCCCGCGAGGCCCTGAAACTGCTGGGCGTCATCAAGGAAAAGTAACATGGTGTTCAAGGAACTGGAAATTCAAGGTTTCAAGAGTTTCCCCGATAAGGTCAGGATACGCTTCGACGAGGGCGTCACCGGCGTCGTCGGCCCCAACGGCTCGGGCAAGTCCAATCTGTCGGACGCGGTGCGGTGGGTGCTGGGCGAGACCAGCTCCCGCCAGCTTCGCGCTGCCGGAAAGATGGAGGACGTCATCTTCGGCGGCACCCGCCGCCGGGGAGCCATGGGCTTTGCCATGGTGCGCCTGACGCTGGACAACAGCGCCCACACGCTGGACATCGACGCCGACGAAGCCGTCATCGGCCGCAAATACTACCGCTCCGGCGAGAGCGAGTACACCATCAACGGCCAGCTCTGCCGCCTCAAGGACATCTACGAGCTGCTGCTGGACACCGGCATCGGCCGGGACGGCTACTCCGTCATCGGTCAGGGCCGCATCGCGGAGATCGTCGCCGCAAAAAGCAGCGAGCGCCGCGAAATTTTCGAGGAAGCCTGCGGCATCGCCAAGTACCGCTACCGCAAAAACGAGGCGGAGCGGCGTCTGGCCGCGGCGGCAGAGAACCTCGAGCGTCTGCGGGACATCCTCGACGAGCTGGAAGCCCGGGTCGGCCCGCTGGAAAAAGAGAGCGAGAAGGCCCAGCGCTTCCTCGAGCTCAGCGCCCGGCGGAAGACGCTGGAAGTCACCCTCTGGACCGACGGCGTCCACCGCGCCCGGGAGGCCGTCCGCCGTCAGGTGCGGGACTATGAGACCGCACAGGCCGACTACGAGCGGTATGACCGGGAGGCCAGAGCCGCCGAGGCCGAGGCTGAGAAGATCCGTATGCAGGCACAGCAGCTGACCATTGCCGTCGAGCGCCTGAATGGGGATATTCGCAGCATCACAGAAGAGCTTTCCGGCAGCGACAGCCGCATCGCCGTGCTGGAAAACGACATCGCCCGCAACGAGGAGAGCGCCGCCGCCCTGCGGGAGGACATCGCCGCAGGGGAGCAGGACAGCACCGAGGCTGCCGCCGCGCTGGAACGCCACCGCGCCGTGGCCCGGTCCATGGCAGCGGCAGGGGAGAAGCTGGCCGCAGAGCTGGCAGAGCTGGATGCGGAGCTCCTGCGTCTGACCAGCGAGAACAACGCCAGCGGTGCCCGCCGGGACATCCTGCGGGCCGAGGTGGCCGACCTGACGGCGAAGCGTACCGAGGCGCAGGTGGCGAAAGCCGCCGCCGAAGCCGCCGCGCAGGCCGCGCAGGAGCAGCTGCCCGCCCTCGCTGAGAACACCGAGGCCCTCGAGGCCCAGCGGGACGAGGCAAAGCAGGACCTTGCCGATACCATTGAATACCGGAAGATGCTGGCCGAGAACGAAAAGCAGCTGGCAAATGTGAAGGCCGGCGTGGAGCTCAAGCTGAAAGGCCGCCGCACCGCCCTCAATGAGGCCGATGCCGCCGAGCAGAAGCTTGGCCGTGAACTGGACGCCGCCCGTCAGCGCCTCGGCGTGCTGAAAGAGCTGGAAAAGAACATGGACGGCTACCAGAACTCGGTCAAGACGGTCATGCGGGCCGCGTCGGCCCGCCGCCTGCGGGGCATCATCGGGCCGGTGTCGTCGATTTTGAGCGTCGAGCCGGGACGGGAAGTCGCCATCGAAACGGCATTGGGCGGCGCACTGCAGAACATCGTGGTGGAGAACGAAGCCGCCGCCAAGGCCGGCATCGCCCTGCTCCGCAGCGAGAATGCGGGCCGCGCCACCTTTCTGCCGCTGGACACCGTTCAGCCCGGCTTTTTCCGGGGGAATCTCTCCGGTTCGGCCCGGCTGGCGTCCAGCCTCGTCAAGGCCGACCCCCGCTATGCGAACATCGTGTCGAATCTGCTGGGCCGCATCGTGGTGGTGGACGACATCAACGAAGCCTCCCGTGTGGCCCGGGAGCTGGGCTACCACAACAAGGTGGTCACGCTGGACGGTCAGGTCATCAACGCGGGCGGCAGCTTCACCGGCGGCAGCGTCCAGCGGTCGGCGGGCCTGTTCACCCGCAAGCAGGAGATGGAAGAGCTGCGCGTCAGGGCCGCCAAACTCCAGAAGGACTGCCTCGCGGCGCAGGACCGCACCGACGAGCTGAAAACGCAGGTGGATGCGCTGGCCGCAGAGCTGACCGCCACCGAGAGCGAGATCATTACGGCGGCCAATGACCGCATCCGCGCCGAGGCCGAACAGAAACGCCTCGAGGCGGCTGTGGAGCAGTCGGAAGCGGCGCTCGCCGGGCGTCAGGATGAGATGGAGCGGCGGAAAGCCCAGTTGGACGCCGCCCGCGCCCGTGCCGAAGACGCCGCAAAGCAGGAAGAAGCCCTTGCCGCCGACATCGAGACGCGGACGGCCGAGCTGGAACGCATCGCCGAGGGCGACGACGCCTTCCTTGCACAGCAGCGGAGCCTCGCCGAGCGCCTGAGCGCAAAGCGGATGGAGCAGCTGGCCCGTCAGAAGGACGCCGAACTGGCCCGCAGCCAGATCGAAGCGCTGGAAAAACAGGCCAGAGACGCTGAGAGCCGCCGCGCCGCGCTGGAAGAGAGCCTCACGGCCCTCGCCGCCCGCAGCGGGGCCTGTCAGGAAGAGATCGAGGCCATCCGCCGGGCCAAGACCGACAGCACCGCGCTCATCGCGGCAAAAGAGGCCGGGATACGCGAGGCCACCGAGAAGCGCCTGCTCTGCCAGAAGGACGAGACGGAGGCACTTGCAAAAGGCCGCGCCGCCGCCGATGAGCGGGAAGAGACGGGCCGCGAGATGGCCCGTCTGGCGGAGCGGAAAGCTGCCGCCGAGGGCGAATACGACCAGATGGCCGCGAAGCTCTGGGACGAGTATCAGCTGACCCTCTCTCAGGCCGAAGAGCTCTGCGTGGAGTTCGAGAACGTGAACGTCCTCCGGGCGCAGGTGGCCGACCTGCGGGGAAAGATACGCGCTCTGGGCAGCGTCAACGTCAGCGCCATCGAGGAGTATCAGGAGGTCAAGGCCCGCTACGACACCCTCCGCGCTCAGGTGGAGGACGTCGAGGGCAGCAGGAACGAGCTGACCAGGATGATCACCAGCCTGTCGGGCCAGATGAAAGACATCTTCACCGACAGCTTCCGGGCCATCAACGAGAACTTTGGCCGCGTCTTTACCGAACTGTTCGGCGGCGGCGAGGCCAGCCTTGTGCTGGAAGATGAGAGCGACGTGCTCTCCTGCGGCATCGGCATCCGGGTGGCCCCGCCGGGCAAGGTCATCAAGAATCTGGAAGCCCTGTCCGGCGGCGAGCAGGCGCTGGTGGCCATCAGCATCTATTTCGCCATCCTCGCCGTCAACCCCGCGCCCTTCTGCATCCTCGACGAGATCGAGGCCGCGCTGGATGACGCCAACGTCGTCCGCTTCGCGCAGTACCTGCGCCGGGTGAGCGACAAGACCCAGTTCATCGTCATCACCCACCGCCGCGGCACCATGGAGGCCGCCAACGTCCTCTACGGCGTCACCATGCAGGAGGACGGCGTCTCCAAACTGCTCAAACTCGATTTGGAACAGGTTGACGCGGAACTGGTTTCGTAGGTATAATAAGACGGAGTTGAACCTCTCCGTCATCGCTGCGCGATGCCACTGCCCGGGTTGCGGCTCCCAGCATCCGCTGCGCTTTGCTTGCGTCTTGCTGGCCGCTGCCCCAACAGCGACTCCCTGTTTCCGCCACTGGCGGCGGTCGTCGTTGTTGCTCCTAACGAGGGGAGGCTTTGGCATTCCGTAAAGCTTTGCCTCTTCGCCAGAGGCTCCCCTACTAGGGGAGCTGGCGGGCGCAAGCCCGACTGAGAGGTTGTACGAAGGATAAGCTAAAAAAGAGCATAAAACCTGAAAAAGGAGAGAACCCATGGGACTCTTTGGATTTGGCAAAAAAGAAAAGGACAAAATGAAAGACGGCCTCGAAAAGACCCGCACGGGCTTTTGGGGCAACATCCTGAACACCCTCACCGGCAGTAAGATCGACGACGACCTCTACGATGAGCTGGAAGAACAGCTCATTCTCGCCGACGTGGGCGGCGACGTCGCCATGAAGCTGGTGGACGCCCTCCGCGACCGCGTGCAGGAAAAGGGCCTCAAGACCGGCGAACAGGCGGCTGATGCTCTGCGCGACATCATCGCCGACGAGATGCGCCCGGAGGCCGAAATGGCGCTGGACGGCCATCCCGCCGTCATCCTCGTCATCGGCGTCAACGGCGTGGGCAAGACCACCAGCATCGCAAAGCTGGCCGACTACTACACCCGTCAGGGCAAAAAGGTCATGCTGGCCGCAGGCGACACCTTCCGCGCCGCTGCCAGCGAGCAGCTGGAGATCTGGGCGGGCCGCGCCGGTGTGCCGATCGTCAAGGCCGGCGAGGGCGCAGACCCCGCCGCCGTCATCTTCGACACCGTGAAGTCTGCCACCGCCCGGGGCTATGACATGGTCATCGCCGATACGGCCGGACGTCTCCACAACAAGTCGAACCTGATGAGCGAGCTGTCCAAGATCAGCCGCAGCGTCAGGAAGGCCGCTCCCGAAGCCAGCCTCGAGACCCTGCTGGTGCTGGACGCCATCACGGGCCAGAACGCCATCAGCCAGGCGAAGGAATTCTGCAAGGCTGCGGACGCCACCGGCATCATCCTGACCAAGCTCGACGGCACGGCCAAGGGCGGCTGCGTGGTGGCCGTCAAGCAGCGCCTCGGCCTGCCGGTGCGGTTCATCGGCGTGGGCGAGGGCATCGACGACCTCATCCCCTTCACCCCGGAGGGCTTTGTGGAAGAGCTCATCCCCCGCACGGGCTGGAAGCATTAAGGAGCGATCTTATGAAGATTTGTGCAGCCACCGGCAACGCCGGAAAGCTCCGCGAGCTGCGGCGCATCCTCGAGGCTCAGGGCCACGAGGTGGTCAGCCAGAAGGAGCTTGGCATCACCATCGAGCCGGATGAGACCGGCACTACCTTTGAGGCCAATGCCCTCATCAAGGCCGAGACCATCTGCAAGGCCAGCGGCCTGCCCACCATCGCCGACGATTCCGGCCTCTGCGTGGACGCGCTGGACGGCGCTCCCGGCGTCTACAGCGCCCGCTACTGCGGCCACCACGGCGACGACGAGGCCAACAACGACAAGCTCCTCGAGAAGATGAAGGGCGTCCCGGCGGGGCAGCGCGGCGCGAAGTTCGTGGCGGCGGTCTGCTTCATCCTGCCCACCGGTCAGCACCTCACCTGCCGGGGCGAATGCCCGGGCCGCGTCGCCTTCGAGCGGCTGGCCGGGGACTACGGTTTCGGCTACGACCCGCTCTTCATCCCCGACGAGTGCGGTGTGGGCAGGACGGACAAGCGCCCCAACTCGGAGGGCCGCAGCTATGCCCAGCTGACTCCCGACGAGAAGGACGCCATCAGCCACCGCGGAAATGCGCTGGCGGAGATGGAGAAGGCGCTGCCGAAATTTTTGAAGAAAGCGGAGTAAGGTTCTCTTTTGCCGCCAAAAGAGAGCCAGAAATGGTTCTCGCGCCGGTGGCGCGGGGGTAGAGCGCGGTTACGCGAGGTTAAGTTCTCTTTTGCGTGCCAAAAGAGAACCAGAAAAGCACCCGCTACTTTCGAGGCGCGGGAGGCACGAATCAAGGGCTGCTCGCCCTTGATAAT
>QWCE01006782.1_pt1 | contig 13503 bp, 13 predicted proteins | sample 1972531 | NCBI WGS metagenome assembly QWCE01 (sample SAMN09866716, study PRJNA288562) | Human gut metagenome isolate term4_stool, whole genome shotgun sequencing... | reverse complement strand
TTCCATGACGAGCCGGTCAACTTTTGCATCCGTCCCGGCGGTCCGGCGGGTAAATAAGCGTTTCATGCGGTCTCCTCCTTTTTCTGCTTTCATTATAACGGACGGCCTGCGTTTGTCAAGAATTGCGGATTTTTCTCGAAAAGTGGGGCGGGAAAGCATTGACATTTATGGCCCTGCGGTGTATCATACGGGCACGGGAAAAGCGAGTGCGGTCAAATGTTAGCCAAACCTTACTTTTTCTGAAGTTACGAAAACTGGAGGAAATCAATATGCGTATTGCAGCAAAGCTTGGCCTGTTTGCAGGCGGCGTTCTGTTCGGAACGGCTGGGATCCGGATCCTCAGCAGCCGTGACGCGAAAAAGGTCTATACCCACGCGACGGCTGCCGTGCTCCGTGCGAAGGAAGACGTGATGACGACGGTTACGACGCTCCGTGAAAACTGCGGGGACATTCTGGCAGATGCGAAGGCCATCAATGAAGAGCGTGCCGCCGCTGCCTGCGAGGAGATCGCCGATACTGCGGAGGAGCCCGCTGCAGAGCCTGCCGAGGCCTGAATCATGTGCAGCCGGGGAGGAAAACCCTTCCCGGCTGCGGGCAGGAGAATCCTATGAAGTGCAGAATTTTACATGAAACCAAGGGCCGCCTGCGTGTGCATCTGTGCATCGGGCGGATGACGCTCCGGCAGGCAGACCTGCTGGAGTATTCCATGCGCGCCGTGGACGGCGTGGCGTCGGTCAAGGTCTATGACCGCACGCAGGACGCCGTCATTGAATATCGCGAGGTGCGCAGCGCCGTGCTTGCGGCGCTTTCCTCGTTTTCATTCGCGGCGGCCGAGGAGGCCGGGCTCGTCCCGGAGCACACCGGCCGTGCGCTGAACCGCGAATTTGAGGACAAACTCGTCTGGAAAACGGCATTCCACTATGCCTGCAAGCTGTTCCTGCCTGCCTATGTGCGGGCGGGCATCGCCATCGTGCGCTCCATGCGCTATCTCAAGGCCGGTCTCTCCGCCCTGCTGCACGGGAAGCTTTCTGTTTCCGTGCTCGATGCAACGGCCGTGACGGTCTCGCTGATCCGCCGCGACTTCGATACGGCAGGCTCCGTGATGTTCATGCTCGGCCTCGGCGAGCTGCTGGAGGACTGGACGCACAAGAAGTCCATTGCCGATCTGGCGGGGGCCATGGCGCTGAACGTCGACCGCGCGTGGGTGCGCGACGCAGACGGGCAGGAGCTGCTTGTCTCCGTGAAGGACATCCACGCGGGCGACTGCGTCGTCGTCCGTACCGGCAACATGATCCCGCTCGACGGCCGCGTGACCGGCGGCGAGGCCATGGTGAACCAGTCGTCCATGACGGGCGAGTCGCTCCCCGTGCGCAAGACGCCGGGCAGCTATGCCTATGCCGGAACGGTCGTGGAGGAGGGCGAGTGCCTCATCACGGTCGAAAAGACCATGGGCGGTGGCCGCTATGACCGCATCGTCCGCATGATCGAGGAGTCCGAAAAGCTGAAATCCACGGCGGAGGACCGCGCCTCCCGTCTGGCGGACCGGCTCGTGCCCTATACGCTCGGCGGAACGGCCCTCGTGTGGCTGTTTACCCGGAATATCACCAAGACGCTTGCCGTTCTGATGGTGGACTTCTCCTGCGCCCTGAAGCTTGCCATGCCGATCGCCGTGCTGTCTGCCATGCGCGAGAGCAATGCCCGGCACATGTCCGTCAAGGGCGGGCGCTTCCTCGAAGCCGTTGCCAAAGCGGATACGATCGTGTTCGATAAGACGGGCACGCTGACCTATGCGCAGCCGCGCGTGGCGGAGATCGTTACGTTCGGCGGCCGCCGCGAGGACGATATGCTGCGTCTGGCTGCCTGCCTCGAGGAGCACTATCCGCACTCGCTGGCCAATGCCGTCGTAGAGGAGGCGCGCGTGCGCGGCCTGAACCACGAGGAATATCACTCCAGCGTGGAGTATGTCGTGGCGCACGGCATCTCGAGCACCGTCGAGGGCAAGAAGGTCATCATCGGCAGCTATCACTTCGTGTTTGAGGATGAGGGATGCCGGGTGCCGGAGGGCGACGAGGCAAAATTCGACGGTCTTTCCGATGCCTACTCCCATCTGTATCTGGCCATTTCCGGCGAACTTGCCGCCGTCGTGTGCATCTCCGACCCGCTCCGGGCCGAGGCGGCGGATGCCGTCCGTGCTCTGCATGAGCAGGGGATCGCGCACATCGTCATGATGACGGGCGACAATGAAAAGACGGCTGCCGCCGTGGCGCGCGCCGTCGGCGTGGACGAATACCACGCGGGAGTCCTGCCGGAGGACAAGGCGGCCTACATCCGCGCCCGCCGCGCCGAGGGCCACACGGTCATCATGATCGGCGACGGCGTGAACGACACCCCGGCCCTGTCCGAGGCGGATGCCGGCATCGCCATCAACACGGGTGCGGCCATTGCCCGCGAGATCGCCGATATCACGATCTCGTCGCAGGACTTGTTCGAGCTTGTGACGCTGCGCCGCCTGAGCGAGGCCCTTATGGGACGCATCGACCGGAATTACCGGTTCATCGTCAGCTTCAACCTCATGCTCATTATCCTGGGTGTGACGGGCGTCATCCAGCCGACGCTTTCCGCCCTGCTGCACAACATGTCGACGCTCGGCATCAGCCTGCGCAGCATGACGAACCTGCTGCCCGAAAAAACGGAGCAGAGCAACGCATAAAAAACGGCCCGGTGCGAAACAGAACGCTGCTTCGCACCGGGCTTTATCTATGGGTTGACGGGAGCACCGAAAATCGGTACAATAGGAGAAAACGCCACAATAGGGAGTATCAGCAATGGAAAGCTTGATTTTTGATGTCGACGGCACGCTCTGGGATGCCGTGGCCCTCGTAGCCGAGGGCTGGAACGACGGCCTGCAGAGCATGGGCTTTGCGCCGCACTGCACGGAGCAGAGCATCCGTCCGCTGTTCGGCAAGACCATGACGGAGATCGCGCAGGTCGTGGTGCCCGGCGTCCCGCAGGAGCAGGCCATGGAGGTCATGGACCGCTGCATGGACGGCGAGATGGCGCGCCTGCGCCGTGATCCGTGCCATATTTTCTACCCCGGCGTCAAGGAAACGCTCACGGAGCTGCACAAAACGCACCGCCTGTTCATCGTCAGCAACTGCCAGCAGGGCTATATCGAGCTGCTGATGGAAAAGGGCGGCCTCGGCGGCCTGATCAGCGACTTCGACTGCTTCGGGAACACGGGCCTGCCGAAGGGGCAGACGCTGCGCCTGCTGTGTGAGCGCTGCAATGTCCGCGACGCGGTCTACGTCGGCGACACGCAGGGCGACATGGAAGCGTCCGAGCAGGCGGGCCTGCCGTTCGTGTGGGCGGCCTACGGCTTCGGCAAGCCCGCGCACTGGGATAAGCGCATCGATCATTTTACCGATCTGCTGCGCCTCTGAGACTCAGATCGTTCCGTGCAGGATCAGAATGAGCACGATGCACACGGCCAGAACGGCCAGCGCGCCGAGCCACACGGCCAGACGGTGCTTGACCGGCATGCGGCCGGGCGTTTTGCTCGGCGGCAGCAGGTGCGCATGGCGCAGTCCCTGCACGACGGGCTTGTAGAGCAGCACGGTGATCGTGGCGTTCAGGCAGCCCTTGAGCAGGTTGAACGGCAGGAACACCGGCACGAGCATCGCGGCGACGTCGGCGCGGGCCGTGTGCATGTACAGCGGCGTGATGATATAATTCCACAGCAGCATGAGCACGGTCATAAGCAGCGCACCGCCGAACAGGCCCGCAATGGCGCTGCCCTGCGTGCGCTTTTTGCGGTAGAGCAGGGCGGCCGTGCCCGCGAAGGCGGCGGAGCTGAGGAAGTTCATCACAAAGCCGATCCAGCCCGTGGAGCTGATGGTCAGCATCTCGATGAACGAGACGACAAGCGAGATGCCCAGTGCGGCCAGCGGCCCGTAGAGGAAGCCGCCGATGGCGATGACGACGTCCTTCGGCTCATAGCTGAGGAACAGGACGACCGGGAAGCGCAGCAGCGCGACTGCGACATAGGCAATGGCGCTCAGCATGGCCAGAACGGTCAGTTTTTTCATTTTTTCGTGTTTCATGGTTGCCTCCTGAGAAAAAAATACACCCGAAGGATACGATCCCTCGGGTAAACGGCAGGAAACACGGACAGGTGCGCCAGCCGATTCTTCTTTCATCCAGACTGTACTGTCGGTCCCGGAATCTCACCGGATCATGCGCAGCGCGCTCGCGGACTTTACCGCCGGTCGGGAATTTCACCCTGCCCTGAAGAGTCGTATTCGATTGGCTGCTGTCATTATAGCACGACGAAGCGAAAATGCAAGTGTTTTTTAGGATGTGGTTGAAGGCTCGGCGGAGGGCTCCGTCGGTTCTTCCGTTCCGGCCTCGGTCTCCGTTCCGGCCTCCGTTGCCTCGGACGGCTCGGCGTTCGGTGCCGTGGTGCCGGGCTTGCAGAAGCCGTGGATGGCGCCGCCGGGCGCAGTGTCCGTGATGTCTCCGCCGATGATGTGCCCGTCGAGCACGAGCACGCTGGCGTAGACCGGCGCGGAGGCGTCCGGGTAATTCAGAATCTCATAGACATAGCGCGTGGCCTCCTTGCCCGCGTGCGCCGTGAGATCGAAGCCCTGACTTTTCTGCAGCGCGTTGTAGCGCGAGAAGACGCGGTCGTCGGCCGACTTGGGAATGCGGACCTGCTGCGTCTGCTTCGGCGTACCGTTCACGCTCCAGCCGAAGCCCGCGAGATAGGCAAGGCGCGCGTCGTTCGTCGCTCCGTCGGGCGCGTCCGCCGATCCGCCTCCGCCGCCGGAGACGAGCGCAACGACCAGGATCACAACGGCCAGGATCAGGACGCCTGCGGCGATCAGCCGCGGCTTTGACAACTTTGCAGTCATGACAAACATGATGTAGCTCCCCCTTAAACAGGTTTTTATGGTCACTCCAATGTATGTCCCACAGGGGACGGTTATGCCGGAAGGAGGCAGACGGATGCAGCGTCTGGACAGGTTTTTATCGGAGGCCGGTGTGGCCTCGCGCCGCGAGCTGCGGGCCATTATCCGTGCCGGGCGGGTGCGCGTCAATGACGTTCCCGCTTCGGCCCCGGAGCAGAAGATCGACGAAACATCGGACCGGGTCACGCTCGACGGCGAGGCGGTCGGCCCGCGCGGGCCGGTCGTTCTGCTGCTGCATAAGCCGACGGGCTATGTGACCTCGACGGACGATCCCCGCGACCGCACCGTGATGGAGCTGCTGCCGCCGCAGTACCGCGGCCTTGCACCCGTCGGGCGGCTGGACAAGGATACGTCCGGCCTGCTGCTTCTGACGGACGACGGACAGCTGGCGCACCGGCTCATCTCGCCGCGCCATGCGGTCTGGAAAATTTATGATGCCGTCCACGAGGGCGAGGCCGGGGAGGCGGACTGCGCCGCCTTCCGCGCCGGGCTCACGCTGCGCGACGGAACGGTCTGCCGCCCGGCTTATCTCCGCCCGCTCGGCCCCGGCCGCAGCCTTGTGGCCGTGTGCGAGGGAAAGTACCATCAGGTGCGCCGGATGCTGGCCAGCCGCGGCATGCCGGTCACGGCGCTTCGTCGAATTGCCGAGGGCGGACTCGAGCTTGGAGCGCTCCCAATGGGAATGACACGCGAGCTGACATGCGGCGAAATTCGACTTTTGGAAACTGTGGATTTTGACGAAGCCTATCTGGAAAAACTTGTACAAAAAATTAGAAATATGCTCTGAAAAACTGGATAATTTAACGAAAAAGTCGGAATCTTCCATAAAAAAGTACCTATGATTTGAAATAAAATGCCGAAAACCTATTGCATTCTGCCGAAAAAAATAGTATGATACTAGCATAATTTTGCCGAATATCGACATTTTGTCTTTGGCGTAAGGAGGACGGCTTATGTCAAGTCGTATGTTTCAGGGCGTACTGCTCCAGCTCAGCGAAGCCGCACAGACCACCATCGGTGTGATCGATGCAGAAGGGAATGTCATCTCCTGCAGCGATACCACGCTCATCGGCGAAAAGTGGCCGGATGCCGCCACGGCGGTGGCCGCCATGCTGGAGAACCCGGTGCGTGAGGAGCCGTATACGTTCTACGCGCTCAAGGGCTGGAACCCTGCCTATGGCTACTCCGCCTTTGTGCTCGGAACGGACGCGCAGGCCGAGATGCTTGTGCGCATGACGCAGGTCTCCCTGAATTCCGCAAAGGCCTATTATGAAGAAAAGCACGACAAGGGGACCTTCGTCAAGAACATCATCACGGACAACATCCTTCCGGGCGACATCTATATCCGCGCGAAGGAGCTGCATTTCCCAACGGAGCTGCCGCGCGCGGTCTATCTCGTCCGGCAGGTCGGCCGTTCGGACGTGGCCGTCGTGGAGCTGCTGCAGAGCATGTACCCCGACACGCAGCAGGACTTTGTCATCAATGTCAACGAGACGGATATCGCGCTCGTGCGTCAGGTCCCGGCGGACACGACGGGCGAGGAGCTGACCCGCGTCGGCCGCACGATCGAGGAGCGGCTGAAGTCCGAGCTGTTCGTGCGCACGACCATCGGCATCGGCACGATCTCCGAGCATCTGCGCGAGCTGGCCGATTCCTACAAGGAGGCGCAGGTCGCCATCGAGGTCGGCAAGGTCTTCGATACCGAAAAGACCGTCATCAATTATGAAAACCTTGGCATCGGCCGCCTGATCTATCAGCTGCCGACCACGCTGTGCGAGATCTTCCTTTCCGAGGTCTTCCGCAAGAATTCCATCGAGTCGCTCGATCAGGAGACGTTGTTCACCATCAACATGTTCTTTGAGAACAGCCTGAACGTCTCCGAGACCTCCCGCAAGCTGTTCGTCCACCGCAATACGCTGGTCTACCGTCTGGAGAAGATCAAGAAGCTCACGGGCCTCGACCTGCGCGAGTTCGACGACGCCATCATCTTCAAGGTCGCCCTCATGGTCAAGAAGTATCTGGCCTCCCGCGACAACCGTATGATCTGATCTTCCGCGTAACGCTGCACGGCTGCAGCGCCGTTGGTACGGACATTTCAATATTTAATAATAGTTGAGTAAGAAACTGGTGTGATTTATGATCGATTTGGTAAACGTCACAAAAACATATGAGACCGGCACGCACGCGCTCAACGGCATCGATATGCACATTGATGACGGCGAGTTCGTGTTTCTGGTCGGTCCGTCCGGCTCCGGCAAGTCTACCATCATCAAGCTGTTGACGGCGGAGCTCAAACCGACGTCCGGCTCGGTGCTGGTTAACGGCTATCAGCTCGAGTCCATCAAGCGCGCGTCCATCCCCTATATGCGCCGCACGCTCGGCGTTATTTTCCAGGACTTCCGCCTCATTGAGAACAAGACGGTCTATGAGAACGTCGCGTTCGCCATGCGCGTCATCGGCGCAGCGCCAAAGGAGATCAAAAAGCGCGTGCCCTATGTGCTGGAGCTGGTCGGGCTGGAGAACAAGGGCCGCCGTCTGCCGAACGAGCTGTCCGGCGGCGAGCAGCAGCGTGTGGCCATTGCCCGCGCGCTCATCAACAATCCGACGATGATCATCGCCGATGAGCCGACCGGCAACCTCGACCCGCAGCGTTCGTTTGAGATCATGCTCCTGCTCGAGCAGATCAATGCGCTCGGCACGACGGTCATGGTCGTTACGCACGAAAAGGGCCTGGTGGACCGCTTCACCAAGCGCGTGGTCGCCATCGACGAGGGCAGAGTCGTCAGCGACGGAATGGACGGGTATTACAGCTATGAAGCACAATAATTTCAGCTTTCTCGTCGGCGAGGGCACGAAGGCGATCTTCAAGCACGGCTTCATGTCCTTTGCCGCAGTCTGCATCACCGTGGCCTGCCTCGTGATCGTCACGAGCTTCGGCCTTATCACCTATAACATCGGCCTGATCGTCGACGATCTGCAGAAGGAGAACGAGGTCCTCATCTGCATCGACGAGAGCTACACCGAGGCCGAGGCCAAGAGCGTCGGCTCCCGTATCAATCTGATCGACAATGTCGCGGATGCCCGCTTCATCTCCCGCGAGGAGGCTCTGCAGACGTTCGTCAAGGAATATGACGCCGTCATGTACGACGGCGTGACCGCCGAGACCATGCGCGACCAGTACATCGTCACGCTGGAGGACAACTCCAAGCTGCAGGAGACCATCGACGCGCTGAAGCAGGTGCCCGGCGTTGCGACCATCTATTCCGATCCGACGGTCGCCAACGCCATGTCCACGATCCGCAACGTGCTGTCCATTGTTTCGGCCTGCATCGCGGCCGTGCTGCTCATCGTGTCGCTCATCATCATTTCCAATACGATCAAGCTTGCCATGTTCGACCGCCGCGAGGAGATCGCCATCATGCGCATGGTCGGCGCAACGAATGGCTTTATCCGTCTGCCGTTTGTGGTCGAGGGCTTCATCCTCGGCCTGCTGGGCGCCGTGTGCTCGTTCTTCCTCGAGTGGGGCCTGTACGAGGCCATCCGCGGCGCCATTGCAAGCTCCGGTCAGCTCAGCTTCCTCCACGTCGTCTCGTTCAGCACGGTCGCTCTGCCGGTCGCGCTGGTGTGCGTGGTCACGGGTCTGCTGATCGGCGTTGTGGGCAGCCTGATGTCCATCCGGAAATTCCTGAAGGTCTGAAATACGCGCACAGGAGGGTATACTATGTATAAGTACAGAAGAGTCATCATCTCCGTCATCGCGCTGCTGCTGGCCGCTGCGATCCTGACAGGTCTGCTTGTTACGGTCTTCGCGGCCAATTCCGCGGATATCCGCACGGAGATCAGCGGCCTGGAATCGAAGCAGGATGAGCTTGACCAGAAGAAGCAGGAGCTCGAGGCACAGATCGCCGCAAACAATACCCAGACGCTCAATGTCGTGGAGCAGAAGGCGCAGATCGATCAGGAGATCGAGCTGACGCGGCAGGAGGTCGAGAATCTGAACGAGCAGATCCGTCAGTACAATCTGCTCATCGCCGAAAAGCAGGCGGAGCTTGACCAGCTCCAGACTGATCAGAACGACCTGCTCGACCGCTATAAGCAGCGCATCCGCGCCATGCAGGAGCAGGGCGACGTGTCGTACTGGTCCATCATCTTCGGCGCAAAGACGTTCTCCGAAATGCTCAACCGCGTTTCCATGGTCGAGGAGATTGCTCAGAGCGACCAGCGTATGCTCGAGAACATGCGCCAGATCGCCACGGAGGTCCTCTCCGCCAAGGAGGAGCTGGCAGGGGAGAAGGTCTCTCTCGAGGAGAAGAAGACTGAGCTTGCCAGCGCGCAGGAGACGCTCACGGCCAAGCGCGCCGATTCCGACGAGCTGCTGCAGGAGCTTGTCTCCGATGCAGACCTGCTGCGCGAGACAAACGAGACCTATGAGGCCATGCTCGAGGATCTGACGGAGCAGATTGCCGAAAAAGAAAAGGAATACACCGATGCCAAGCGTGCTGAGGAAGAAGCCGCCAAGAAGGCAACAACGGCGGCGGCAATGGCGGCACAAACGCTGGCGGCTTCCTCTTCCCGCTTCCCGCAGGCAGCGGCGTCGTCATTACATCCCCGTACGGTTACCGTTATCACCCGATCGACGGCGGCTATCGTTTCCATAACGGCGTTGACCTTGCCGTTGCGCAGGGTACGCCCGTCTATGCCACGAAGAGCGGCACGGTGACGACCGCAACCTTCTCTTCCGGCTACGGCTACTATGTCACGATCAACCACGGCGACGGCTTCTCGTCGCTCTATGGCCACATGACGCATTATACCGTTTCGTCCGGCGACTATGTCAATCAGGGCGATCTCATCGGCTATGTCGGCTCGACCGGTTACTCCACCGGCCCGCACCTGCATTTCACGATGTTCTACAACGGTGCCACCGTCAACCCGATGGACTATGTCAGCATCCGCTGAGATCGGATGCTGACCCCGCTCCGGCGGAATCCGCGTGAAAAAGCATCGCAGAATTCGCCGCCTGCCGGCGGCGAATCAGCCTAAATCAATTTCTCCGACACTCTCACCCCGCTTCGGCGGGGTGTCGGCCGTAAAGGAGGACCTATGGAACCCAACGAGACCCCCATGGGACCGGAGGAGCTCCGTCCCGAACCCCAAAAACCAAAGAAGAAAAGACTCCTGCCCTATGTCGTCTGCTGCCTGGCCACGGCCGTCGTCGTGTTTGCACTGACGCTTGCGGGCATGACGCTCCTGCAGAGCAGACAGAAGAGTACGTCGGGCGATGACTATCTTGCCAAGGTGCAGGAGGTCGTGGCCCTGCTCGACGCACGCTATGTCGACGGGCTGGACCATTCGAAGCTCGGCGATCAGCTTGCGTCCGCTGCCGTGACCGCGACGGGCGACCGCTGGAGCTACTACATCAGCGCCGACGAGCTTGCGGCCTATCAGGAGCAGAATGCCAACGCCTATGTCGGCATTGGCGTGACCATCCGTTTGGAAAACGAGGACGATGCCGGATTCACCGTTGCCTCCGTCACACCGGGCGGCCCTGCCGAGGCAGCCGGGCTGCAGATCGGCGATATGCTCTTTGCCATAGACGGCGCCAATATGAAGGAGCTCGGCATGGAGGAGGCCCGCAATCGCGTCCGCGGTGAGGAGGGCACGAGCCTGACGCTCACGGTGCAGCGCGGCGGCGAGACGTTCGACGTCACGGTCACGCGCGCGACCATCGAGGTGGAGGTCGTCCGGGCCGAGCTGCTGGACGGCGGCGTCGGCTATCTGAAGATCAACAATTTCGATTCCGGCTGCGCCGAAAAGTCCATTGCCGCCATCGAGTCCCTGCAGGAGCAGGGCGCGACGTCTTTGCTCTTTGATGTCCGCTTCAATCCGGGTGGCCACAAGGATGAGCTTGTGGAGCTGCTGGATTATCTCCTGCCGGAGGGCCCGCTGTTCCGGTCCGTGGACTATAAGGGTAACGAAGACATCGATTATTCCGATGCGTCCTGCGTCGAGCTGCCAATGGCCGTTCTCGTGAACGGAGATTCCTATTCCGCCGCCGAGTTCTTTGCTGCGGCGCTGCAGGAATACGGCGTCGGCACCGTCGTCGGCACGCAGACGGTCGGCAAGGCAAATTATCAGCAGACCTTCGTCCTGAGCGACGGCTCTGCTGTCGCCGTTTCGACCGGCCATTATCAGACTCCGCACGGCGTCACGCTGGCGGGCGTCGGCATCACGCCGGATATCCCTGTCGAGGTCGATGATGACACCTACCTGAAAATTTACTCCAATGCGCTCGAAAAAAGCGAGGATGCGCAGCTGCAGGCGGCCATCGCGGCCCTGACGCAAGGAAACCCTTGACAAGTGCGGCGGCAATCCTCTATAATCACAACGAATGAACGGGCTTTGCCTGATTTTGGGAGGAACATGGAATGGCAAAAGAATTTAAGCTGACCAGAGAACGTCTGAAGGAGCTCGAGGAAGAGCTCAATTATCTGAAAACCACGCGCGAGAAGGAAGTCGCGGAGCAGATCAAGGAAGCCCGCTCCTTCGGCGACCTTTCCGAGAACAGTGAATATGATGAAGCGAAAAATGAGCAGGCCAAGCTGTATGGCCGCATCGCAGAGGTCGAGAACATCCTGTCCCATGCTGTCGTGATCGATGAGAGCGCCGAGCAGGAGCGCGCCGGTGTCGTCGGCCTTGGCTGCACCGTGAAGGTCCGCGACCTTGATCTGGAGGAAGAGGCGACGTATGCTATCGTCGGCTCGCAGGAGGCCAACCCCATGGAGTCTCGCATTTCGGACGACTCTCCGTTCGGCCGCGCCATGCTTGGCAAGCACATCGGCCAGACCGTCGAGGTCGAAGCTCCGGTCGGCACGATCCGCTTTGAGATCCTTTCCGTAGAACGATAACACAGGAGGAATACCGTGGCTAAGAATACCCAGCAGCCCGAGCTTTCCATGGTCGATCAGGTCCGTATCCGCCGGGAAAAGCTCGCGCAGCTTCAGCAGGAGGGGCAGAATCCCTTCGCACAGACAAAGTTTGAATTTACCAGCAACAGCGCCGAGATCAAGAAAAACTTCGAGCAGATGGAGGGAAAGGAAGTCTCCGTCAGCGGCCGCCTGATGACGAAGCGCGGCATGGGCAAGGTCATGTTCTGCGATCTGCAGGACGCAGCCGGCCGGATCCAGATCTATCTGAAGATCGACGAGATGGACGAAGCGACGTTCGAGCGCTGCCGCAAGCTCGACATCGGCGATATCGTCGGTGTGCATGGCGATGTGTTCCGCACGCAGCGCGGCGAGATCTCCGTGCGCGCGCACGAGGTCGTCCTGCTTGCCAAGGCTCTGCTGCCGCTGCCGGACAAGTTCCATGGCCTGACGAATCTCGAGACCCGCTATCGCCAGCGCTATGTGGACCTCATCGTGAACCCCGACGTTAAGGACACGTTCGTGAAGCGCAGCCTTATCCTGCGCGAGCTGCGCAGCTTCCTCGATGGGCGCGGCTTTCTCGAGGTCGATACCCCGATCCTGACGCCGTTTGAGATCGGTGCGTCTGCACGCCCGTTCTATACCCATCACAACACGCTGGATATGGATATGGTCCTCCGCATCGAGACGGAGCTGTACCTCAAGCGCCTCATTGTCGGCGGCATGGACCGCGTGTATGAGGTCGGCCGTATCTTCCGCAACGAGGGCATGGACCCGAAGCACAACCCCGAGTTCACCACCATCGAGCTTTATCAGGCCTATACGGATTTCCATGGCATGATGGACCTTGTCGAGGACATGATGAAGCAGGTCGCGCAGAATGTCTGCGGCAGCCTCGTTGTGCCGTACCAGGGCCACGAGATCGATCTGGGCCACTGGGAGCGCCTGACCATGATCGACGCCGTGAAGAAGTACAGCGGCGTGGACTTCCGCGACTGGAAGACGGACGAGGACGCCATCGCCAGCGCGAAGGCGCACAATGTCGCGCTGCCCGAGCTCTCAACGAAGGGTGCCATTCTGGCGGAGTTCTTCGATGCATTCGTCGAAGAAAAGCTCATCCAGCCGACGTTTATCTATGATTATCCGGTGGAGATCAGCCCGCTTGCCAAGCGTAAGCCGGATGACCCCGCGTTCACGGAGCGCTTTGAGTACTTCATCAATGCCACGGAGTTCGGCAACGCCTTCTCCGAGCTGAACGACCCGATCGACCAGCGCGGCCGCTTCGAGCGTCAGGTCGCCGAGCGCAAGTCCATTGAGCCGGATTGCCGCGCACAGGTGGATTATGACTTCATCAATGCACTGGAGTACGGCATGCCGCCTACAGGCGGCCTCGGCTTCGGCATCGACCGCCTCGTGATGCTCCTGACCGACAGTGCCTCCATCCGCGATGTTCTGCTTTTCCCGACAATGAAGCCGTTGGACTCTGACAAGAAGGTTTCCAAGGAAGTTTCGGCTCCTGCGGAGGCTACTCAGACGGCTCCCGTTGTGGAAGAAAAAATTGATTTTTCCAATGTTCAGATTGAGCCTTTGTTTGAGGATCAGGTCGATTT
>QWCE01005412.1_pt1 | contig 13516 bp, 9 predicted proteins | sample 1972531 | NCBI WGS metagenome assembly QWCE01 (sample SAMN09866716, study PRJNA288562) | Human gut metagenome isolate term4_stool, whole genome shotgun sequencing... | reverse complement strand
ACTTTATCTCTTTCAGTATAAATTACTTTACGTTGTGCATTCATAACGTCGTCGTATTTCAATACGTTCTTTCTGATACCAAAGTTATTAGATTCAACTTTTGTTTGCGCTCTTTCGATAGCTTTAGTGATTGTTCTGAATTCCATTGGTTCATCTTCTGGGAATTTGCCAGATTCAGCGTATTTTTGGATAGTTTCGCCACCGAACAATCTCATTAAGTTGTCTCCCAATGAAACGAAGAATCTTGATTTACCAGGGTCTCCTTGACGGCCAGAACGACCACGCAATTGGTTGTCGATACGACGTGATTCGTGACGTTCAGTACCAATTATATATAATCCACCAACTTCAAGAACTTTCTTCTTATCTTCGTCAGTCATTTTCTTGTATTTTTTGTATAATTCATTGTATACATTTCTTGCTGCAACTAACCACGACCTGCCATGTTTGTTGCGATAGTAACTTTGTCAAACATACCTGCTTGTGCTACGATTTCTGCTTCACGTTCGTGTTGCTTAGCGTTCAATACGTCGTGTTTGATTCCATTTTTCTTCAACAAGTTGGACAATCTTTCTGAAACTTCAATTGAAATTGTACCTACTAGAATTGGTTGACCAGTCTTGTGAATTTCTTTTATTTCTTCAACGATTGCGTTGAATTTTGCATTTTCGTTGATGTAAACTCTGTCTTGTTCGTCAACTCTGGCTACTGGTTTGTTAGTAGGGATTTCAACAACGTCCATCTTGTAAATTTCATTGAATTCTGCTTCTTCAGTCTTGGCAGTACCAGTCATACCACTTAATTTGTTGTACATTCTGAAGTAGTTTTGGAATGTAACTGTTGCCAAAGTTTTAGATTCGCTCTTAACTTCAACACCTTCTTTTGCTTCTATAGCTTGGTGAAGACCATCAGAATATCTTCTACCTTCCATGATACGACCAGTAAATTCATCAACGATAAGGATTTCGTCATCTTTTACTACGTAATCAATATCACGTTTCATTGTATTGTTAGCCTTCAAAGCTTGGTTAATGTGGTGAGCTAATTCCATATTATTAGGGTCAGACAAGTTTTCCACGCCAAAATATTCTTCGGCTTTTTTAGTACCAATTTCTGTAAGACTGGCAGTTTTTCTCTTTTCGTCAACCAAGAAATCAACAGTTTCATCCTTAAATTCACGATCGAAAATATCTGGCTTGTCTTCTTCTGGATCCATAATACGTCCAGTCAAACCATTAGCAAACATATTTGCTCTCATGTACATATCTGTAGATTCGTCGCCTTGACCAGAAATAATAAGTGGAGTTCTAGCTTCATCTATTAAGATAGAGTCAACTTCGTCCACGATTGCAAAGTTAAGACCTCTTTGAACCTTGTCTTTTTTGTAAATAACCATGTTATCACGCAAATAGTCGAAACCATATTGGTTATTAGTACCGTAAGTAATATCACAAGCGTAGTTTTCACGTCTTTCGTCATTGTCCAAACCATAAACGATAACGCCTACAGTTAATCCCAAAAATTCGTGAACTTTTCCCATCCATTCCTTATCTCTCTTTGCAAGATAATCATTGACAGTAACCACGTGAACGCCCTTACCACTAAGCGCATTCAAATATGCAGGTAAAGTTGCAACCAAAGTCTTACCTTCACCAGTTTTCATTTCTGCAATTCTACCTTGGTGTAAAACAACACCACCGATTAATTGCACACGATATTGTTTCATACCCAAAACTCTGTAGCTGGCTTCTCTAACTACAGCAAAAGCTTCTGGCAAAATATCGTCCATTAGCTCTTTTTTATTAGCTGAGCCAAAAATAGATTCAAATACTCCCATATAAATCTCCTTACTTTAATATCTATAAATACTACCTTTTATTTTAACATGTAAACACATCATTTACAACAAAAACATCAACATTTAAAGGAAATCACTTATAAATTTTTCCAATAAATTACAGTGCATATAATTTTGGAAGAAAAATCCGAAAAATTTATTTATATCATCTTCAATATAAAAGAGAGCCGAAGCTCTCTTTTGTTACACCGATAGTTTTAATTTAATTTTCCGTATTTCTTTTCCATTCTATTGTACAAATACAATGCCAATAGTGTGAATAGTAATGGTCCTGCTACAGACATTATTGTAGTCAACCAGTCCCCACTACTAATAGCTGGTTCAATAATTGTAAATAGGTTCGCAAATCCTACAACTAAACATACTAAGAACACAGCCGCCTTGACAACTCCCATAGATTTAAATTTTTCAAATGGTTTTTCTATTTCTTGATTTTTCTTAAACGCTAAGAAAGAATAAGAAATGAAAAAGTAAGGCAAAGTCATTGAAACGTTAGTCATTGACACCAATACTTCGAAGAATTGTTTTGCGCTTTTTCCTCCGAATGAAACAATGGCGATAATTACAATAACACACGCTGCTTGATACTTCATAGCATTCACATACATACCGTTTTTTTCAACAGTCCAAGATTTTGGCCATAATTCTTTTGGAGTTCCACCTATTAATTGCTTAAGTGGAGAATAAATCAAAGTAAAAAATGCTCCTGTCAATGCTAAAAACATCGAAATACCCATATATCTTGAAATCCACAAACCACAAGTTCTAGCTGCAGCTTCACTCATACCAAAAGCAAGTCCCAATTGATAACCCATGTGATTCATCCCAATATATGAAACATTACCTAAAGTAATAGTTTCCTTTGAGAAACTTTTGAAAGCAAAATCCCAATTAGTAAAAGATCCAAACATCAAAATCCCCAATGCATATCCAACAGTTATTGTTATAGCTGCGATGCTTACACCTTTAGGGAAATTTTTTTCAGGATTTTCTGTTTGATCTACAAGACCACCTATAACTTCTATTCCACCATATGCAAAGATTGCGTATACAACAAATGATAAAACAGCAATTCCTCCACCTGCGTATTTTGGATTTGGAGATTGGAAAAATGCTTCAAAATTAATTGGTTGTAAAACTTTTCCTTTGTTTAAAATAAGTATAATTAATCCTCCAACAAACAAGAAAATGTTAATAAGAGCTACAGCACTTCCGCCAACAGAAGTAATCTTTTTAATTTTTTCCAAACCTTTGTTAGATACATAAGTAACCATTATAATCCAGCAGATTGCCAAAATACCCAAAGTTTTTACTGAGTCTAACCCGAACAAAGACCATTGTTGAGTCTTATCAACCCCGAAAATAGCATTCGATAAAACAATCCAAATACCTGAACCTACATTTACTTGCCAGATTATGTAGGATGCAAACCACATAAAAGTGATTACAAAAGCGTACTTCTTGCCAGAACTTTTTTCCATCCAAGAATAAATACCACCTTTTGCATCTTTAAATGCAGAACCATACTCTGCTATCATGAATGCAAATGGTAGGAAAAACGCTATACCAGATAAAATATACCAAGGAATAGCGGAGTATCCCATCAAATAATATGATCTACTAATGTTAGTGAAACCAAAAACCGACGTAAAAATCATCAGTATAAGCGCTTTCAAACTAAGTTTTTGTTTGTCTGTCATATATTCCTCCTAATATTAATTCAACTCTCAAAATCGCAATCGGTGTAAAATGCTTTGAGAATGATTGTTTTTTAGAAAAAATTTGAATTATAATACAATTGAAACGCAAGTATTTATCGCTTTAACACGATGTAGTATAGGCGATACACGCCTTTTCCCTCATTTTATTGCACTACTCTCTAACTTCTTCTCTCTTATATTATATTCATTAATATTCTGATTTGTCAACCACTTTTTTTGCTTGTTTTAACTGTTAATTTAGGGATTTATCCGCCTTTTTTCTTGATGTATACTTATACGCAATTAGCTACATGAAACTTACGATTAATTTACTTTTAATTGATATTTCTTTAGTTCATATTAGAATATTAATAAAATAAATTTATCTTAATATTGTTAATTTAAAATTTTTAATATTTTTTAATTCCTCAATTTTTTATTCTAATAATTTTAAAACTTCGGAGTACAATTAAAAAACATTCTTAGTATTCTAGATATTCATGCTAGATGTTCTCCCCTTCCGTTTATGTTAAAATTCACTCCGCAATCATCTTTGTGTCCGTTTAGGCAAGTAATCGAACATACCTATATTGTAAATCCATGTAAACAGTCAAGCCTTTTTGCTAAGAATATCATACGGAGAAAATAATCACCAATATATTCGTGTGAGATATTTGCTTTCAATGCTTTTCGCAAATAAAAAAAAGCCCACATTCTAAGGTGACCTATAAAGTTACAGATGGACTGAAGGGTAGAAAAAATCATAATTTTGTGGTATTATAATGCTATATTTTTGAGATATTTAAGAGAAGGAGATGCAACATGGGATTTCCAGAAGAAATTAAAAGAATCAGACAGAGATGTTTTTTAACACAGCAGGACTTTGCCAAAGAAGTACAGGTGGCATTTTCTACTGTTAATAGATGGGAAGGCGGTAAAGCAAAGCCTAACCTTATTGCGATGAAGAATATAAAGGAGTTTTGCCTTAAGAATGATATCGACTACGCAAGTGTTGAAGAGGCATGGCTTGACTTTAAGTCGGAGAGAAAATCGAAATGATTAATATAAGAAAACTTGAAACAGAATTATGGGAATCTGCAGATTTATTACGTGCGGGTTCAAAATTGACATCAAATCAATATTGTATGCCTGTGCTTGGACTTATTTTCCTACGTTACGCATATAGCAGATACAAGATGGTTGAAGCAGAAATCTTAAAAGGACGCCCATCTCGTGGTGGTCGAGTTATACCTGTTGAAGCAAGTGACTTTGTAGCTAAAAGTGCATTATATCTTCCAAAGGAAGCACAGTATGATTACTTATTAAATCTTCCTGAAGACATTTCATCTGCCGGACTTGTTAATAAAGATGGTCACAACATGAATAGTTTAGGTGAAGTGGTCAACAATGCCATGCAGCTCATCGAAAATCAGAGTGAACAGTTAGTCGGTGTACTGCCTAAAACTTATACAGATTTTTCTGATGAGATTTTATCAGAACTTCTTCGTATATTTAATAATTCCGCTCTTGGTGAAGTCGGTGGAGATATTATCGGAAGAATCTATGAGTATTTCTTAAATAAATTTGCAAAGAACATCGCATCAGATGATGGCGTTTTCTTTACGCCTAAGTCTCTCGTAAAGATGATTGTTAATATTATTGAACCTACAAGTGGTGTATTACTCGACCCGGCTTGTGGCTCTGGTGGTATGTTCATTCAATCAGGTGATTTTGTAAATGCAGCTGGAGTGAACGCCAATAGCACTATGACTTTCTATGGTCAGGAAAAGGTTGAATATAATGCTCAGCTTTGCCTTATGAACATGGCAGTTCATGGTCTTACTGGTGTTATCAAATCCGGTGATGAAGCAAATAGCTTTTATCATGATGCCCACAATCTTGATGGTTGTTGCGATTATGTAATGGCAAACCCTCCTTTCAATGTTGATAAGGTAAAAGCTGAATCATGTGAAAGCGCAAAACGTCTGCCTTTCGGTATGCCAAGTATAAATAAGAATAAAGAAGTTGGTAATGGTAACTACTTATGGATTTCATATTTCTACAGTTACCTTAACGAAACAGGACGTGCTGGCTTTGTAATGGCTTCTTCTTCCACAGATAGCCAAGGCAAGGATAAAGATATTAGAGAAAGCCTTGTTAAAACAGGTCACGTAGATGCGATGATTAGTGTCGGTAATAACTTCTTCTACACCAAGTCATTGCCTTGTTCTCTTTGGTTCTTTGATAAGGGAAAGTCAGATGCTATCAAGGATAAGGTTCTTTTCATTGATGCAAGAAATTACTATACAGTCGTAGACCGTACTCTTAACGAATGGTCTGAATGGCAGCTTAAGAACATAAATGCAATTGTGTGGCTTTATCGTGGAGAGATTGATAAATACTCTGCTCTTCTTAACGAGTATCGCTTTGCACTTGGTAGTGATAAGCCTTTTGCAGAACAGGTGCATGAGTTATCAGAGAAAGTAAAAGCACTACGTTCAGAAACAAAGAAAGCTGTCGAATCAGCTGAAAAGCGTGAAAAGAAAAAAACACAGGAAGCTTATGATATTAAAATCGCAGAACTTACCGAAGTTCTCACGGTAGCCAAGGAAGCTAATTGGCTTTATGAGAAATTTGGTGAAGGCGTATATGCCGATATACTTGGTTTATGTAAGCTTGCTACCATTTCTGAAATCGAAGAAAAAGGCTGGTCACTTACTCCGGGAGCATATGTAGGTGTTGCTCCTATCGAAGATGATGGCGTGGACTTTGAAGAACGCATGACAGAAATCCATCGTGAGTTATTGTCATTACAGGGTGAATCAAACGACTTGATGGACACCATCTCACAAAATATGAAGGAGATGGGGTTATGAGTTATGAAACAATAAAAATAAATGATATATGTGTAAAAGTCACATCAGGAGGAACTCCAAAATCAACTAATGCTGAATTTTATAATCCTAAGGAAGTTCCATGGCTAAAGACAGGAGAAGTTAATTATTGCCGAATTTATGATACAGAAACATATATCTCCAAAGAAGGATTGGCACGATCAAGCGCTAAATTAATACCAGAAAATTCGGTCATTATAGCAATGTATGGTCAAGGAGATACAGCAGGAAGAGTTGCTATTAATAAAATACCGCTGTCTACTAATCAAGCGTGTTGCAATCTCGTTATTAATCATGAGATTGCAGATTATGAGTATGTATATTATGCATTATCAACATTATATGATAAATTGGTTTCACTGAAAAACGGCGGGGCACAACCAAATCTAAACGTAGGAATCATTAAAGAAGTTGAGATACATTTTCCTAAATTGATTACACAGAAAAAGATCGCTTCAATACTTTCTAAATATGATTATTTGATCGAAAACAACCAGCAACAAATTAAACTTCTTGAAGAAGCTGCACAGAGGCTTTACAAGGAATGGTTTGTTGATTTGCATTTCCCGGGATATGAAGATGTGGAGATTGTTGATGGTGTGCCTGAGGGGTGGAAAATCACTCCAATAAATATGGTTACAAAGCTAAAAGCAGGTGGAGATAAGCCGAAAAATTTTTCTGAAAAAATGACAAATGAAAATAAAATTCCTGTTTTTGCCAATGGAATTACTAAAAAAGGTCTTATGGGATTTACTGATAAAGCTGTTATAAGCAATCCAAGTGTTACAATTTCAGCAAGAGGGACTGTAGGTATAGTATTTCTTCGTACAGAACCATATGTCCCTATTGTTAGATTGATATCAGTAACTCCTATTGAAGATAAGGTAGATATCTTTTACTTGTACTTATATCTAGTGAATCAGAATTTTCGTTCGACTGGAGCTGCTCAACAGCAGATTACTGTACCTCTGCTGAAAAGTAAAAATATTGTTTGCCCAAGTGATGATATACGAAAATCATTTAATGATGTTATTACTCCTATTTTTAATAAAATAGAAATTCTAGAAAAGCATATAAATAAACTTACAGAAGCCCGTGACCGCTTATTGCCCAAACTAATGAATGGAGAAATCGAAGTGTAAGAACCATATAAGGTCGAGATGTCTTCGGTTAGTTATGTAAATCTGACTATCAAAATGGTTCAGAGTGTATTTTATTAGAGAAAAATTAAGAATTGAAGGAGTGAATTGATTTATGGCGAAGGATTTAACCAATTCGAGATTGGATAGACAAAATATCCTGAATAACGAAATAGCTGTTGCTGAAATTCAAGAAAAATCTGGCATAGATGGTATAGTGTGGGACGGAAAGGCTTATGTTACTCGTGATATGACAGCTTCTTATTTTGATGTTGATATTCGCACCATAAGCAGATATTTGGAACAAAATTCTGAAGAACTGGAACAAAACGGATATTCTGTTTTGAAAGGTAGTAAGTTAAAATCATTCAGAACTGCAGCAAAAGAAAATGGTAAGGACATTTATGTCCCTACCAAAACAACTGTGCTTGGTGTCTTTGACTTTAGAGCATTTTTAAATATGGCAATGCTTTTGTCTGAAAGTGAAAAAGCACGTGCTTTGCGTCAGTTAATGTTGGATATTGTAATTGATCTTATTAACAAAAAGACGGGCGGTGGTACAAAATATATCAATCAAAGAGACCAAAATTATCTCGGCTCTTCATTACAGGAAGAAAACTACCGTAGGAAATTTACAGATGTATTGAGGGATTGCGTGGTTGATAATAGATATAAGTATGCACATTTCACAGATATGATATATGTGAGTATTTTTAAGGAAAAAGCTAAAGAATATAAGAAAATCCTTGATTTAAAGGCAAATGATAAAGTCAGAGATACTTTTTACAGTGAAATTCTTGATATTATAGCAGCTTATGAGAATGGCTTGGGAGCTGAAATTAAATCAGAGTATGAAAGAGTCGGTCACGAATTATCTTTTAAAGAAGTAGAAGATTTATTCAAAAAATTCGAGAATATGGCACTCTGGAAACCACTTATTCAACGCGGAAGAGTGAAAATGGCTAGTCGTGACATGGCATTAAGAGACGCGTTCCACTATCAACTGTCAGAATATATTCAACCGCTTGATCAGGATGAATATCAGAAGTTTTTAGGAGTTGCCGGAGATGAGCTGGAGAGATTGATGCTAGAAAATAAAGAGGTGCTAAAACGTCTTAAGGAGCGTGATTAAATGAATGATGGGATTATTTATTTAACGCTTGACCAGGCGAAAATTATACACAACAAAACAATACAATACAGCGGAGGTGGGACTTATGAGGCGTTAGATGTCGGAAAATTAGATAGTGTTCTGCAACATATTCAAAATGATGATTACTACCCAAGTTTTGTTGACAAGCTAACACATTTATTTTTTTGTACTTGTCAGTTTCATTGCTTTGCTGACGGTAATAAGCGTTTGGCAATTACTTTGTCAGTGCAATTTCTTTTACTTAATGGGTATATGGGAATTGCTAAAAATTTCATGGTCATCACCGAGAATATCAGCTATCATGTGGCGGCAGAAAAAATTGACAAAGAGTTATTGCATAAAATTATGACTGCAATATTGGATGGTACATATGACCGTGACGAAGTACTGAAACTCGAAATTCTAAATGCAATTGAAGGTTAGGAGGTGGAAAATTATGAGCTATGATTATTCAGAGAATATCCTTGTTCAGGAAAGTGCAGGTATTTTTCTGCGTGACGAATTAGGATGGGATGTTCAGTTCGCTTATAATACTGAAGTGCTAGGTAAAAATGGCACTTTTGGTCGTGAAAGCTATAAGGATATTTTGCTTACTCGCTATTTCTACGAGGCTCTTAGAAAATTCAATCCGTGGATAAATGAAAATCAGATAATTGAGGCCCAGCAAGTTTTAGAAAATATATTGTCTACTTCTTCCCTCCTACAGGTGAATGAAGAAAAATATTTCTTAATTCGTGATGGTATTCCGGTTACTGTCAAAAAGCCAAATGGTCAGACTAAAACAAAAAAGGCTATAGTGATTGATTTTAAGAATCCTGATAGTAACTATTTTCTTGCAATTAAGGAACTTAAGATTCATGGGGATTTATATCGCAGAAGAACTGACATAGTAGGATTTATAAATGGTATTCCCCTTCTTTTTGTAGAACTTAAGAAGAATACTGTGGATGTTCAAAATGCCTATGAAGATAATTACACCGATTATCTGGATACCATTCCGCACCTGTTCTATTACAATGCATTCCTTATGCTTTCTAACGGAACAGAAGCTAAAGTTGGCACGCTTGGTAGTAAGTTTGAATTCTTTCACGAATGGAAGCGACTTGCCGAAGAGGATCAAGGAAGTGTTGCTCTTGAAATAATGCTCCGCGGTATCTGCAAGAAAGAGAATTTTCTTGATTTATTTGAGAACTTTATCTTATTTGACCACTCTGATGGTCACACTGCAAAGATACTCGCTCGTAACCACCAGTATCTTGGTGTAAACGAAGCTATGAAAGCTTATTCTGCAAGGAAGCTTAATGATGGTAAGCTAGGTGTGTTCTGGCATACACAGGGCTCTGGCAAAAGTTACTCAATGGTATTCTTTGCAAAAAAGGTTCGCAGAAAGATGGAAGGTACACCAACCTTTGTTATTCTTACAGACCGTGACGAACTTAACACACAGATAAGTGATACTTTCGAGAACTGTGGTCTTCTTGGTAAAGATATAAAGGCTTCTCAATTTATTGCTACAAGTGGTGATGACCTTGTTAAAAAACTGCAAGGAAATCCAAGCTTTATATTTACTCTTATTCAGAAGTTTAATAAGCCAAATGAAAAGCCTATATATCCTGATCACGATATTATTATTATGTCGGACGAAGCACATCGTAGCCAGTATGGTATTTTCGCTGATAATATGATGAAGTTATTGCCTACTGCTGCACGTATTGGATTTACAGGTACACCATTACTTTCAAGTGATAATATCACTGCTCGTACTTTTGGTGGCTATGTATCGATCTATGACTTTAAGAGAGCCGTTGAAGATGGTGCTACTGTACCACTTTACTATGAGAACCGTGGAGAAAAGATTGTTGATTTACACAATCCTGAAATCACGAACCAAATTCTTGACGCTATCGAGAATGCTGACCTTGATGTCGACCAACAGGATAAGCTTGAATCCGAATTTGCCAAAGAGATACACCTACTCACAGCCGAGCCTAGATTAAAATCTATTGCGCGAGACTTTGTGCGTCACTACTCTGATTTGTGGACAAGCGGTAAGGCTATGTTTGTCTGCTTAAACAAGGTTACTTGCGTCCGTATGTATAATTATGTTCAGGAATATTGGAAAGCAGAAATAAAAAACCTAAAGCTGAGCTTGAAATATGCTAGTCAACAAGAGAGTATTGAACTTGAAAGAAAAATCAAATGGATGCAAGAGACTGAAATGGCTGTTGTAATCAGTCAAGAACAAAACGAAATCCAAACATTTAAAAAATGGGGTTTAGATATAAAGACTCACCGTAGCAAGATGGAAAAGCGTGACTTAGATAAAGAATTTAAGGATTCAAAAAATCCCCTTCGTATTGTATTTGTTTGTGCAATGTGGCTTACAGGCTTTGATGTTAAATGCCTTTCATGCTTATATCTCGATAAGCCATTAAAGGCTCATACTCTTATGCAGGCCATAGCCCGTGCCAACCGTGTAAGCGAAGGCAAGAGCAATGGTTTGATTATAGATTATATTGGAATTGTAAAAGCTTTAAGAAAGGCTCTTGCAGACTATACTGCTAATGTGATCGGAAATGAAGGCTCAGACCCTACGATAGATAAGGACGAACTTATTGTTCGTATTATTGAAACTATAGGTAAAGCAGATGAATTTTTGAATGAGAATAATTTTGATTTGGAAATGCTTATCAATGCTTATGATTTTATGAAGTTATCATACCTCCAGGAAGCGGCTAATGCAGTATGCGGCTCGATTGAGGATAAAAAAACATTTACAACATATGCATCTGAATTGAATCGTCTAATGAAATATACTGACAGAGATGATATCACTGGTCACGCTCGTAAGAAGTATGAATCTATTTCCGCCATATATGCTGAACTTCAGAAAAAGCGTAAACATATCAATACCACTGATCTAATGATTGAAATTAATGAAATTATAAGTGAGTACGTTGAGATTGAACATCCACCTACTATGGTGCGTGAACAACCACGCAGATTTGACATCAGTTCAATTGATTTCGATCTTCTTCGAAAAGAATTTTCAAAGGTTAAGAAAAAGAACCTTGTTTTAAATGATTTAGAAGAAGTTATTCAGCATAAGCTTGATAGTATGCTTTTTGCTAACCCTGATCGAATTAACTACTACGAACGCTATCAGCAAATTATTGATGATTACAATAGTGAAAAGGACAGAGCCACAATTGAGAAGACTTTCATGGAATTGATGGATTTGGCTAATCAAATGAGCCAAGAAGAACAACGCTATGTCCGTGAAGGCTTTACAAGTGATGAAGAACTTTCTCTTTATGATATGTTGTTCCGTGATGATTTGAGCAAAACGGACATCAAGAAACTTAAAGAAGTTGCAGCATCACTACTACAGAAAATAAAAATGAAAATTGCTGAATTTGACCATTGGACAGATAAGCAAGAAACAAAAGCAGCTATTGATAATCTTATCCGTGATACCCTTTGGGCAGAATTGCCTGAGTGCTACGATGAGGTTAGCATCTCTATGTATCGCCAGCAGATATATGAGTATGTATATACTCGATACAGAACAATTGCTTAATAAGGACGGTGAGAAATTAATGAATAACCTTTTTTCTTTATTAAGAAACAAAGAAATTATCGCTATTCTTGATGGTGACACTAAATATGGTGATTATGAATTCGATGATTGTACAACTATAAAAATATCAATGCCCTATCTATCCGGATCAGATTTGTGTGCTCTTTCCACTTTATTCGGTCTTCCTGCAACATATTCTTGGAATGGTGGAGCATTAAGTAGATGGCAATACCTAGATAATTTACTTGAATATTGTATTGAGAATAATAAGTGTTCTAGTCTATTAGCTCATATGTTTTCATTAAACCAATTCTCAAAAATGTTGAATGGGCATAGTGCGAATGAGATAAATGATGCACATAAAGCAATCGTATCCACAGTTATTGAGAAAATAAATGGTTTACTGTTATTTGGTGAAAATGAACTCGTTATTGTCGGAAATAACTATGTGATCCATCCAATAGGCAATAAAGTCGAAATAGTTGTTCCTGCAATAAAAACTATAGATAGAGAATATATCAAAAGTATCTCTTCACGAGCTATGAGGGATATCGAACAAAATGATTTCGATAGTGCAATAACAAAATCAAGAACCTTATTAGAAGAGACATTTTATTATGTAATAGAAAAGAAAAATGAGAAGCCTTCTGATAGCGGTGACATTGGAAAACTGTATAAGCAAGTTAGAACTCTCTATAACATGCATACGGACGCTAACACCGATAGAAGGATTAATACCCTACTTTCTGGATTAAATAACATTGTATCTTCAATAGCAGAAATGAGAAATAAGGATAGTGATGCTCATGGGGTTGGTGCAAATAGGATTCCTATTAAAGAGCATCACGCTAGACTTTTTGTTAACACGTCCATGGCTATGGCTGACTTCATATTGTCTGTACAACAAGAAAGCAAATAATCTCACATACAATTTTGGTACTTGAGAATAACAAAACGACCACGCAGGAGCTTTCATACTCTTGTATGGTCGTTATTTCTTTTTCTCACTGTTTGAAGACGTCACTCAAAAACTGTTTTTTCTTACAATCCCTAAGTGAAGCCCACATAAGTGAGCTCCTGTATTTATTAAAGGATTGAAAATCCTAATTCTTTTGAGTCTTTGCAGAATGTTTTCACTGTATCTAGTGAGTATTCGTTCAAATCTTTTCCCATCAATGAAAGTTTCTTGATG
>QWCE01004589.1_pt1 | contig 13516 bp, 15 predicted proteins | sample 1972531 | NCBI WGS metagenome assembly QWCE01 (sample SAMN09866716, study PRJNA288562) | Human gut metagenome isolate term4_stool, whole genome shotgun sequencing... | reverse complement strand
GAAATTTGCTGAAATTGAAAGCCCTTTGGTTGGCGGAACGGAAGCTGAATGGATCCGGATCAATTGGGGAGATATTTATATCTTTTTATGTGATGACGGAAACATTCGATATCAGGTTGATCCGTTAGGGAAATACGGTGGTGAACTCATTGACATGTGGAATTGTGAAAGGGAAGATTTCATAAAAGCCATCTTGTCATTGGAAGAGCCGCCGATCATCCGGGACGGCGTTACAATCTATGAATCATCCGATCCGGTTGAAGAGCCGGATCTGTACGTTCCGATGAAGAAACAGGGAGAAAAGAAATATATCACCTACGAAGAACCCTTTGAGGGAAAGAGCTTCACGCTGAAGCAGATGTGGGTGATATATAAAAAACTGGTAGAGAAAAAAGAATACCAGGATTTTGAAGCATGGCTTCTCGATATGGTGCGCAGCGGCGTATTCAAGGAGATCATGAAATAAGAGTTTTGTAGAGAGGAATCCGGGAGGGTTCCTCTTTTGCGTAAAAATATCACTCCGCCCGGATATGGGGGGAGAAAAAAGAAAGGATAAGAATATGATGAAAATTAACGAATTTGTAATGGAAAATTTAAAAAAAGTAGAACGCAAATTAAAGGATCACGGCTTTACGACAAAGATTATGACAAACAGTGAAAGTTATGAGGACTGGAATCTGCTCTTTGGTCATGAGCAGGTTCTTATGCGTGTAAAAGCTGTGAGCGCAATGGAAAAAATGCTCACAGTAGGAATAGACGCCTTTGTGGATGAGCTGATGAAAGGCTATAAAGGAACACCGCAGAATGTGCTCTCACTCACGGAACTCTTGAAAAATAAGGAGTGGGTTGAGAGACATTTGACCATTCGTGTTCTTTCTGTACTTGCACAGACGGAACCTATCCAGGCTGGCAGAATTAGTCGGGATACAAAGTTCGATGGAATCCGGAGCTTCTTGTATCTTAACATTGATGAAACTAAAGATGCAAGAATGGGGACCTATGCATTTCCGGCTGTATTGCAGGCAGCAGGTATTTCTCAGGATGAAGCATGGGAGTGTGCAAGTAAGAATGTTGCGGCTTCCTGCGAAATTAAGAGCATGAAGGAGATTCTGATTGAAAGATATCCGGAATTTTATGATACAGAAGTTGCCGTATCGTCTTTGGATATCGGAATACCGGAACCGGAGATGTATGTCATAACAAATGAGTCTGCCGCTTATGGTGCAGCAGCCATCCTGAATGACGAAGTACTCCGGGACTTCGGAGAAAGGATCGATTGCCGCCAGATGATCGCCATTCCATCAAGCATTCATGAATTTATTCTTCTGAGAGCGAGTGATGGATGTGATGCGGAAGGTTTGAGAGAGATCATCAGAAGCATCAATCTCAGCGAGGTACTTCCGGAAGAAAGACTTGGGAATTTTCCGTATCTGATCACGATCGGTCCGGATGAGGTTCAGGTTTCTGCATTGAATGGATCAAGTAGAGCATAATTTCAAAATAACAAGGAAGGAGCATTTTTCATGAAAGCATATAACATTCATTGGGACACGGACGGCGATCGCGACGTATTTCTGAGTCTGCCGAACGAGATCAAAATTCCGGACGGGATGGTAGATGAGGATGAGATCTCCGACTACATCTCGGATCAGACGGGATGGTGCCATTATGGATATGAGCTGGATATGGAGAAGGAATAACTGTCATATCCAGTCTCAACGACAATAGAATATGGAAATGAAGGGCAGCAGGAGCAAATGCAGCGGGAAAACGCACATTTACTCCTGCTGTTTGTAATAAAAGAAAACGGAAGGAACAGAAAGAAACGGTTCCGGATTTAAGGAGGAAATGACATGGGATGGACAAGTTACCATGCAAATTATTATAAGAAAAATGGAGAGATCGATCGCAAGGCGGAGTGTGACGCTTACTGGCAGGAAGGATTAAACCAGGGGCATTTTAAGGTGCTTCGCTCCTCAATGGTTGGCTCAACTTATTATGCAGCAGTCAAGCCGCTTCTTCGCCGGCTCAGGGATGGACACGATACCTATGAACCAATCCCGGAGGAAGAGCAGAATGTGTTTGGCGTGGTATTTCTAACAGCGATAGATATGCATGATTTCTTCAATTTTGCCTATAAAGACATGGATGAAACATGCGGACCAGCGCAGACGGACTGCCCGATCGGGATTCTTGATCTTCTGGCAGACACGAATAATGAATTTGCCATTGCATGGAGAAGAGAATGCCGAGAAAGTGCGAAAAAACGGCTTGCTCACCAGAAAGCAAGAAAAAAACTCCATATGCTTGAAAGCGGAGACGTGATCGAGTTTTCCTCAATCGCCAACTATACGAATGGAATCAAAGTTGGTGATCGAGTGACTTTGGAGAAACGCGAGGCTGGTAATACTGTAATCTGGACTGATGGGATCTATCGTTGGAAGGAAGCGTGGATCCCAGATGAGTTTCAGGTGCAGAAAAGTAGATGCTTGTAACACAGTCGCAATGGAGTGAGAAAGGAATGGATAAAAATATGAAAAAATACAAATATAATAGCGTTGAAGAAATTTCTGAAGCATTCATTAAAGATGGATGGTCAGTGAATACCTCTTTTTCAGAAGTAACGATGGAAGAAGCCGAAAAAAAAGGATATTTATTTGCGGTATCTGAAATCAGGAAGGGTAAAAAAGTTTTCCGGATGAATGTTTGTGGAAACATTTATAGTGAGAATGGAAAGCTTCTGTATTACAACATTGAGCCATGCAGAATAGTTAGCACATTATGATGCATTCGGCTGTTTTGTTGAAACGGAAGGGCTGATAAAATGCCATGAAAGTCCAGACACTTATAGACATTTTAAAAAAATCTGGTATAATGATACTATCAGTTTTTGAATGTGTGTATGGGAATTAGGTTCACTATCCTCTTGGGGATTGTGGACCTTTTTGCGCAAAAACTGAAATATTAAAATAGGAGACCAGCTGGAGAGTAACCTAATTGTTATTTTAGCTATAGAACTAAGAAAGGAGAAATTTATATGTTTCAGTACAAAACAAAATGTAAGTATGGCTATTCGATACTTGGCGAACGACCTCCTCGATTAGATACTAATGCGAAATATGTAATAATTGGGCAATCGAAATTTTTTCTCCATTGTGTTATTATACGGCGATTAGATGGAAAGCGTTTTCTTGGAGAAAAATATTGGATTGTTCCACAGAATAGCTTATACTAATCAAGTTAATATTGATGATCTTGCTAAAAAAATCATATTGTTTATTAAATGGGGTACGATTGGTAATCGAGCATAGGATGCTGAAAGACGGTGCTGTTACCACATTTTGATGCAGAAAGAGGCAGAGAAAAAAACGGAAAAGGATAAGGAAAAGTAAGGAAAAAGAAGGGCAGCAGGACCCTTTGATGCAGTGTGGAACTCCCTGGTATAAAATACTGGGGAGTTTTTCTTTGGTAAAAGGGGAATCTTCCAGTCTGATCTGAGAGAATTAGGAAATAATTTCCGGAAATATTTGAGAAATTTATAAAAAAGATATTGCAAAAATTCCTCATCCCGTATATACTGATTATATCAGTTCATTGTTCTATGTGTTTTTTGGATTACTTGTGTTGCTTGACCCTACTGGGGAAAGTGTACGCATTTATGTAAATTAACGCAGAAGATAAATGAGCTTTTTTTGATAGAGCATTATTTTTTTATTACCAGTGATCCCGCGTGAAAGGGAGGCACTGGTTTTTTATATAGCAACTCGATTAACACGAGCCTGGAAACAGGCTCAATAGTAGACCGCTATTACCTTAAGAGAAGGATAGCGGAAAAAATCCTATAGAAATGCAGGTCGGCGGAGATAGTATCAAGAGCCGAGGAGTAATATGTTTGAAAAAAAATATTATGAGCTTATTACACGAGCAAAGGAAATTGTTGGTGAAGTACTTGAAGAGTACGACATCACTGACCTTTGCGATGATGCCCGCAGATTGTTACACAGCAATATATTGTGTAATAGCATAAACACGCGGGCGGCAGTATTAACAGTACTTGCGTCTGGTAGCGTTGTTAATGGCAATCAGTTCATGATGCCGGGAACACGTGAATGCTTAAGTAATTTCCGGTATATCCGGAACCGCTTGAGTAAAAGGCGCAAGATAGAGGTGCCAGACTTTCATCGCTATTGCGATGAATGGAGGTATGAAGAATGGATTGAATGGATCAGAATATGATCTATAATCTACATTCTACATTCCTTGGCACCGCCACCGCATAAGCTGGAAAAAGGCTGTCACAATTGTGACAGCCTTTTTTGTGCGCAAAAATAGATTATGATGGAAAATATAGTTGCACATTATTTCGCGAAAGTGTTAAAATACAACTAAAGAATATGTAAATGCAATTATCCATTATAAGTGTGAAGAATGCCGAATAGAAGAGCGTTTTCGGATCTGTTCACATTTTTTACACATTTCATACTATTCGTGAAACACTAATTTATCGAATAGTTAGTAGAGAAATGAAAAAAGTCCAGAAAATTATTGTCAATTTTTGCAAATCCATGTGAAATTCTTCTTGCGTCTCCAAGAAATGTCCTTTTGTTGCAACTTACTATCTTCCGAATTGCAGTTTTTCAGCTTTTTTCTCATAGAGAAAATTTTTTGCATAAAAAAAGCTGCCACATTGTGACAGCCTTTTTCCATGACATACTATACTAGAACAGCGGTGTACCATCGGCTAAGTTTAGCCGTAAGGCATATCGTTTCGGCTCATCATCCTTAAAATAATGATAACGAAAATTTCCACCTAACTGTTCCGCTTCTGCTTGAATCCTGCAAGGATTCGTCTGCTTGCCGAAAAGCTGTAATTGGAAAAGAAAGAGACTGTGAAACGCATGATTCACAGCCTCTTCTTTTATATTATTGTGATAAATCTTCTCTCCTGTCGGATTTCTATATACTTTTAAAAGTTTCATTCCATTTACTGAGCTAGGGCAAGTAATGCCATAGCAAAATCAATTGCCAGAAAAGATATGCAACTGTGGTAAAATAATAAATTCTTAAATCCACGCAACATGATGGATATTGTTGCGGTTCAGCATTTTGCCATCAACCATAATGATTGATGGCAAAACGTCAGAGAATCAATTACGTTTGGAGGAACCATTTCCATGCCTGAATCCGCACCTTGTGGGTGAAATTATACCAATTCTTCTAAGGTTACCGACTGCGGAATCTCTTTTAGTGTGACATTGCCGTTGCAATCAATATCCATTAAATTGAAGATTTTTGCGGTAGAAATATAGTCTGTTTCATCCTGGGTAAACCAGTATACCTGCTTTACATCCATGCTTCCAGCCGGACGTGCGCAAGACTCATCGTTTTCAAATAAGGAGCATAAAGCTTTTTTAAAGAGAGCAATGTCCTTCTCTGTAACGTGGTTTTTCTCTGCACGAATCGGATTGATGCTGCCACGAAGAACATATACTGCATCGCCAACGATACTCTTCATTCCCATTGTGTCACTGGCGCGTTTTCCATTTTTGGTACTCTCTCCGTTTACGGATTTTGTAATCTGGATATCCTTGATCTCTACAACGTCTGTACTGGTGGTGTGCTCAATCGTTACGGCACTGCGAATGCCAACAGAAATTTTAGATCCGCTGTATGCGAACAGATTACCAAACAAACGCACATCGATCCATTTCTCACAAGCAGCGGCTGTGATCTTATCGGCAGCTCCATCCTTGAATTCATTTTTTAAAACATCCGCAGCTCTTGCATGCAGAGAATCATAGCCGTCATCACAGCGGTCCTGGCTCTGCACAAAAATCGATTCGCCCATATCCTGTAAACGATTGCGGAGTTTTCTCTTGATGCATTCAGCGGAAATCTCTCCATATCCTTCAAGATTTGTGCGCGGCTTTCCTTCATTCAAAGGATCCCCGTTTGGATTGCAGTTTTTAACATTTAATAACGCGACAAAATCATATTTTCTCATGACTGAACTCCTTATACTTCTGTATTCTCTGATTCACTAGAAGCCGAATCTGTGCCGGCTGCATTGCTTCTTGCGTAGTCTCTTCTTGAAAAATAATTCGACTGACTGGAATATCCTAAAAGGTATGTGGTACCCAATGGCGTGTCCGTGAAGTCAGAAGGATTCATGGATGAGAGGATACCATTGATCATATCTTTGTAGTATTCTCCATCGCTTGATCCGTATTTATTAAGCTTTCTCAGATAAATCTGCAACTTGCGGAAAAGCTGTTCCCATGTAGTTGCAGGACGTTTGACAAAATCCGACATATAGCGGATCGCATTTGTTTCGCGACCGGAATCCGTACTTGTAAAGGTTTTACGCTCTGCGTAGTTTGCGATTGCAAGCAAGCGACCGAAGAGGTAATCTCGGTCGGTGCGATCATAATCGAGCATGATCTCTCCTCCTTTGAATTTGGTTCCATTTATTACGGCACAGGCAATCGAAAATACAGAATTCCAAGCATTTTTGTAGTGCTCCGGATGCGTTGCATGTGCGAAAAGATTCTTCTGTATATCTGCCGGAAGTGGTCGATTTTCAATAAGGCAATCACTAATTCGTGAGATTGCCTTTGCCACAAGGGCTTTCGAAGCAACGGATAACTGCCCTTTGGAATCTTCATGTCCATATGCTGCCCTTACGACATCATATACGGATGGTGCTCCGACAAAATCGAAGGAGCCATAGCTCAAATACCAAAAATAAGTTTTGTGCCAGGTTAAGATATTTTTATAAAATTCCTGAGCTGTGATAATTCTGTAATCCAGAACAGATATCCTTCCTTTAAGGCTTCCCTTTAAGGAACTACCCAGCTGCAAATAATGAATCACACCATTGCATGAATCCTCGTTATCCTGGAAAATCTGATTGAACGCTTCGTCCATCGCTTCCAGATACTCGGTACGATTAGAAAAGCTTTTTGCCATGTTTTTTCCGAAGGTATTCGGAGTATTGGCATAGAATGGAATTACGATTGGAGATCCATTATCATGCCAGGCAAGAGAAATATCCTCATTTCCATTATAAGAAAGCCCTTGCAGCGCGATTAACCATTTCAGAGCATTGTGTGCCTTACAGGATGTGATATATCCGATCGTGGCAACATCGGAAGCAGATAAATATCGTTCTGACGAATACACGATCTGGAGCTTTTCATTTGATGAGATCAGCTTACCAAAATCGGATGTAGCCCGAATTCCATTAGAGTGCTTTAATGTGATTGGAATATTTTCCCCGGAAACGTAACAATAATCATGCGGAAATGCTTGATCGATCAGATTATTATAGTATTCAATATAGGATCGATACATCGTAGGATCAAGCCATGTTTCCGGAATATAATCTGAGTCTGCAGAGTCATCCCCTTGAACGATAAAACGGACATTGCAACTCAAAATATCGGTGTTTCGTATTTTCTGTGATTCGTCAAAATATCCACCATCTTTTTGAAGTAATAATCCACGAGATGCGATATCTTCTATGAGAGAATGATTGGAGGTATATTCCAGTACAGCCTGTACCTGCGGTGTGGCAAATGGACTCTCCGCCCATTTCTCAAGCTGCTTGATATAGGCATCGTGCCGGTTCTCATTGGATTTTCCACCATCTTTCAGAATATAATAGGATTTCAAATCTCCAGTAATATAATCGATGCGGTCATTGAGTGCATGGGGGGCAATTCCGCTGGTTCTCGAATCAGAATCCAAGGTTACGGGAATGATCGTTTTGATATCGTCATCCGGACCGGCGAAAACAACATCCAGAAAATTTCCTTGCATGTCGATGGAGACAGTAATATGTCCGGACATGAGGGAATGGAAAATTGGAAGAAGGATAGCTGTTCGGTTGATTTTCTCGTTGACAACGATTGTTTCACCAATCTTATCTTTGTTAGAATCGTAGACTTTTTCAAGATCATATAATAGATTCATTTGCTATGCTCCTCTATTCTGTCTGTGTTTCAATTTGTTTTGGTTTGACCCAGATCGGCTTTGCATCATGAAGGACGCGATGAATGGGGCAATCTTTTGGATCCGGGAATGTAATAATGCCGTTATTCATATCACAGTTCCACATATTCGTTGTGAGTTTTTTGGTTGTCGCTTTATTGTATGCCTGGTTCGGATAGGTATGGGAGTGAAACATCAGTCCCATGGACATATCGATTCCATCATAGTAGCCGGCTCCGGATCCAAAGGTACAAGGCTCCACATATCCTGTGCAGTCACTGGTGCCAAGTACGATCGGCATCCTGCCGCCTCGCTCAGTCCAGCGTCTTGCGCTTTCCATGTGTTTGGCAAAATTTCGGTCTTCCTTGTAATTTTCATCCAAGGACCAATTAAGCGCAACACGTACCTGATAGGAAACATCCTTTAAATAGGTACGATATCCCAGATCGCATCCGGGACCATAATAGTTCGGCAGCTTCCTTGAACGCGCTTCAAAGCGGATCGGATTCATAATGCGTACAGAAACTGGTCTCCATGAAATTGTAGGCTTCCAGTATATGGATTCTGTAATCCCTCTTAATGCGCTGAAAGTAGGTACCTGATAGCTGCACAGCTCTCCGGACAGCGATGTAATAGGATTGGAAAAGAGCGCATAATCGCCCCAAACATGGAAATCCAAATACTTGTAGGGTGTATTTTCACTCATGCGAACGCATCCCTTCTATAAATTTATTTATTATTTAATAACTGTATAAATGATATAACAGAAATTGTTTTCTGTCAATGAAAATGACAATAATTACAGAAAAACCATGTAAATAATAGACAAAAATCAAAGCATCCCAATTTGTGCGAAACTCAAACGGGATGCTTTGATACGATCATAAATGTGCCAGAGGCTTTGGGAACCACCTAACACATATGATAAAGCTTATATGCAGTTATGATTTCCTTCTGCTCTTCCGAAATCAACGGATCCGAAGAGATGGAGGTTTCGGAAAGAGAATAGGACTTGTGGCAGACGGAACACAAAAAATGATCCTTGATTTTAAATAAGTGCCGCCCGCAGATCGGGCAGATATGATCGCAGATGCCTGGAATCTTTTTTGTTGCTGCTTTGGATTTTTTGAACTGCTTTTTCTTCAAACGCTTTTTCATCGAACGCTCCTCTCTTGATTTGTGAGTTACTGGTACCGGATCGCATGAACGATGAACCGGTTTTTTCCGCGATTGGCACAGGTGGATAGGGTGAGGATCTGACGGTCGCTGGATGGAACGACCCCGGTCTGAATCACGGAGCGCTCTGTCAAGGTTTCCAGAAACGCTTCATATGCCTCTGTGTTTGCAAATGCAATCCGATATACCAGATTGGTATCGATGTCTTTTGGAACCACATATGCGGCAAATACCTGGTACACCAGAGTAGAATCCGGAGTATACAGATAGATGAACGGATGCTTATTATAGAAGGACAGGCTGCCATACGAGGACAGGGTGCCAAACATCGAACCGCTCTTCATATCGTGCCCGTGGATGATGAGATTTCTGGTTTTCTGGTAGTCCCGGATTCCGGCATCGATGAAAATCGAACCACTGCCTCTTCTGGTCCCATCAAAATTTTTCTTAAGATAATCCGTATTATCCTGGGACTGCACGACCGGGTAGCTGATCCTAGTTCCCGGAATATCGATCCAGAATCGGTAATCCCGATTGCTTGCGCTGAGTCCGGCATGATCAAACTGTTTTTGCGGCTGTTTCAGATAAAGTTCTGCGGCAGCCGAGCTGGAAATCGGCTCCAGCTGCTTTCCGTCCCCTGTCTGCGCATCGGTAATTGGGGCTGTTTCATCCGATTCTATGTTCTCCTCTAAAGCATCGGAAAGTGTTGCTGTGACGGTTCCAGCCTGTTCATATTTTTGCTTCAGGATTGACTCATCAACCGTCTGGATCACATATGCGGCACACATATAGAGAAACCACATCGCAAGTATAAAGCTGCTGATGGCAAATAATAGCCGGATGATCACATATCGGGCTTCTTTCTTTCCATCTTTCTGATCTGTGTTTTTTCTGTTATTTTTCATGGCAATGCAAGATATCTCCCATACGATTAAGGATTATAGGAAAAGCATTCATCCAGATCATAGACAGACTGGATGAAATTGGAATTTATCGAAGACGGTCCATTGGGATCATCGGATAATCCAATCAGATAATCTGCCGAAGTTTGGAGACAAAGGCAAATCGCAACCAGCTTCTGAGGCTGGGGAAAGATCAATCCGGACTCATAGCTTGAGATTGCCGGCTGCTGCACTCCGATAGCATTTGCAAGTTTCTGTTGGCTGATCGAACATTCCTGTCTCCTTGCTTTCATACGTTTTGCAAAAATCTGATTATATTTGAGGACGCGATCGTCCCGACCGGATGGTATTTTCAAGAGATCACCTCATATCAATAATCATTCAATGTGTAATCGTTGTTGTAGAAAAGTTTGGGATCGTTGACCTGCTTGATCTTATAAGTGGACTCTGCAGAGTCGTATGCCATCGTAATCTGGCTGATCTTTTTCAGCGTATACGAACCACCGTTTGTGGAGGTGAAGTCCAGACGATATCCAAAGTTTACGAGGACAGAGTCGGATGTGTTGAGGATCGCGCAACCATAATTGTTTGTAGTCCATGGGATCGCTTCCTTCATATAAAAATTCAAGTACGATACCTGATCCTCGCTCTCTGCGGGTTTTTCCAGAGCCTGGAAATAATTGAACATGATATCCGTGATGACGCTGTTATCAAAGTCATCGGTAAAGTATTTCTTTACAGACTCAATGTCTACCCCGTTCGTATAATCGGTATAGAGGGCGTTCCAGACGTTCTGGATCTGACGCAGGATGTTGGTAGTTTCCGCATCGTTGATCTTGCAGATGAGCGGTACCGTTTCGGAATCGGCGCTTGGTGTGATCGTCTGTGTAAAACTTCCGAAGAGGGAGCTTTTCGTGTCAACCTGAACGGACTGTTTGGCGATTGCCGGGAAGGTATAGGTATCATACACATCAATCGCAGTAGCCGGGATCTTATACTGGTCCACATCCACGCCATCCACGGCGATCGTGCAGCCTTTCGGAACTTTTAGGCTCCAGTTTTCAACGAACATATCATTCATGACGATCTTCCACTGATTGTCTGCATCCATGGCAAGCGAAAACTGGTAGCCAGACTTATTGATGTAAACGGTCGCATCCTTCGTCAGAGCACCATCGGAAATCTCCACGTCAAAATTCTTGATTTTGACACCGGTAATGTCCGACACGCCGCTTCTTTGCAGATACCACTCTACGTTCTTATCGGACACGAATGCATTCTCCGGAAGGTAGATCATATCGGCGATTCCGTCAAAATTCTGGGTGTTGATGGCATTGATAAAGTTCTTCACACAATTTTCCGCTTTTGCAACGGATCCTTCTTCCAGGTTTTCGGCATTCGCTTCAAAAGATACGTCTGAATTATCGGATCCTTCCGAAAGCCTGGTGCAGCCGGCTGAAAATGCGGCAGTGGCAATCGCAAGGCTGCATAAATAAATGATAGCTTTTTTTCTGATCATAATGTTTTTTCTCTCCTATTCCGTTTCTGCGGTACTGTCTGTCTCGGAATCAGCACTGCTCTCTTCTGCTGCCGCCGTCTCTCCAGAAGCTTCTTCGGATGTTTCCTCGGATGTTTCCTCTTCGGTGACAGGTTCTGTTACATCTTCCGGTGCGATCGTCTCCACGGGGAGTGTTGCTGCCGAATTCGGGTCTGGCGTAAGGGAATCTGTTCCTGCTGCCGTCCCGGTCGCTTCCGTCACGATGTTATCCGGATCATAAGCCGGAGCACCGGAGTGGATCGGTTCGATCGCAATCTCCGTCACACCCCGGTAGGAAACCGGGTGAAGGGAGAACACGCAAAGGACCTTTCCTGCAATGTGATCAATGGGAACGTATGGATCATCCCATGCACGGGAGTCGTAGGAGTGTTCCCGGTTATCGCCCAGGACAAAGTAGCTGCTGTCTGGGACCTCAAAATAATTCCGTCCATTTAGCGGCAAGGTGTGGACATCCGGGGAAAGATAGCTTTCCGTGACCGGCTGCTCATTGATATAGACGATGCCGTTCTGGATGGAGACTTTATCTCCTGGAATTCCGATGATCCGCTTTGTCATGTAGCTGGAGCCGTTCCGGAAGATGATCACATCTCCCCGGCTTGGTTCCGTGAAATCATAAGCAATGCGGTTTGCGATGATGGCAGAATCCGTAGTCATGAGCGGGTACATGCTTTCTGAGGGAACCAGACCGATCATAAAGAAAAAGCGGAAAATCACAAGGAGCAGCAGGATCGGGAGCATAAAGATCAGGAAATCCTTGATGATGCGGATCCTGGCTTCCTTTTCCGTGACGATAGGGATCGTATACTTCTGTGATGAGCTGGCATCAGTACTGTGAGTTGGTTTTTCTTTTTTCATAGTAAGCCTTTCTTTTCGTATTTGCTGAGAGGTTCCATCCGGAAAGGACCATGCATTTAATAGCGGACCTTAACAAGGATCCCAGGGGTTCCCTGTAAGATCTGAATTGCATTTTTGTAGTCCGGGATTTCTTCCGATCGGACATATTTGATCCAGCCGCTGTGGTCCGTTCCGGGAAGTTTCTTCCGGTACGAGAAATTGAGGGACCGGAGAATATCCTTTTTGGAATAGGTATCTCCGGAGACCACAATGGAAGCCAGAACCGTGAGATCCAGGAAATCATCCGTAGCGTAGGGAATGATACCCGGAAGGGACCGTAAGAAAGAGAGTTCATCCTTGAGCGCCGATCGATCGATGACGCGTTCCCAGGCTTTCGCTCTGGAATTGTAATGATATCCGCGAGGCTTCAGGGTGTCCTTATGGGAAAATCCATTGAACGCATAAAGAAGCGCTTTCCCCGGCAGATAGTGGAAGGTTGGATCCGCAGTCTCCGTAATTGGTCCAAAGTATCGTTCCAGCTGCCGGATCGAAGCAGAATCCGAGACATCCTTTACCGCCTCATAGGAAAGAAGCCCCATACGGATCGCAGAGACCATGAGATCGTGATAGATCAGATAGAAGGACCTCTGGTGACCGGTCTGTCCGGATAATAGGAGTTCGCAGTGATGTGCCGCCTCATGCAGAAGAGTTGCAATGATGTGCGCCGGTGATCTGGAGAGATTACCGATCCTGGCAAGCTGCTTTTTCGGATCATAGGTTCCGTGGAAGGATTTCGTATCCTTTCGCAGAAAGACCACATGCAGTCTGGCGAAATGCTTGTCCGGATAGGTCGTGGAAATTATATGGTTGATGATCTTTTCCATGCGGAATTCGAGAGCATCCATAGCAGTCCCCCTCAGAATATGATATGGCTATTATAGGTCAGGATATAAGCAAATGCAATAATTTTTGACAATAATCGCATAATATCCATGCAATTACTTTACATTTTACCTCCAGGCACCCGAAAACAGGAGAGTGGCAGTTATGTAAA
>QWCE01004573.1_pt1 | contig 13546 bp, 9 predicted proteins | sample 1972531 | NCBI WGS metagenome assembly QWCE01 (sample SAMN09866716, study PRJNA288562) | Human gut metagenome isolate term4_stool, whole genome shotgun sequencing... | reverse complement strand
TGAATGATAATTTCGTATTACCAATCTACAATCAACAGATAACTAAAAATTATCCTTCGTTCTGTTCCCCTACTAATACTAAATATATCACATTTCCCTTATATTGGCAATGTATTCTTTCATTATTCGGCACTTTTCATCAATTTATTTTTAAATGGCATTATTGAATTAGTATCGGTTCACATCGCCACAAAAGCAGATATTTTATTTATCCTTCTTTAGAACAACATTTCCGTCAATTCATCCACAACCGCTAATATTAGTTTATGTTTATCCAGACAAACTAACATTAGAATATATCAACACATCAATCCAACAATACATACTCCTAATAATGCCTATGTTCTCACTCCTCCATATACATCCCCAACTCATCACATATTTTTCCCGCTGCCTCTTCTACTGTGCAGTTTCCACTGACCACCTCATCTAAATATGTTACAACAATATCTTCTGCAATCCGATCAAGATACACGCAGGTCTTGGCATTAGAGTAACACCTCTCAAGTGCTTCCGCCTCATTCTCTGTAACATCCGAATGCAGCGTGATCTTAGAACCCATTCCATTATCTGAATTACTTGCTATGGTGGACTGCACATTCCGGTACTTATCCGCATCCGCTTCCCTGACCTTTTTATTAACAGAAATCCCTACCTGCTCGTAATCACCAAAGCTTTGGGCAATATAGTTATCATTTTCACAATTTATTACATCTTCCGACAACAGATATTGCACGAACTCCTTTGCCATTTCCTTATTCTTACACTCCTTATTAATGGATACGATCATCTTAGGAAGATAAACGTCCGACATCGTATCAAACACATAGTTCTTTCCATTTGACTGCATATAATCTCTCGCCGTATACAGATGCATCACGCCAACCTGTGACCTCAACTGTCCTACCGTCAGATCCGGCCATACATCAATCGGTCTGCCGGTATAATTATTGATACCCGGAATCACATTCAGACCGTCAAAGGAATCAAACTGTCTGGGTGCCTCTTTCTGCACCGTTACATCCACTTCATTATTGTGTGCATTACACGCCTCGTAAATGTCCTTTGCATCCTGTACAAATTGCTGCATTGCCTCTTTTTCTATTTTCCAGCCTGCCAAGATATCCTTTGCATATAACGGAAACAACGTATCATATAATGCCTGTCCGTCATACACAAACAGATTATTAATGCCAGACCCGGACGTTTTCAAATGTGTACACAGCTCCTTGGGATTCTTCAACTGTTCTACCTGTTCTTTCGGAGCGAATATCATAGGAATTGCAAAACGGGTCGGCAATGCATAGACCGCACTCTTCTGCTCAAATGCATTTACAACCGTATTAAGACAATCTTCCCCTGATTGTTCCACTATTTCATTAAGATCAAGGAGTTCCCCATTCTGAACATAAGTATCGGGATTCAATCCATCCATAAAGATAATATCCGGCCCATCCCCCGATAACATCTGCGTATGAAAGGCATTTACCGCATCCTGTGTCGTCAATCCATTCTCTTTATCCATTCCCACCTCGTACACAATATTCATGTCCGGAAACTGCTGTGCAAGCCGCTTGATTGCCTGATCGATATAGTCCGAATTCTCAAGACTATATACTTTAAGACTTCCATCCTTCTTTTGTTCCGCATCCGTTGTATCCGAATAAGCGATGGTTCCATCCTGCTTCATTGTAAAATACGGAATCTTTTTCTGATAGAAGAATCCTGCAAACACGATATCCCCATCCGTATTTTCTCTGCCCGCAATATAGATTTCCTTCTTTTCTGTAACAAGAAATCCTTCCACTTCTCCGACTGCAAATAGATTGCGATCATCGGAGATGAGCTGCTCCACAACACCATTTTCCGGATAATACCGGTAAATGCCGTCCTTTAACAGAAGATATACAACCCCATCTGTATCACAACAAACCATATCTTTTTGCAATTGTTCCGTATTAATCTTCTCCTGTACTTCTCTTAACTTATCCGTGAGAACATCCATTTTTTCGGAATATTGTTTGATACATTTCCCTTGCAGATCATATTCCATCAGACCATCCTCGCATACAAGCAGAAGATTATCTCCATCCTCACAAAGATCGATCGCGCCATCCTGCTTGATCTCTGTCTGCTTGGTTCCGTTTCGGTCAAACAATGTAATATGATCCTGTTCCATGACCACAATGTGATCCCCGACCAGTTTACTGGTGATCAGATTAGAGGAATTCCTGTAATCTGCTATATCTGTCACACTTTCTTTCGTTATATATTGTACCTTTGTCTCCACCCGCTCATAGGAATCATTTAATATATCATAAGTGACCAGATATCCATTATCAACTGTCCGGTCTACGGAAGTAAGGGCACAGGAATCCTGACAAAATTCCATATCCTTCATCCATTCCAAGTCATCCTTCCGGAAACTGCGTCCTCCATCCGATGAACGATAGACAAGTAATTCACCGGAAGAATCCTTTGCTCTCACAATACATGCATACTCATCTTCTGTATATTTTTTTAATTTCAGAAGATCCCCCGCCTGTTCCAAACATCCGATATCCATCTGTTGAAATTCCTTATCTGCCGTAGCCGAATCTTTAGAGCTGCCACAGCCGGACAGCAACGTACCACAAACTATCGTCAATAACAGAAGTTTTCGCATAATTTTTCTCATATGATTCCCCATCCTTTCGTATACCAATTCATAATATCAAAACCTCATACCAGAATAAATCCCTATGTAGTATCCTTTTTCTCATTATACTCAGCGCCCGATCAAAAACTTCTAATCTTTCTCTAACCTTCGGCAATCCGATTGGAGATTGTCCAAAAATATGCTATCATTACAACATAAAGGAGGCAGCAGACATGAAACTATTAGTGGTAGAAGATGATATCGCATATTGTGAAACATTAGATTACCTTTTCCAAAAAGAACAGATTGACGTAACCTTTGTTCACGATGGTTCTTCTGCACAACCGGAATTTTCCAATTCCTATGACATGATCCTGTTGGACTGCATGCTTCCCGATATCAACGGCATTGAACTTCTTAAGAAACTTCGCCTAAGTAACCCTTCGATTCCTGTTATTATGATCACCGCACTTGGTTCCCTCAATAACAAGTTAGACGGTTTCAACAACGGAGCCGACGATTATATTGTCAAACCTTTTGAATTTCAGGAACTTATGGCACGCATCCGGTCTCTTATGAAACGCTGCCACAATACGATTCAGCCACTTCCTTTATCCTTCGGAGATCTTACCTATCATCCGGGCAATGCAGAATTATCCTGTTCCAATGATGCGGTTACTCTTTCTCCGAAAGAATTATCTCTATTCGAGATCTTATTAGAACACAGAGAAAATGTGGTATCCCGTGACGACCTTATATTATCCGTCTGGGGAGAAAATGCCTATCAGGAAGATGGTAATCTCGATAACTTTATCTATTTTCTGAGAAGACATCTTCGTACCATTCACAGTCACGTACAGATTAAGAATATCCACGGTATTGGATTCAAATTGACAAAGGAGTAGACAATTGGAGACATCATTTCGTAAAATCAAAATATTCAGTTACAGCCTGATCGTGTCATTTGTTCTGCTTGGCAATCTCATGTTTGCCATATTATCTTACCACCAGAATTACAACGCAGAACTGCTATCTTTCAATGCAAATGCCTCCCTGATCTCAAACTATATGAATTCGGCAGAAGTCCTTGACTATCAGGCTCTTACCGAATACACCTCTACCGATTACCAGATCCTGCTCAGTACAAAAGAGCAAAATTCTGTTATCTCTTACGGTTCCTTGTTAGATGCTGATGTCTCACAGACACTTCCCTCCTGGGCACGCAATATTGCCATTTCCCAATATAGTCTTGGCAGATCGGTACATGACGGTTCTGTACCCGGTTCCGATTATGTAACTTTCAAAGAGTCTTACCGGAAAATCCCGTTATTGGTCTATTATCATGAGAACTCTGTCACCGGTAAGAATGTAACTATTATACATACTTTAGACAATTTCCGCATGCGCACACGGAAATCCTTTGTTATATTTTGTCTGCTTTCCCTTGTGCTTATGGCATTGTTATTCCTTGTATCGTATATTGTCATTTGGATGGCAATGAAACCGATCCAAGAATCGTACACCCGGCAAAATGAATTTATATCCGCCGCATCCCACGAACTCCGCTCACCGATCCATGTAATCCTGTCGAGCCTGTCCGTCTTAGATGCTGCAAAAGAGGATCCTAAGACATTTGCCCGCCACCATCAGATTGCCATTTCAGAATGCAGGCGGATGTCACAATTAATCGATAACATGCTGCTCTTAGCAAAGACAAACCGACAGGATATCTCTGCCCAATATACCTGCATCCATCCGGAAGACCTTCTCCTGCAATGCTATGACAATTTCTCTCAGATCGTCACAGAAAATGGACTGCATCTGCAACTAGAACTTCCTTCTGATTCCATTCCCAAATGTAATTTAGACACTGACCTTACCGTACAGATCCTGTCAATCCTGATCGATAACGCCATCTCTTATACAACACAGGGGAGTATTACGCTGAAACTATCCTATGATAATCACTATCTCTATTATTCCGTCATCGATACCGGCTGTGGTATACCGGAATCCATACGGGACAAAATATTTGAAAAATTCTATTCGGCCGACACCTCCCACACGGACAAAACACATTGCGGACTTGGTTTAAGTATTGCTCACGACCTGCTTGATATCTGCCATGGCAAGATTCAGATTGCCGATAATCCAAATGGCGGCAGCATCTTTACGATTCTCTTCGCCCGGTAACATACCGGATAACAACCATCAACTGTACCACTACGCATAGCAGGATCATACTCTGCCAACATATGTGCCGCCAGCTTATATGATAATAATATCGTTCCAACACATCTTTATTATGATACAATTTCCGATACCATTGCTGCTGTATCCATGCATACCACCTATTATAGTCAAAGAACTGTGTGCCCGTTTTGGGTGGATCTATTCTGCCAAAAAATGTTGTATAATCCTCAATATAATAAGCCTGTCCTTGTGCAAGAATAAGGTTTTCTATCTTGTCCGCATACTGATCACGATACCCTTCCTCCTTCACGTTAAGTATCACACCTGACACATTCTCCATAACGGCAGCATTGCGTTTTGAATATGGCAAAAGTGCTAATCTCTCATCCGACCGAATCACTCCCCGTACATAATAATCGCATCCACATACCTGCACCCTCTGTCCATTTGCCTTGTCAGTTCCAAAAAGCTGATACATACTTTCACTGCTTAACAAACACCCATAGCTGTCCTCCGGTATCCATGTTCCATTTATCCTTACAATCTCACTCCAGGGAACATTTCCCGCAACTACATCCAGCGATATTTTTCTTCTTACATCCTCCCCATATATCTGCTGATCTTCCAACAGACAATATGCTCCCTCATAATATTGTTGTTCCGATAAAGAATTATTTACCTGCTCAAATGTAAGCACGGACTTCTTATCTATCATATAACAGGCATAAGATTCCATGGTCTTCTCCTGACACCGTATTCCTATATAGTAAAATATACAGCCACATAATCCACACCATGTAAACAACCAAACTATTCCGGTTATTATCTTCTGTTTACTACTCCTGCTTTTCACGCACAATATCCCCCGCTTCCACATTTTTATCGGAAGAAATGATCACTCTGTCCTCTGTACGCAATGCCGTGCTCGTAATGGCTGCATACTCCATATTAGAATCTTCTATCTTGACATTTACCTTCTCCGCAATCAATTCCGTACCAAGAATGGTATTTTTCTCCCTTTCAATTAATACATAGCTGTTTCCGGCTCCACCAGAATGCAGTGCTGCAAGCGGCAGGCAGGTATCATACTTCCGGGAATCATGTTCCATTTCTACTTGCACCCGTTCTCCTGCATAATAATCCGCTCCTTCTACAACAATCTGAACCGTATATGCATGTTTTTCAGAATCATAAAATAGAGAGTCGATCACAAACGAATCCTGTGCTTTTTCCGTCGCAACCGTAGCCGCATCTCCTTCCTGCACATATGAACGCTGTTCTTCCGGTATATCCATACTCACAATATATCCTTGCCCTTCCGTCCCGACCATAAATGCCGCCGCATCCAGAGAATAATCTCCTTCTTTCTGGTTCTGCACCTGTATCATACCATCCACATCCGCATAAAAGATTCCCTTCTGCTCGATCAGGTCATTCAATTGTTTCACTGCATTTTCCACTCGGACTATCTCTGCCTCGGTCTTCTCCCTTTCCAGGCTTCTTCCCGTCATTGATCTTGCACTCTTTAACTCTTCTAATTCGAACTCTTTGTCTTGTTTCTCTTTTTCTAAGCGAGCAAGATTATATTGTACCAATGCGTCTCCTTTTTGCACATTCTGTCCTACCGTGACAAACACCTCATCCACAAGAATTCCCGCATATAAATATACCGGTGTGACCTTTCTATACGATAACAATCCTGTACCCGATATCGTATGCGGCAGCATCATAGCAACCGGGCACCCGCTTTTCACAACCGGAGTAAGCACACTTTTTGTAAATCTTGAGATCCATGTACAAAGCCCTAATATAACAAAAAAGCATATCACCACTCTCATAATTCGATTGCAACTAGTTTTCTTTCTCATGCTAATTCTCCATTCCTTTTATCATAATTCCATCTGCCAATATATTCCGACCCGCATAAAGTACATATATCGCCGGCAATATGCTAAACAACGAATACGCAAATGTCTTTCCAATCTCCCCACTTGTAACATCCGGCAGATACACCGATAACGTCCATAACTTCTTATCATTGATGAATACAGCAACCGGTTCTACCATATTCCAATATTCAAAAAAGCCTAATATTCCCGCTGCAAAGATTCCTTTTCGTGCGATAGGAATTGCAATGTAGCAATATATCTTGAAGCGGCCCGCCCCATCCATACAGGCTGCATCCATCATGGACTGCGGAATCTGTTCAAAGGAATTGTAGGTGATAAAGACCGGAAAGGTAGAGAACACCAGCGGCAGGATCAAAGCCCCATGTGTATGGATCAATGCCATCTGTTTTAACACAATATACTGTGATAGCATAGTCACCTGAAATGGCAGCAGCATACAAAACATATATATTAACATCACACATTTACTCATACGGGAATGTCTTCTTGCCAGATACCACGCCGCCGGTACTGCCATCACAAACTGCCCCACCAGAATACAGCCGACCACCTTTACCGAATTCCAGAACAGTACAAAATATTCCGGTGTATCTAACAACACCTCCAGCAGATTCTCACATGTCGGGTACAAAGGCACAAAATGCCAGGTAGCATAGGAACCTCCTTCCTGTACAACAGATCCCAATATATTCTGCAATTCCGTATTGCCTATGAATACGCCGGTAACAATTAACACAACAGGAAGCATACAGACCAATGCCGCCCCGTATATGATCCCTTTCCACACATATTTCATATGTTCTTTCCCTTCTTTCCCCATATTCCCTGTTTCCTGCCTCTGCCATCTATCCGGCTTTTCTCCTGCCTTCCCATTACCATGTACCTTATCGACAACAAGATTACAAAAAACAAAACTGCTGTAACGCACGCCGCTGCCGCTATCTTTCCGATTTCCAATTTACTAAACCAGTTATTGAATAAATGCTGTAACAGATAGATATGATCATCGGGATAATTGCCTGCGATCAGATATACCTCACGAAAGATCTTGAAGGAATTCATCAATGACAGCATCAGCACCGTGAAAACCGTACCTTTGAGATTTGGTAAAAGAATACGAAAAAAGATCGTACATTTACCCGCCCCGTCTATCTTCGCCGCTTCAGTGATTGCCGGTGGCAGCATGGATAACCCCGCTAACCACAATAGCATATTGTAACCTACATTCTTCCACAGAAACGTTGCAACAAGCAGCCAGAATGCCGCATTTCCCTGCAAAAAATGAACGGCATCCCCATGGAACACATTCACAATCCACCCATTTACAATTCCATGATCGTCAAACAGGATTCGCCAGATAACCGCAACCGAATTCGATGGAATTGCCATTGGGATCAGAAAAGTAAATGTTACATACTGGTTCTTTAATTCTCTTACCGCTACCGCCGTCAGCAGGGAACACGCAAATAACAATGGCAAGGCAATACCCTCAAATTGAACGGTATTCCGGAAAGCTAACCGAAAAGATGGATTTGACAGAATCATGCGATAATTCGTCAAACTTAGATGACCTGCATTGACAAAGGATCTCCTGACCACGTCCAAAAGCGGCAACAAAGTGAACAGAAGAACACCGAGCAGACTTGGTATAATAAAACTAAGATCCGATTGTATGAACCGATGGATATATGTATTGTTATCTTTTTGCATCCTGCATTTCCTCCATAATTCACATTATAAAGGAATGCGGAAAAACATGTTTCTAATATCTATCTAAATTGGGGAATGACACATTTTACACAATAGAAAAAAGAATTCCATCCAAGCAAAAAGAGAACCCTCGCAGATTCTCTTCTTACCCTTCTAACAGAAAAACCCACAGTCAGTATCCATCACTAACTGCGGGCATTCCCTACTCCATAATCTCTAGATTCTCTTCTATAATCGTTGAAAGCTTCAGGTACTTAGCAATCTTATCAATCAGCATCTGATTCTCTCCGATCTCCTGATTGAGCAGCATGGAATTGAGCAGCTCAAACCGGTTCTCATATTCCTCTGTCTCTCCTTTTGCCTTCATTGCCTGGCTCTCATATACCTTCGTCTGCTTCGTATTGCGTTCCGGCATCTCATACAACAGATTCTCACCATGGAACAGAACAAATTCTTTCATGTAATATCCCGGCACCACTTCCATCATCCGTGCCACTTTATTACAATCCGGCTTCTCTACTCCTGACTGGATTCCGTAATGGAATGCAATCTGTCTTCCCGCCTTATCCTTGGTCACCACATAGGTCATCATGAAAAGATCCTTTGGCAGCTTCATATATTTCTTGAAATTCCGGAAGAACGGGAATAGAATACCACGCTTCACAAAATACTCCACCTGTCCCTTGATCCATGCAATCTCCTGCTGTTCTAACTTCGGCTTCTTGCTTAAGAACAGAAGCATTGCCGCTTGGCACATATCATCCTTTAATTCCTCCGTTATCATCTGTTCATACAAATCATCAAAGAACACAGCCGGGATATCATCATCTTCCACGAGATAAGCAAATGCCGCCCGTTTGAAAAATGCCTTGATCACCATACCTCTGCGCTTCTTACGTAGATATGATTCAAACACACGGAATACATCCTTATGCCATTGCTCCGTATATAAGGTCTCACACAAAATGTTCTCTTCAAATAAGTCTAACCTTGTCAGCCGGCTGCTGGCACGCTTCCACAGCTTGATCATGTCCTGTACGCCACCTTGATAATGATCGATCAGATAGCTTAACACATCTACCGTATCCTGTCCCATCCGGTAGAGATAATCCGCAACCGAGATCAGCGTCTCCTCCTTGGCGTACTGTGAGAATTCTTTCATTGCACTTACCAAAAGTGCCAGGTTCTCCGGCATCACTTCCTGATAGCCAAATCGTTTCACTGCCGCATATGCCTTATCATACAGACCACACATAATGAGATAGTTCATGTAGTCTGCCGCATCTGCCGGCAATACATAATCCATATTCACCCGGTCAAGATAGCTTCTTAAGATATCCATATCCAGATGTTCTCTGTAATATTGAACAATACCGTAGATTGCCTGCTGCTTCGTCTCTTCACTGATTTCCTTAAATGCGAGCAGATCTCTGGCAATATTCACCTCCTTGGCATTCGTTGCATCATATGCCTTCATCTCATCATACCGGTATAACACATACCGGTAATCATCCCCTGCATACATACCAAGAATCTCCATATATTCTGACTCATCCACTAACTTCTGCAGCTTATATGGAATCGTACTGATATATCGGTTCTGATTCCGGTCTACTAACGATACAACCGCTGACTCTGTGATCATGTCCACATACGCAACATGATTCACAACCGGTACGATCTGTTCCTTCTCTAATTCCTTATGTGATATCACAACTGCCACAATGTTCTCGTTAACCACAGTTAATTTTCTCTTAAAGATCACATTCACAAGGCTTGCCGCAAAATGAGGGGTAACCGCCTGCGGACGCAGGAACTCGCCATAGATCACACTCAAGTCATCACTCATTCTGCCTTTCACAATCTGCCCTTCCATAAATGCCATCATATTCGGCAGATATTCCTCATACTGTCCAAGATATCTTCTCTTGTTCTGTATCACATTCGCATACAGATATGCATACTCTGCATCCGTCAGACTGCTCTTATAATTAAAATACCGCAACACGGAATCCGGAATCACATCATAATGACTCTTATCCATACTGTGCAGATAATTCTCCTGTATACCAACCAGCTTATATCCGCATTTGATACCCTCTAAATAATAATCATGGTAACGATGCTCTATCTTGCCTCCACGAATCAGCATACTACATATAATACGGATGATCTCCGGTTTGTTCGTATATTCATAAATGGTTGCAAGCAGGGAAAATATCTGTGCATGGAACTCCCTCTGTCTGCCCGCCAGCTGTACAAATTCCTCTTCCGCTTCCTTACTCAGATAATGATTGCGCAGACCAAACCGGACTGCCGCAATCTCAACTGCAGTTAATTTCTTAAGTAATAACGGATCCTGATTCAACAGATCACATACCTCAATCGCCAGAATCGGACTATTATACCCTCCTAGATACAGCCCTTCGATCTGGCTGAACAGCCATTGTTTGTCCTTCTGATATCTCTCATCTAAATATATCAGGAGCCAGAAATAAAAGAGCTTATTCTCCTCCGTTGTCAAAGCCTGTTCGATCTCTTCACACGCACCGACAATCTGTCTCGCATCCTTTGATAGTAACGCCTTCAAATACAGGTAATAACAATGCTCTTTGCGTCCCTCCATCGCCTTGTCATAATCTGCTTCCATTCGCCGGATCTCTTGTCCGGCATTCTCTTCCTGTCCGGCAAGAATACTCATATGTAATAAACCTAACTTATACAAGCCTGCCTCCGGCTCTAATGCGATCAGGTTATGTAATGCCTGTCTCGTCTTCTCAATGAATTGTTCTAACGACATCAGGCCAATCCGGTAATCAATATAATTATGGAATAATGCCGCAACTTCCAGCTTTTTAAGCCGTCTGTCATGATCCCGGTGTACTAGCACACGCGAACCTTCTTCTGCCGCCTTCACTACTACATTCACTATGATTCTCTGATACGTATTCTCAATAATGATCTGTCCCTGTGCCTGCTTATTCTCATCTAACTGTTCCGGGTCGATCGAATAAGAGATTGCACAACGATCCTCCCGAAAATCCATACTGCAGATTGACTGCTGGTGAACCTTAATAAACCTTGCATCGGTATACACTCTCATCCTGCAGTATCCCCATGTATTCTTACGCAACACCAATTCATGTTCTTCCTGCATCTTCGGAAAGCGGAATTGGAACCGGTCATGCTCTACCTGCAAGGTCAATGCACGTTTCTTATGGATATATACAAGAAATTCTTCCAATGCCTGATCCTTATCTAACGAATCTTTCAGACTACGGTAAGCCTCTAAGTATTCCGTCTGTCCGGCTAACAGCGTCTTCGGAAACTCCTCCGAATGAAATGTCTGCAATGCTTTGTTCCAATCTGTCTCGGCCAATGCTGAGAACTTCATCAGATCCTCCAATGCCACTCCATTTACATCAATAAACGGTGCTACAATCTCAATATTATATGGAATCGTCATCTCTATTCCATTCCCGATCAAGCGGATAACTCCATCATATACACTGCCCCGTTTTCTGCTCGTCGCATCAAAAGAAAATACAATCTCTCCCTTCTTACCAACCAGACTATGCTCTGAAAGCGTCAACAAATAAGCGTCATCATAGACCATCATCTTCATTGCAACATCATTAGAAGATGTTACCTTGACGCTCCCATTATAGACGCTTCCTGCTTCTATCTTTAATTGTAAATACTGCTTGGAAAGCTGGATCTCCGGGTACTCTACATAGAAATCCCCTTTCGCATATTGTTCGACTTTACTCTTCATTTGCATTACCTTATTTCTCTTGATGTTTCATAGGGTTCGATGTTATAATTATATCAAATTTTGTCTGATAAGAAAAGGACAAATGGAAAGAAGGATAATTTTATGAGTACAGTAGCACAATCCTTTCACGGAAGCGATCTTGAAGTAATTGCCAAGCGTTATCATATAGACCAGAACTCAATTGTTCCATACGCATCTAACGTCAATCCTCTTGGCATTTCACCAATGGCACGTCAGGCGATCATTGACAATGTGGATGCGATTCAGGCATATCCTGACCGGGATTATGTAAGCCTTCGCCAGTCTATCTCCAATTATTGTGGCGCCAGCCCGAATCAGATCATTTTGGGTAACGGAACTTCTGAATTGATCAATCTGACTATTAAGACCATTGCACCAAAAGAGACTCTGATCTTAGGTCCCACCTATTCGGAGTATGGTCGTGCCGCCCAGCTTGCAGGCAGTCAGATTCACACTTATATGCTGAAGAATCTGGATGATTTTGAATTAGACGTGGACATGTTCCTAAAAGCTCTTCATGAATCCATTGACCTATTGATCATCTGTAACCCGAATAATCCAACCAGCAAAGTGATTACTAAAGACCAGATGGATATCATTCTTGCACGTTGCCTAGAACTCAATATATTTGTTATGGTAGATGAGACTTATGTCGAATTTGTCAAAGACGTACATTTAATCTCTTCCATCGCACTGACGAAAAAATATGACAATCTTATCGTTCTTCGTAGTGTCTCCAAGTTCTTTGCCTCCCCGGGACTTCGTCTTGGCTATGCGATCACGAACAACGAGGACTTTCTTGAAGCAACTGCCAACGGTAAGACCCCTTGGAACATTAATGTATACGCCTCAGTTGCCGGTGTCATGTTCGAAGATGATCATTATATCAGTCTGACTAAGAGCCTGATCCAGACAGAACGGAATCTGGTCTATTCCGCTTTATGTAGCCGAAAGACGATCAAAGTATTCAAACCGGAAGCAAACTTTGTACTTATCAAGTTACTAAAAGAAGACCAGACCGCTTCTGATGTATTCGACTATTGCATCAAGCGTGGCTTCATGATCCGTGACTGTACTGACTACGAAGGACTCGGAGATAAGTATATCCGCTTCTGCTTCATGAAGCCGGAGCAGAACGATAATGTGGTGAACACTATCCTTGAGATCGTATAAACTATCACCCTTGCACAGCGTAAGTGTGACGGACGTACGAAATATTATAGGTTTTCAATCAGTTGTCGGGATATAACAATATCAACGCAGGAACGCTCGCGCTACGACTCGTACGCAGCTGTACTA
>QWCE01008554.1_pt1 | contig 13557 bp, 10 predicted proteins | sample 1972531 | NCBI WGS metagenome assembly QWCE01 (sample SAMN09866716, study PRJNA288562) | Human gut metagenome isolate term4_stool, whole genome shotgun sequencing... | reverse complement strand
ATATGAACCCATTTTTGAAATTTTTTGGTTTTTCAAATCATTTGAATCAAGTTTTAAATTCTCTAAAATTTGAGGGATTTTTTTATAATTTTCTACAGTTTCTTTTATGTGAGGGTCCCTGTAAGAATAGGTCCCAATATTTCCATACTTATCAACCATAAGTCCTGCCCCATAAGCTCCTCCTTTTGCACGAATTAAATCGTGAAGGTAAGGGTTAGAAATAATTGATGAGGAAAGAGCCAAAAGGTTTAATTTCTTGTCAGAAAATTCTTTTAAATCTCCACCCACAGACACATAATTTACATTTGCATCAGACAAAATTCCTTCTTTATAATAGGACTTATGAAAATCTATTTGAGCTTTTTCTTTTTTTATCTTTTCAAGGTCTGAAAATTCTTTCTTTACATAAGCCTTAACTTTTTTATAATCTTCATTTGATCCTGTGATATTTATTAAAAGATTTTTTGAAAAAATTTCTTTATACAAATCTTCTAATTTTTTCTTAAATTTATGGAAATCTTCTTCTACATCTTTGGAAATTTTCTTTATAAATTCATAGTAACCAAAGCCATTTAGCTCATCTTTGATGTATGAAAGTTTATCAAAATGTGAAAATGAACGGGTAAGGGCAAGGCTATGACCAGAATCATACATATTCATTTCAAATAAAGCTTTAATTTGTTTTAAAATATCATTAATTCTTTTTTCATTATCAAAAACAGACTTATTCATAATCTCTTTTACAAGTTTCAAAGAATTTTCATACCTATCAATTGTAGTTTTGAAGGAAATTTTTATAAAATTATTAATTTCCCCGTCCTTATTTTTTATATTTTGAACAGTGAAATTAAGTCCTGCCATATTTATTGGAATTAAATCATCCAAATTTTGGTAGGAATGTTTTTTTGTATCAATTGAACCCAAAAAGTCTGAAATCAGGCAAAGATATTTGAGATTTTCAAGGTTAAGATGGTTTATATCAAAGAAAAATTCATTATAAATCATCCCAGCACTGTCAAGGTCGTGGTAGATAAATTTGAAATCATCATCTTCAATTTTTCTTGGAACTTTTTCGATATCAAGGTCTACATCGCTAATTTCAAGAGTTGGAATTGTAGCCTTATCTTCTTTTGAATCTTCTTTTTCTTGGAAGGCTTTTAATTTTTCTTCCTTTTCATTTAATTTAGCAATTTCATCATTGGATAGGGATTTTTTTAAGTTTTCTAAGTCTTGGTCGATTTTTTCTTCAATATTTTTAAAATAATCCTTATCTGGTTTTGCCACAAGAACCAATTTTGTTTTGTTATTTATAAAATATTTTTGAACCTGTTTTTCAAAATAATCAGTTTCAATCAAAGCTCCCAATTCGTTTATATAGTCAATTAAATTTAGGCTATCAAAAATTTCATTATCCAAATTGTGCATGAGTATATATTCAATTCCCTTTGAAGCTGAATTTATTTGATCTCTTTGGGAAAAATCAAAAAGGGCGTGGGCAGCTTTTAGGGAATCTTTTGGGATATGGTTGGCGTATTTTTCAAGCTCTTCTTCAATGATTTTCACAAACTTATTTAAGTTTTCATCTGATGTTCCTTGGGCTGTAATTTGAATTGAGGATCTTTGACCATAGCCAGTCCTTGCATAAAAACTTTCAGGTCCAATTTCCTTGTAAATTCTTTGGGAAATTTCAGAAGAATCTGAGTTGAAAAGAGCGATTGATAAGATTGCGTTTGCAAGTTGGTCTTTTATATTAGCTCTTTCGTTAGTTAAAAATGAATATGTCAGATATGATTTATTTTTATCTTCATTGTTTGATTGATAAGAGGTAAAAATTGGTTTATCATAATAATTTTCAACTACTTTGCAGTCAGCAATAATTTCTTTTTTCTCATAATTGGACAAATATTCCTCATCAAGATTTTTTAAATATTTTTCAATATCCATATCCCCATAATAAAAAATTTCAGCGTTTGATGGGTGGTAAAATCTTTTGTAAAAGTCTAAAAATTCATCATAAGTTAATTTAGAAATATCATAAGGATTTCCGCCAGAAACATATTGGTAGCAGGAGTTTTTGTAAAGATATTTATTTATTTCATTTACAATAATAGTATCTGGATTTGTAGTTGCCCCTTTCATTTCATTGTAAACGACACCGGATACAGAAAATTTTCCGTTTTCATCAATTTTTATGGATTTTCCCTCTTGTAAGAAAATTTCTTCCTTATTTAAAACTCTTGGATTAAAAACTGCATCCAAATAAACATCTTGGAGGTTAAAAAAGTCCTTGTCATTTTCGCTTGCCACAGGATAAACAGTTTTATCAGGATAGGTCATGGCATTTAAAAAAGTTTGAAGACTTGATGCAATCATATCCATAAAAGGTTCTTTGGTCCTATATTTTTTTGAGCCATTTAAAACAGAATGTTCCAAAATGTGAGAAATCCCTTTGGAAGATTCTGGGGGAGTTTTAAAAGCAATTGCAAAAGTTTTGTTTTTGTCATCGGTTTTTATATAATTAATTCTTGCTCCAGATTTTTTATGTTCATACAAAAAAACATCCAGACCAAGTTTTTCATATTTTTTATTTTTTATTAAAATATATTTTTCCATTAATAAATCCTTTCTTTATATTTATTACTACAACTATACTCTTAAATAAATTTCATCTCATTAATAGGAAAAAATTAATTTTTAAAAAAATATTTAAAAAATTTCTTGATATAGTGTAAAATAAAAATAGGTTTATTTAATAAATCAATTTAATTTAAGGAGGGAAGTAAATGATAGGTATTATACTGGCAAGTCACGGCGAATTTGCTCAAGGTATAAGACAATCTGGTGAAATGATTTTTGGAGAACAAGAAAAATTAGAAACAGCTGTTCTCTTACCTTCAATGGGTCCTGATGATTTAAGAAAAGATCTTGAAGAAAAAATCAAAAAACTTGATTGTGAACAAATACTTTTCTTAGTTGACCTTTGGGGTGGAACACCTTTTAACCAAGTTTCAGCTCTAATGGATGGAAATGAAGAAAAGTGGGCAGTTCTTACCGGACTTAATTTACCCATGCTAATTGAGGCACTTGGCTCAAGACTTATGGAAGAAAAATCACATGATCTTGCGAAATTATTATTAGAGCCTGCCAAAGAAGGAGTAAAAACTAAACCAGAATCCTTGATGGACGATTACAATAAATCTAATGCAAAAGATAAGTCACAAGAAAATCTTCCAAAATATACTGGAGCGATTCCAGAAGGAACTGTAATTGGAGATGGAAAAATTGACGTTGTTCTTGCAAGGATTGATACAAGATTACTTCATGGACAAGTTGCTACAAGTTGGACAAAATCTACAAATCCAACAAGAATTATTGTCGTAAGTGACAATGTAAGTGAAGATGCTTTGCGTAAGTCAATGATAATGGAGGCTGCTCCTCCAGGAGTTAAGGCTCACGTTGTGCCAATTTGGAAAATGGCAGAAATTTTTGAAGATCCACGTTTTGGAGATACAAGAGCAATGCTATTATTTGAAACACCACAAGATGCTCTTGAGCTTATCGAAAAAGGTGCGGATTTAAAAGAAATAAATCTTGGATCTATGGCTCACTCACAAGGAAAGGCCTATGTAACTTCTACAGTTTCAATGGGCAAGGAAGATGTTGAAACTTTTGAAAAATTACTAGATAATGGAATAAAAATCGACGTAAGAAAAGTTCCAGCAAATCAGCCTGAAAACTTTACAAATATTATGAAAAAAGCAAAATCAGAACTTGGTTTGGCTTAAGGAGGAATTATGTCAGCAATTAGTATTATTTTAATTGTTATAGTTGCTCTACTTGCGGGTATGGAAGGAATCTTAGACCAATTTCAATTCCATCAACCAATCGTTGCTTGTACTTTGATTGGACTTGTAAGTGGACATTTAAAAGAAGGAATTATGCTTGGTGGTGCTCTTCAAATGATTGCTCTTGGTTGGGCAAATGTTGGAGCAGCAGTGGCTCCAGATGCGGCTTTGGCATCAGTTGCAAGTGCTATTATTATGGTTTTAGCTCTACAAGATGGCTCAGGAAATGTAAATAATGCAATTAATACATCAATAGCTGTTGCTATACCACTTTCAGTAGCAGGTCTATTTTTAACAATGATAGCAAGAACTTTATCAATTCCAATAGTTCATGGAATGGATGCAGCAGCAGAAGAAGGAAATTTCAGAAAAATTGAAATTCTTCATATACTTGCAGTTTTGATGCAAGGACTTAGAATTGCTGTTCCTGCAGCAGCACTTTGTTTTGTTTCACCAAAAGTTGTAACAGGCGTTTTAAATTCTATGCCAGATTGGTTAACTCATGGTATGGAAGTAGGTGGAGGAATGGTTGCAGCAGTAGGTTATGCGATGGTAATTAATATGATGAGTACAAAAGAAACTTGGCCATTTTTTGCAATTGGTTTTGCAGTTGCAGCAATCCCACAACTAACTCTAATCGGACTTGGTGTAGTAGGATTTTCACTTGCACTTATCTATTTAAAACTTAAAGAATCATCTTCATCAAATGGATCAGCTAATACTGGAGATCCACTTGGCGATATTATAAATGATTATTAGGAGGAAATATGACTGAAGTAAATGAAAAAAGAATAGAATTATCAAGATCTGATAGGATAAAAGTATTTAATCGTCATCAACTCCTACAAGGTTCTTGGAATTATGAACGTATGCAAAACGGTGGTTGGTGTTATTCAATAATTCCTGCTATCAAAAAATTATATAAAACAGATGAAGAAAGAAAATCTGCTTTAAAAAGACACTTAGAGTTTTATAATACTCACCCATATCTTTCAAGCCCAGTAATGGGAGTTACTCTTGCTATGGAAGAAGAAAAAGCAAATGGAGCTCCTATTGAAGATAAAACAATAAACTCTGTTAAAGTAGGAATGATGGGACCTTTGGCAGGTGTTGGTGATCCAGTTTTCTGGTTTACAGCAAGACCAATACTTGGAGCTCTTGGTGCATCAATGGCTTTAACAGGAAATATTATTGGACCAATAATATTTTTTGTATTTTGGAATATTATAAGAATGGCATTTGAGTGGAAAACTCAAGAATTTGGTTACAAAGTAGGAAATGAAATTACAAAAGATTTATCAGGTGGACTTTTAGGAAAAGTAAACTTGGTTGCATCAATTGTAGGTATGTTTATAGTTGGAGCTTTGGTACAAAGATGGGTAAATGTAACATTTACTGTAAACGTATCAGAAGTAACTCAACAAGCAGGATCATTTATTGATTGGAATTCTTTATCAAGTGGTAGCAAGGGACTTCAAGAAGCCTTTAAACTTTATGATCAATTAGGATCAGCAGGCCTTGATCAAGTAAAAGTTACAACCTTACAAGATAACTTAAACCAATTAATACCAGGACTTGTTCCAATGTTATTAACACTTGGAATTTGTAAATTATTAAAGAAAAATGTATCTCCAATTGTTATAATAGTTGCTTTATTTATAATAGGAATAATAGCATCTGTACTTGGAATCATGTAATGGTTCAAAGTCAAAATAAAAATGTAGACTTATCCATTAAGGGAAGATGCCTTAATGGATTTACCTCTGATGGCAATATAATGGTAGGAGATAAGGCCTTTGAATTTTATAATGAAAAAAATGTAGAAGATTATATACAAATTCCTTACAAGGAAATTTCTTTTGTGAGTGCGTCAGTTTTATTTGGCAAAAAAATAAATAGATTTGCGATTCATACAAAAGAAAGTGGAAATTTTGTTTTTACAACAAAGGATAATAAAAAAACTTTGAGAGCTTTAAATAATTATATTGATTCAAATAAATTGAGAAGGTCTTTATCATTTTTTGAGGTAAATATCTGACTCCAAAAATTGTTGATTTCTAAATTTCAAAATTCTAAAATCGCAAACTCAAGCTACGCTCTCAAACAGTGCGATTTCTTGACGAATTTTGAAATTTGAAATCAAATCAATTTTTTACGTATGATATTCTTAGCATGAGGATTTGTATACTTTTGAAACAATCTGGCTTGGATTTTTTCCAAGTCTTTTTTTATTGTAATTTGATATTTTAATAATAAGTTTAAGTTTGTTTTTAACAATGAAAATATTTGCAAAAATAAATTATTTAATTTTGTTAAAAATTTTTTAGTTAATTTAATAAAATGGGTATATAAATATACATAGAATGAAAAAATGTTTTCATCGACAAAACGGAGGTTATTTTATTATGAAAGATTATAAAACAAACAAATTAAGGAATTTAGCTTTAGTAGGGCATTCAGGAGCAGGAAAAACTTCCTTGACTGAATCTTTGCTATATTTTACAAAGGCTATTAACAGGGTTGGAAAAGTAGCGGACGGTAATACTGTATCTGACTATGAAAAACAAGAAATTAAAAGAAAAATTTCAATCCAAACCTCAATAATTCCTGTTGAATATAAGGATTACAAGGTAAACTTTATCGATGCTCCTGGATTTTTTGATTTTGAAGGAGAAGTATTAAATGCTCTTAGAGCAAGCGAATCAGCTTTGTTTGTAATTGATGGAGAAAATGGAATTGAAGTAGGAACTGAAAAATATTGGAAATATACAGAAAATATTTCTTTGCCAAGAATTATTTTTGTAAATAAATTGGATAAAGAAAATGCCAAATTCAATCAAGTAGTTAGTGACCTACACATAGATTTCTCCAAAAAAATAATCCCACTAACCTTAACCCTTGGGGAAGGGGAAAACTTTGAAGGTTTGATCGATGTTATAGATAAAAAAGCTTTTAAATATGTTGATGGCAAGGTAGAAGAGGTTGAAATACCTGAAATCAGAGTTGAAGAAGTAAATGCTGTTTATGAAGAAATTCAAGAAGTTGTTGCTGAAAGTGATGACGAGTTGATGGATAAATATTTTTCAGGCGAAAGTTTTACTGAAGAAGAATTTAAAGAAGGCTTTAGAAAGGCAATTATAAATGGTAATGCTGTTCCTTTAGTTGCTGGTAGCTTGGAGAAAAATATTGGTCTTGATTTGTTGATGGATGTTATTACAAAATATATGCCATCTCCTGACCACAAAGCTGCAAATATTGGATTTAGAGTTACTGATGATTATGAAGAATTTGAAGTTAGCGAAGATAGTCCTTTTTCTGCTGTTGTATTTAAAACAATTGCCGATCCATTTTTGGGTAAGATTTCAATATTTAAGGTTTTATCTGGAGCCATTAAAAAAGATCAAAATTTCTATGATATAAGTAAGGACAAGGAATTAAAGGCTTCAAATATTTTCTATTTAAGAGGAAAAGAACAATTTAAAGCGGAAAAAATTGTTGCTGGAGATATTGGAGCATTTTCTAAACAAGATATTCTTCAAACTGGAGATTCTTTGTGCACAAAAGAAAGCCCTATAGAATGTAAGAAAATTAAATATCCAAGACCAGTTTTATATTATGCGATAGAGGCTGAAAGTAAAAATGATGAGGATAAAATTTCAGCTGCTTTGAAAAAATTATCTGAAGAAGATCCTACTTTTGAAGATAGAAGAGATGCTGAAACCCACCAAGAAGTTTTGGCAGGACTTGGTAATGTTCAACTTGAAGTTTTGATGGATAAATTAAAAGAAAATTATTCTGTTAATACAAAAATTGTTGATTTAAAAATCCCTTACAGAGAAACTATCAAGGGAAAATCTGATGTTCAAGGTAAACATAAAAAACAATCTGGTGGCGCTGGTCAATATGGAGATGTATTTATTAGATTTGAACCATGCGATGAAGAATTTGTTTTTGATGAGGAAGTATTTGGTGGAGCAGTTCCTAAAAATTATTTCCCTGCTGTAGAAAAGGGACTTCGTGATTCTATGGATGAAGGTCCTCTTGCAGGTTATAAGGTTGTTGGAATAAAAGCTACTTTGTATGATGGCTCTTACCACCCAGTAGATTCAAACGAACAAGCCTTCAAATCAGCTGCAAGACTTGCTTTCAAAAAAGGAATTGTTGAAGCAAAACCAATTTTGCTTGAGCCTATAATGAAACTTGAAATTAAAGTTGATGAGAAGTACATGGGCGATGTAATGGGAGATATGAACAAAAGACGTGGAAAGATTTTGGGCATGGAACCACAAGAAGATGGCTCACAAATCATTTCAGCTCTTGCACCAGAAAGTGAAGTTTTAAAATATTCAATAGATTTAAGATCAATGACACAGGCTCGTGGATCATTCTCAATGGAATTTGATAAATATGAAGAAGTTCCAAAAGAAATAACAGAAAAAATTATTGAGGAAAATAAAAAAGAATAAAAAAATAGTATAGAAAAGGGGCAAATAATGAAAGATTGGAAGATTTTGGAAATTGATCCTTGGATCAAGGATTATAAAAATGATATAAATCTGAGAATGGATGAATATGAAAAACAAAAGGCTAGACTTTTGAAAAAAGGCGAAAAATTAAAAGATTTTGCCAATGCCCACAATTATTATGGCTTTCACAAGGTAAAAACTGGATGGATTTATAGGGAATGGGCTCCAAATGCCAAGGGGCTTTATCTAATTGGAGATTTTAACAATTGGGATAGACATTCTCATCCTCTAAAGAAAATTAATGACGAAGATTGGGAGATTTTTGTTAAAGGAATTAGGACTATTCCACACAAATCCAGAGTGAAAGTTATGGTTGACTATGGAGAAAGCATCCAAGATAGGATTCCTCTTTTTGCAAGAAGGGTTGAAAGAGATGAAAATTTAGATTTTTCTGCAATTGTAGAAAATCCTAGGAAAAAATTTAAATGGACAGATGATAAATTTAAAATTAAAAACCATGATCTTCTAATCTATGAAGCCCACATTGGTATGGCTTGTGAAAGAGAGGGTGTTGGAACTTACAAAGAATTTGAAAAAAACATTTTGCCAAGAATTAAAAAAGAAGGCTACAATACAGTCCAACTTATGGCTATAGCTGAACATCCATATTATGGATCTTTTGGCTACCAAGTTTCAAATTTCTTTGCTCCTTCTTCTTGGTATGGAGAAAATGATGATTTAAAATCTTTAATAAATACTGCCCACGAAATGGGTTTAAATGTAATAATGGATTTGGTTCATTCCCATGCTGTAAAAAATACTATTGAGGGAATAAATCTTTTCGATGGAACAGACTACCAATTTTTCCATGAAGGCGATGAGGGAAATCATCCTGATTGGGATTCTAAATTATTTGATTATCATAAACCTGGAGTATGCCATTTTCTTCTTTCAAATATAAAATATTGGCTTGAGGAATTTCATTTTGATGGTTTTAGATTTGATGGAGTTACATCAATGATTTATAAAAATCACGGTAGGGGAGAAAATTTTGATAATTATTCAAAATATTTTTCTATGAATACCGATATTGAAGCTTTAAATTATCTTCAACTTGCCAATGAACTTATAAGAGAAGTTAAGAAAAATGCCATAACAATTGCTGAAGATATGTCAGCTATGCCTGGAATGTGCCTACCAATCAAAGACGGAGGAATTGGTTTTGACTATAGACTTTCTATGGGAATGCCAGATTTTTGGGAAAAAGCCCTAGAAAAACGAGATGAAGATTGGGACATGGGAAAAATGTGGTACGAGCTTTCAACTTCTAGACCGTCCGAAGCTAGAATTTCTTATGTAGAAAGCCACGACCAAGCTCTTGTCGGTTCAAAAACTACGATTTTTAGACTTGCAGATTCTTCTATGTATTGGGATATGGAAAAAACAACCCACAATATCATAATTGATAGGGCGATTGCTCTTCACAAAATGATAAGATGGATTACTATATCCATGGGCGCTGAATCTTATTTGAATTTTATGGGAAATGAATTTGGTCATCCTGAATGGATAGATTTTCCAAGAGAAGGAAATAATTATTCTTTCCATTACGCAAGACGTCTTTGGTCTTTGGCTGACAATGACCTATTAAAATACGATTGGCTTTTGAAATGGGATGAAAAAATGATTGACCAAATCAAAAAAAATAAGCAATTAGGAAATGATATTTTTAGGCTATGGCTTGATAATGATAGGAAAGTTATTGCCTACAGAAATGGGGATATAGTTTATATTTTCAATTTCCATCCACAAAATTCCTATGATTCTTTCCAAGTGCCAATCCACGATAAGGGAAAATTTAAAGTGATTTTGGATACTGACGATGAAAAATTTGGTGGACTTGGAAGAATTTCAAAAGATTTTATTTATGAATCCAAAAATTTAGAAAATACTGACTACGATGGAATTGAAATTTATATTCCATCAAGAACGGCCCTTGCCCTAAAGAAGGTAAAATAATGAGAATACTTGCTCTTGGAGATTCCTTTACCCAAGGTTATCTTGTAGAATGCAATAATTACACCCGCTTTTTAACTAAGGCGGGTTTTGAAATTATAAATTTTGGAATAAACGGTTCTACAAGCTCTGATATGGTTAAAAGGTATGAAAAAATCAAAAATAAATACAAAAATGTAGATTATCTGATAATTTTTGGTGGCTCAAATGACTTTTTGAATGGGCAAAGTGTGAATCTTGCATATTCAAATGTCAAAAGTATATTAAATTTATCTACTGCCAGAAAAAATATTATAATTATACCGCCTTTAATAGAGGAGGAAGACTCTTATCCGATTTATGGATATGTAAATGAAAAAATAAATGAATTTGCAAAAAAACTTTTGGACTTTGATTGTTTGAAAGTTGATTCGAGAAAAATCAAGCCATATTATCTTGATGGTTTGCACATGGGGAAAATTTTTCACGAAAAGCTTGCTTGTGAAATTTTAAAAATTATAGAGGATGATATAAATGAATGAATTAGAAGATATTGAAAATATTGATAAGATGGTTGCAAAGAGCTCTCTTTTACCAGATTTTATGCGAAATAAAATTACTATAAATATTATTTCTGTCCTAATTGTTTTGTTATTGTGTTTTATTACATTAAAATTAGTTCATAAAATAATAAGAAAATTTTTTGAAAGAAACAAAAGCAAAGCAAAAAGAAATACAGCAAAACTTGAAACCCTATCAAGGATTTTTTATTCTATAATTAGGATACTTATAATTTTTATTGCCATAACTATGATTTTGGATATTTTTGGAGTAAACACATCAAGTCTTATAGCTACAGCAGGAATTGGTGGTATCGCCATAGCTCTTGGTGCTCAAACTCTTATCGCAGATTTTGTGAAGGGAGTTTTGATAATATTTGATGACAAGATAAGAGTTGGCGAATGGGTTTCATGCTCTGGAGTTGAAGGAACTGTCGAAGAGGTTAATCTTAGAATTACAAAAATTAGAGATTACAACGGTTCACTTCACATTATTCCGAATTCAAATATAACAAATGTCCAAAATTTTGATAGGGGAGCTCAAAAAAGCGAGGCATTTTTTTGCGTATCTAATGATACAAAGCTTGATGAAGTAAAAGCGATGATAAAAAGCGTATCTAAACAAATAAAAACAATGCCAAAATATAAAAATGCTTTTATAGAAGATTTGAGCTTTTTTGAAATACACGAATTTAAGGATTTCTCCTACACAGTAAGGGTGACATCCTTGGTAAAAGCAGGAATGCAATGGGAGATTTCAAGAAAAGTAAGAGAGCTTATAAAAGAAGAGATGGAAAAAAGAAAAATAAAAAGTAGCTTATTAGAAGAGGAAATTTATGAAAAAATATAAATTAAACGATATAGTTAGCCTAAAAAAATCTCATCCGTGCGGAGAAAATAAATGGAAAATCGAAAGAATGGGTGCAGATATGAAGTTAAGATGTTTGGGTTGTGATAAATTAGTTTGGCTAAAAAGAACAGATTTCGACAAAAGAATTAGAAAAATTCAAGATAAAAACGGGAAATTTGTATCGATAGTAAATTACAATCCAGAAGATTAGAGGAGAAGAAAAGGAATTAATGATAAACGACAAAATAAAAGAAGATTATATAAAAATAATAAACGAAGATTATAAAGAATATAGAAAAGATTACCAAAATTTGCTAGGAAAAAGAAAAGAATATGGAGCAACCTACAAAGAAGAAGTTCTACCTACCTTGTATGATGCGTATTTTTATGACAAAAAAGATTTCAAACTCTACGATGAAATGATAAATATTTTTATGTCCATAGTAGAAAAAGTCACAAAAGAATACCTAGAAAACGAAAATTACAGAAAATTATTCGACCTAGATCCTTTGACAGAAAAATTAATCCTAAAAGATCCAGGCTATGACATTTCAACACCAATAGCGAGATTTGACGTAATGTATGATGGCAAAAAAGACTATAAATTTTGCGAGCTAAACACAGACGGCTCATCAGCTATGCTAGAAGATAAGTCTTTGGCAGATTTGATGAAAGATTCCAAAGCTATAAAAAAACTAGAAGAAAAATATCAAATAAATCATATAAACCTACTAGAAAGTTTGGTAGATTCAATAGAAGATTTATATTTTTCAATAAAAGGCAAAAAAGAAAAAATAAACATAGCAATAGTCGACATAATAGAATTTGACAACATAGAATTTGAAACTATAAAAAATCTATTTCAAAAAAGAGGTCACAATTGCAAAATTGCAAACCTAAAAGATTTAGAAAGAAAAAATAATGGCCTGTATATAGAAGATATGAAAATCGACTTAGTCTATAGAAGACTTGTCACAAGCGATTTAATAGAAAACAAAGAATTAGGAAAAAATTTAATAGATGCCTATCTAAACGATGAAATAATAAGCATAGGCTCATTTAGGTCCACACTTTTTTACACAAAAGATATATTTAGAATCCTAAGGCTAGAAGAAAGTCAAAAGATACTATCGGAAAAAGAAAATAAATTTATAAAAAATCACATACCATATACAGAAAAATTAAATTACGAAAAAGACAAAGAAAAATTGGTAGCAAACAAGGACAAATATATTTTAAAACCAATCCAAGGCTACGCATCACACGGAATCTACGTAGGAAAAGAACACACAAAAAAAGAATTTGGGAAAATCTTAGAAGAAATAAAAAATAAAAATTACATTTACCAAGAATATTACACAGTAAATCCTATGAAATTTATAAAAATGGAAAAAGAAAAAGCAAGTTTAGAAAACTTTTCATACGTAACAGGCCTATTTGCCTACAATAAAAAATTCATAGCACCATACATGAGAATAGGAAACGCAGCAATGATAAGTTCAGCAAGAGAATATTACGTAGTAAGTTCCCTAAAAATAAAAGAGAAATAAATTAATAAAAAAATATTTGACAATAGAAAAAAATAATAATATACTAATATAGCTGTTAACCAACAGCTATATTTTTTTTATCACGTTTAAAAAAGCAAGAAAAAAAGTCTTGACAAGAAAAATAAACGCGATATAATAAAAAAGTCGACATCAAAAAAAGCAGTCAAGAAAAGTAAAAAAAGATAAAAAAACCAATAAAAAAACTTGACAAGCGAAAAAAAAGATGGTAGACTAAAATAGTCAGTTAAAACTGGCGAATGAACCTTTAAAACAAAATAAAACTACAAAGTT